>ERZ795055.2087-NODE-2087-length-15429-cov-4.714973_pt1 | contig 15429 bp, 6 predicted proteins | sample MGYA00375139_ERZ795055 | MGnify/ENA primary metagenome ERZ795055 (study PRJEB30184, sample SAMN05720283) | anaerobic digester metagenome | isolation source: active sludge of municipal wastewater-treating anaerobic digesters | place: USA | collected 2015-01-23 ... | reverse complement strand
ATAGCTGCACGCGATTTATGTTTACAGGATGGTTATTCATTAATGCCTGTTACAGCAGCTATAACTGAACAATGGCCGTATGGTTACGATCATAATTTGATTTTCAGAAAGAAAAAATCGGAAGGAAATACAGAAGCTATTATTGTAACTCCTTATTTTACTGATGTTAAAACGCATGGATATGAAAATTCGGTAGTTCCGGATGAAGTAACAACTGCCGGTTCACCGGGCAATGCGCCAAGCTGGGATTTAGTAATTGCATTCCCAATGAAAGATGGCAGTTTGGCATTTAAATACAATGCTGCCCTCCCGAATACCCGAACATTTATTGGAAACGGTAGCGATGCAACTAAATTTTATTTGAACAGAGACCCGCGTTTTTACGCAACAATTGCATTCAACGGTGGTTATTATCAACTCGAAGGAAATGCAAGTCGGCGACAGTGGAATTTTCAGTTTACCCGTAAAAATGGTAAAATTTATTACGGCGAAAATACCACTTCTGACAAAATATCATCAACAGGATTTTATTGTCGTAAAATGGTTGATCCATCCATTGCCCGCGCTAACATGGGTAAATCGGCAACCGATTGGATTGAAATGCGATACGCCGAAGTGTTGCTCAACCTTGCTGAATGTGCTTTTGAGTTTCAGGGCAATAATTCGGAAGTTGGCTACGATTGTTTGAAACAAATCAGAGCCAGAGCCGGTATTGAACCCGGATTAGATGGATATTACGGATTGAAATCGAGTGCCGAAATTACTCCTATTGAGCTTACAATGAACGAAAGAAGAGTAGAATTTGCTTTCGAAGGAAAACGGTTCAATGACCTGCGTCGCCGAAATATGTTTACGAATAATTTGGGTTCGTATATTCTAAAATTGAATGGTTGGAAAAAAAGCGGCTCAGGATTTACCATTGGTTTGAAAAATTTAGCACTTGATTCCACCATGTTTATGACACCTTCGAGACGCGATACCATAAAAGTTGAAAACTTGTACAAATATTTTACCATGACAGCTAAATCATCCGGACCATTGGTGAAATCTATTAATTATATTGCTGTAACTGATCCTACTGCGTTACAAACTACGATGACAGGTAATTTTAATTTCTTTGATATTCCGCAGAATATTATTACAAGAAGTCCTGCTCTGGAGCAGACAATCGGCTGGCCGAATGGAAAGTTTAATCCATTTGAATAAAAAAAATAGCATAAATATAATTATAACACAGTTTGACTCCCTTTCGAATAGTTTCGGAAGGGAGTTTTTTTTACCTAACTTTTATGGGTTACAATCAGATTTCATAGTAATTGAATTGCTGGAAATTGAGTACACGAAACAAGATTATTCGTTTTATTCATACTTATAAACTACTTAAATAATGAAACCTGCATTTATCCTTTTATTCGCTTTTTTATTTACTTTTCCAGTCTTGGAAATTGTTTCCCAAACACCTGCTTTCCCTTCAGCCGAAGGATATGGAAAATGGGCAACAGGCGGTCGTGGAGGACAAATAGTTGAAGTGACAACAGTTGAGGACGATGGTGTGGGAAATCTGGTTGGAAGTTTTCGGTGGGCACTCAAACAACATTCCGGACAGCCAATTACAATTGTTTTCAGAGTCTCCGGGATCATTGATTTGAAAGGAATTGAATTAAGAAGTAAACGTAACAATATTACAATAGCAGGTCAAACGGCTCCGGGCGATGGTATTTGCATTAAAGGTGAATCGATTAACTTTGGTGGAAGTTATAATATGATTATTCGCAATTTGCGTTTCAGAACAGGAGCTTATACACCGGCCGGAGTAGCCATCAATGCTGCAAGTTTTATTCTCGAAAACGGTGGTAACTTCATAATTGACCATTGCTCCATGTCGTGGTCGTCAGAAGAATTATGCGATATAGCTGACGATATTAATTTAACAACCCAATGGTGCATTTTCGCCGAAGGTTTGTATAATTCGGTGAATGGTAAAGGTGCACGCGGATATGGCCCTGTAATTGCGGGGCAGAATGCCACTTATCACCACAATCTTTTGGCGAGTAATGTATCACGTTCGCCACGCTTTGGTGTAACAACTGATGTTACCCGTTATGTTTTGATTGACTATGTAAACAATGTGAATTATAATTTCGGGAAAAGCACGGCATGTTATGGTGGTGAAAATGAGAAAGGTAAATTTGGTACCGAAAAAATTAATTTCGTAAACAATTATTACAAACAAGGTCCCGCCTACCCAAATACCCGAACTGCAAAATTTGTTGCTCCTTCGTATGAAATAGGACTTCAGGATACTTTTTATACCAAATGGCATTTAAGTGGAAATTTTATCGAAGGCGAAACAAATATGAACTTGAATACCAATAACTACAATGGTGTTGATATTTCTGAATATAAAGAAAATCTTCCCGCTTGTACCATTGAAAATTTAATGTCCAATCGTCATGCGATTACCTATCCGGTAAATACCGAATCGGCTTCAGATGCATTTTTTAGTGTTTTGGCAAAATCGGGAGCTTTCCCGCGCGATACTGTTGACAGAAGAATTATCAACGAAGCAAAAACAGGCTTATCTACAGCTGTAAGTAGCTTCAATGCACGAAATGTTAGTGGAATAATTGATAAACCGGAAGATGTTGGCGGCTGGCCTGCGTACAACACCTACAATACTGTTACTGATAATGACCGTGATGGTATGGATGATGCCTGGGAAACTGCGAATGGTTTAAACCCGGCTGATGCTGCTGACAGGAATAAAGTCACACTGTCGGGATATACAGCGCTCGAAGTTTATTTGAATAGTTTAATGGGCGAAACCATTGATTTAAAATTCAATACAGCCATTAAAGAGTTAAAAGATTTTTCTCAGATAGATATTGTACAACTCAAAGATATTATAACTGTTAATTCTGTTGCTAAAATTATCGATTTGAGCATTTACGATCTTTCGAGCAGAAAGCTAAACCATTTTTCAAAAATTCAACCAAATATAGCTGATATATCACAACTTAAATCAGGAATTTATTTTTTAAAAGTTGTAACAGACAGTAATGAAAGAGCAACTTTTAAATTTCGAAAAAACTGAATTTGGTTTGATACTTACATCTATTTTCAAAATAAAAAAAATGTGTAACGAAATTAAAAAGATATTATCAATCCTATTTCTGAATTTTATAATGATTTCAGGCTTGAGTGCTGCAAATTTTATTGTAGCACCCGATGGTAGCGGTGATTTCACATCGGTTCAAAGTGCAATTGATGCTTGCCCCGATGGAAGTAGAAGTTTTATTTTTATAAAAAATGGTACTTATTACGGACAACTATCAATTGGCAGTAAATCAGTGCCAACTTCAAAAATGATTTCATTCATTGGCGAAAATAAAGACAGTGTTATTTTAACCTACGATGTGTCATTATCAACGGTTTCAACATTTGAGCAAGCTACTACGGTTCAAATATATGCAAAGAACTTTTATGCCGAAAATATTACATTTCAGAATTCGGCAGGTAATACCGGACAAGCGCTTGCTTTGTATACTGCCGGAGATATGTCGATCTTTAAAAACTGTACTTTAAAAGGTTATCAGGATACTTATCGTTCGAAAAAAGGCACGCGTGGATATTTCTATAATTGTTGGATTGAAGGTGCTGTCGATTTTATTTATGCAGGTGGCACTTTGTTTTTCGACGATTGTACTATTTATTGCACCCGCAGCGGTGGTTATGTTACAGCTCCTGAAGATGCGTATGCTACAATTCCAAAGGCTTCAACGGCTACAGGAATTTTTATTCGACTGGGATTTCTGTTCCGAAATTGCACTATCAAAGGACCGGAATCTGTTCCTGCTAACTCTTTTTACCTCGGAAGACCATGGGGCGATTACGCCGGCTCCATATACCTGAATTGCAAACTATCGTATCAGGTAAACTCTGCCGGTTGGGCTACAATGGGATCTTCCACCTATCTTACATCTTGTTTTGCTGAATATAATAGTATGGATCTTAACGGAAACCCAATTGATATAAGTAAACGTATAAGTTGGAGTTACCAATTGCAAAAGTCGGACGCTGATAATCTATTAACAACAGCGGCGGTATATTCACGATCATATACTTCTACTTTTGATCCTGCTACTTCATTAATTCAGACAGGCGAACCACAGAATTTGTTTTTGAACAATTCAACTTTAAGTTGGAACAATGTTGAAGGAGCATCGGGTTATGTTATATATAATAATGGTAAAATATTGGGTTATTCAACCACAAACAGTTTCACAATTTCGAAACCGGCATCAACAATTTCGGTTAGAGCAGTAAATACGACAGGTGTTTTAAGTGAAGCCTCTTCGGTTTTGTCTGCCATTAAAACTGTCAACGAATCGAAAGTTCAGGTGAAAGTTTCGGGCAATAAAATAGAATTTTCGGAACCGGTTGCATTTAATTTATATGCAGTCAACGGTAAATCAATCGCTTTTTCCAAAGATTTAGTTTCTCAAACCAAAACAAAAGGGATAACGAATGGTATTTATTTAATTCAACTATTTGATAGCAGCAACCAATCAAAACAATTTAAGATAGTAGTATTCTGAAATTAATTTTTCGATACCACCAGATTGATATGTAAAATAATCATTAATAACCATTTATTGCACTTAAAAAATCAATTTGACCTATTTAAAAAGTAAATCGTAACCATATATTTGCATAATAATATTTGAAAAAATAAATACAAACATGAAAACATCGATACATATTTTATTACTAATTATTTTAACTGTTGCTTTTCAAACAGTATATTCTCAGACCCCGGCATTTCCTTCGGCCGAAGGTTATGGTAAATTCTCGAAAGGCGGTCGGGGTGGACAGGTTGTTTTTGTTGAGAATCTTGACGATTATGTTGCCTATAATAATTTGGAACCTGAGATTCCGGGTAGTCTTCGATGGGCAGTAAAACAGTATTCTGGTCAGCCTCTTACGGTAATATTCAGGGTATCAGGGGTAATTAAGTTGAAACCTTATATTGTAAGCGGTAAAAATATGAACGATTTACGAATTCAACGAACCAATTTAACCATTGCAGGTCAAACAGCTCCCGGCGAAGGGATTACCATTCGCAACTCAAAAGTGAATTTGGGCGGATGTACCGATTTAATTGTTCGGAATGTTCGTTTCCGCATTGGTGAAAACGCAGCCGACAGCACATTCATTCCCGGAGGCTCGATGGGTTGCGAAAATGCGCTTCGAGCAATTTTCGATCATTGCGTGTTCGGATGGTCGGGTGAAGAAAATATAACCATGTACGACAATAAATTTACTACTGTTCAATGGTCGGTTATGCACGAAGGATTGTACGACGATGGACACGGCAAAGGAAACCGAAGTTATGGCGGGCAGTGCGGTGGAGCCAGTGCCACCTGGCATCACAATCTTTTTGCTCACAATTATTCCCGTTCGCCACGGTTAAACGGTGCTCGTACCGATAATGAAGTTAAGGTATTTATTGAATTCATCAACAATGTAAATTACAATTGGGGACGTCAGGGTGCACCTTATGGTGGTGAATTATATACAGGAATCCCACGGTCACACACCGCTAATTTTGTTGGAAATTATTACAAACCGGGACCCGGAACAGATGCTTCAAGGATATTTTTTAATGTTGGCACTTTACTTGCCGGAGCCAATACTCCCAAATGGTATGTTGCCGGAAATATAATGGAAGGTACTGCCAGTTACAATACTGATAACTGGAATGGCTTTAGCGTAGATTATGCTTCGACAGGTCTTACACGTGCTAACATAAAATCCGACAGCCTTTTAGCGCCGCCGTTGGCAATTATTTACAATGGTGCATGGATTGGATATCAACCTTATAAAATCAATATTCAAACTGCCGAAGCTGCTTATAATTCGGTCGTTGATAAAGTTGGAACAATAAAACGTGACTCAGTAGAACGACGCATTATCCGCGAAGTAAAAACAGGCACATCTGTTTTCAAAGCATCGCAGGGAAAATGGGGAATTATTGATCATTCGTACAATGCCGAAGGTTATTTGGCATACCCTGCAGCAGTTGCGCCCGACGATAATGACCGTGATGGTATGGCTGATGATTGGGAAGCTGCCCATGGACTTAATTCTGCAGATGCATCAGACCGTAATTGGTTAACTGCCGACGGATACACAGCTCTCGAAGTTTATCTGAACAGTTTGATGGGTGAAGTGATACAACCCGTTTTCTTCTCGGCTGTTGAAAATGTTTTATTAAATCAAGTGAGCATTTCGCCCACAGTAGTTACCGATAAAATAAAGGTTAATGCCGAAATTCCTCTTAAATCAGCCAATATTTATACGATGACAGGAGAAAAAATATCAAACACAAACTTAAAAAATAACAATATTGTAGATGTAACAAAATTAATCCAGGGTTGTTATATTATTGAAATAGAAAAAGAAAGCAACATGAAAGAGATTTTCAGATTTCTAAAAAAATAGATAGTACATTTTTAAAAGTAATTCGTCAAATATTCATACAATCAACTAACTTATAAATAATATTTTTATGAAAAAAATTACACAAATTCTTTTAGTAATTCTCTTAACGGCGTCCAGTTTCAATGCTTTTGCATGGGGTCCATTAGGCGAACAAACAACTTGTGGTACTAATTGGTATTTAACCTCTAATGCTGGATGGACAAATTCGGAGTGGTATCAGATTATTGATATTGATGCCGCAACTTTAACGAATACTAATTTGCCTCAATTTACAGCAACTGATGGTGCCAAAACAGCGAATGTTACAGATTTTGGGACAGGAAATTTTAAGACACCTATCTACACCTATGTTGAATCAACGTCATCTTATGTTCCTACTTCTGTTCTGTGGCCGGTAAATTTTTATTTGGCTACTTTTGCTCCTACGATGTACACAAGTGCGTGGTCAAAAATTAATGTTACTGGTCAAACAGTATCGGGTAAAGCAACAACTTGTTCGGTTAATGATAACTCAATTCATGTTAGCAAAATCTTCGACAAACCGGGTTTTATAGAATTAAGTCGTCAGGGTTCAGCAGTATTAAAAACACCTCCAAGTCGTCATGGTTATATTCAGATTGATAGTTTACCCATGGTTGAACGTATCCAATGGTCATATTCTGCCACATCGTATAAACGCGGTGTAAAAATGGACATAAACTATAACGATGGAAATGGTTGGATACCTCAACGATGGGTAGCCAGCGATTACAGCGACTATGAAGGTTCGTTCTCTGAACAAGGATATCAATTTGAAGAAATGATTGGTAAACAAGAAGATCCAACATCATTTGTTTCGTTCCGTATCCGTATTTGGGATGGTGATAGTATTCACATGAAAATTAATGCCAACGATTTGACAGAACAAACATCTCCATATTCTGCAACAATGACGCCTTATGATCAGAGGCAAACAGTTCGCGTTCATCAAATTAAAGTTTTTAGCGGTATTGTTCCTACCAAAGCTCCCGGGGCAGTATTAAGTGCTGTCAATAATATTTATTCAAATGATATAAAAATCTTTTTATCTGACAAAATGATTAAACTTTCTGAAACAGCTAATGTTGAAGTATTTAGTTATGATGGTAGAAGGTTATTTATGGGTAAAACGAATGAAGTTGATGCTTCACGATTTAGCAAAGGAATATATATTGTCAAAGCGGTTGGCACAAGTGGTAGAAGCTTACAAAAGATAGTTTTATAAACCAATATTTTTAAATAAAACGGAGGTTTCGATGTATTCGGAGTCTCCGTTTTTTGCTTATAAATTAAAGCGTTATCATAAATTCAATCCAAAGCGTTCATTTATTTATATCTTTGTCTTTCATCCGATAATCACTTTTCATTTCTTATGCATCAAAAACTTCTACATATTCTATTTCTGTTATTATTTTACCTGTCAGCTTTTGCCGGTAAAAATAAGATTGTAGAAAATTACACCATTGAAGATGGTTTACCACACAATTCGGTTTATTGTACCGTGAAAGATGCCGACGGTTTCATGTGGCTGGGAACCTGGTATGGCTTGAGCAGTTTCGATGGATTGAAATTTCACAGTTACAATCGTCGAAATGATTTCAATACCGACATTCCGCCGCATAAAATTCAAAATATAATTGAGGCTAAAGACGGTAATTTGTGGATGAAAACCATCGATCATAAATTATTTTTATTCTCAAAAAGAAATGAGCAATTTTATGATGTGTTTAATGAAATTAAAAAGAAATATACGGTAAGTCCGAAAATTATTAAAATACAACGCACCGAAACAGGTGATTTACTGCTACTTACCAAAAACAAGGATTTACTTGTGGCTGCTTCGAAAGGAAATGGGAATGTGCAGGTAAATCTGCTTTACGATTCGCAATTGAAGCGCGAACATAAACTGACCAGCAATTTATTTATTGAAGATGCTAACTATCTGAACTGGATAGGTATGGATTATAAAATAATTTCGTGCCGCAAAGGTAAAAGCCTTCAATCCAGACCTTCCGACTTTATTCACCAACGAATAATTACTGAACCAGGTTCCGAATTTTCGTGTGCATTTCATAAAGGCAATTTTTTCTGGCTCGGTTCTACCGACGGAACGTTTTATAAAATAGACCTGCAAAGTGGAAAAATAATTAAAAACACTTACTTCAAAAATCAGGGAGTTATCCGGAATATTATTGGAACTAACAGTAAAATTATTTATATTTCGGTGGGCGGAAAAGGGGTTTTTGAACTTGATGAACGCACCGAGGATTTGAAAATTGCATTTTTGTTATCAGCAAATGAACAGGTAACCAACACTTTAATTGACAGTTATGATAAATTGTGGCTCGAAATTAATCAAACAACTTTAATCTATTTTGATCCATTTAATAAAATCGTAAAACGGTTCAATTTGCTTGCCGGCAAAGTAAATATCGGACTGCAATTTCAGGATGGAAAAGAACTCGGCATGTTTATAATTGATACTGCCGGCGAAGTTTTTCAGTTCGACCGAATGACCGGTGAATTAATCATGTTGAGTGGATTGCCCGAATTGATGAATAGCGGTGAAAAGAAAATGTTTTACGGAATGGTGCTTGATAAGGATAATATTCTTTGGCTATCTTCTACTGCAAATGGGATTTTCAAAATCAGTTTTCCTAAACAACAATTTAACTTGTTACAACCCGAAGTGAAAAACCTGGTCAATGAACTGGGTATAAAAGCTTTATATCAAAGCCGTAATGGAGATATCTGGATTGGCACCCGAAAATCAAGAGTTTTTCAACTGAATAAAGAAGGAAATTTAAAGCGCGAATTTTCTGATGTAAATTCCATAGGTAATGTTTATCATATCATGGAAGATCATCAGGGTAATATCTGGTTTTCGACCAAAGGCAATGGCCTTGTGAAAGCACAGCCTGACATTAAAAGTGCGATGGGATATAAATTTACCCGTTTTATTTCGGACGAAAATAATCCCGATGCAATCACAAGCAACGATGTTTACTACACTTACGAAGACAAAAATCATCGCATTTGGGTTGCTTTGTTTGGTGGTGGATTGAATATGATAAGTGCTGAAAATGAAAAGATTATATTTAAAAGTAAATTCAACAGCTTCGAAAATTACCCAAAGTATGGGCTTTACATGGAAGTCAGAAATATTGCCGAAGACCAAAACGGTCGGATTTGGGTGGGTACAAGCGATGGTCTTATGTCGTTTGACAGTAAATTCAAAAATCCGGATAAAATTGAATTCGAGATTTATAGAAATGTGAAATTAAATTCAAACATTGCCGACAATGATATCTATGCAATTTTCAAAGATACGGCCGGACAAATCTGGATTTCGGTTTTTGGTGGTGGTCTCAATAAACTTGTAAATTACGACAGTGAAAAGAAACTGCCTGAATTTAAGTCGTATAGCTTGAGTCAGGGTTTGGGAAGTGATGTTATTGTTTCCATTGTTGAGGATAATAATAATAATTTATGGCTTGGCACTGAAAATGGGTTGTCGTTTTTCGATCGTTCGAAAGAGGTTTTCCGTAATTTCGACCGTTACGATGGATTTATTAATGTGCAAATGGAAGAAGAGAGTGCTTTGAAACTTCATTCGGGCGATTTATGGTTCGGTAGCCGAAAAGGTATTCTTGCATTTAATCCCGATAAAATAGAAACTTATAACTGTAAATACAATACTTATATCGTTAACTTCCTGGTTTCGAATCGCGACATTAGAAACTTCAATGAAATTCCAATTCTCAAAGAATCAATTCGTTATGCAAAATCAATAACGCTTAATCACGATCAATCAAATTTTGTGATCGAGTTTGCAGCCCTCAATTATTACAATCAAAATCGGGTCAGTTACAAATATATTCTCGATGGTTACGAAGAAGGCTGGCACTTCAACGGCAAAAACCGCATTGCCTCGTATCCAAATATTCCACACGGTAATTACATTTTCAGAGTTCAGGCCATCGACGAGGCGAACGCCAGTCTGAATTCGGAACAGACGCTTGAAATTATCGTACTCCCTCCGTGGTATTTAAGCTGGTGGGCAAAAATTATCTATTTAATTCTGACCATTCTGATTGCTTACGGTATTGTAAGAGCCATTTTTTTCTATATAAAAATGCGCAATGAAGTTTACATCGAACAACGTGTTTCGGAATTAAAAATCAGGTTTTTCACCAATATCTCGCACGAACTTCGCACGCCTCTTACGCTCATCATGGGTCCTATTCAGGAACTGCGCCAAAAACAGCAACTTACCGACAAAGGATTGCAATACATTGCGCTGATTGAAAAAAGTGCCAATCAAATGCTTCAACTTGTAAATCAGATTCTCGATTTCAGGAAAATTCAGAACGGGAAAATGATTTTGAATGTTTCGCATCACAATCTCAATAGCATGGTTGCCGCTTTCCAGCGCGAATTTGCTGTTTTGTCCGAAGAGAATGAAATCAGTTTTTCTTTTCAATTGTCCGAAGAAGAAATTCCGGTTTGGGCTGACAAAGAAAAAATTGAAACAGTTATACGAAATGTAATTTCAAATGCTTTTAAATTTACAAAAAAAGGGGGAAGTATCTTTGTATCAACCGGTCAGAGTATTGACAATGAAAAATGTTTTATCAGAATTGAAGATACAGGTATCGGAATTCCGCAAAATAAAATTACCGAAATCTTCGAACGCTTCACACAAGTGGATAATTCAAAAAGCCATTATTACCAGGGAACCGGAATCGGTCTGGCACTATCGAAAGAAATTATCACACTGCATCATGGCAATATTACGGCGGAAGGAAAACCCGGCGTTGGTTCAGTTTTTACCATTGAATTGCTAACAGGCAAAGATCACTACAAAACGAATGAAGTTAACTTCTATGTCAGCGATATAGTGGACGATAACCAAAAAGCAACGGCCGAAAAAGATACGATTGAAGCCATTCAGGTGGCTGAAATTAAGAACAACCTACCGTTATTATTGGTAGTTGAAGACAATATTGATCTTTGCAATTTACTTAAAATGCAGTTGGAAGACAAATATAATGTGCTGATTGCAAACAACGGAATGGAAGGCTTGAAAAAAGTAAATCATTATCACCCCGATATAGTAGTTACCGACCAAATGATGCCCGAAATGAGTGGTACCGAAATGTTGCAGAAAATTCGTAACGATTTTAGAATCAGTCATATTCCGGTTATTATTCTGACAGCAAAAAGTGATGAAAGTGAGAAATTAAAAGCAATAAGTCTGGGCGCAAATGCTTATATTACAAAGCCTTTTAACAAAGAATACCTGATTGCACGGATCGAACAATTGCTCAGCGACCGTAAAGTTTTCCGCGAAAAAATCTGGAATCAGGAAGAAATAACCAAAACGGCAACCGAGCAAACTGAAAATTTTGAGAAATACCTGGTAAAAAAAGACATCCAGTTGCTCGAAAAAATCAATCAGGTTATTGAACAGAATATTGCGAATTCCGATTACAATATCGATGCTTTAGCCGAAAATATGGGATTAAGCAGATCGGCATTTTTCAAAAAACTTAAGAGTTTAACCGGCTTTGCACCAGTCGATTTAATTAAGGAAATCAGGTTGAATAAATCAGTGGAGATGTTGAAAAACACCGACATGACTGTTTCGGAAATTGCCTTCGCCGTAGGTTTCAAAGAAGCCGGATATTATGGCAAATGTTTCAGAAAAAAATACGAAACTACACCTACCGAATTTATGTCAAAATTCAGAAAGGTCTGATTTTGATTGATAAATTATTTTTGAATCTCACTTAAAGATCTTTTATATGAACTCCGGTATTTTAAAATTTAGACTTTCATTTGTAATTCTATTGTTTTTTCAGCAGGTTTTTGCCCAACAATTTCCATTGCTGATAAAAGATAATAAAATAACTTACCTCTCCGATTCGCTCGGAAACACAATACTCGATTTCTCGTTTTGCGGTTACCGGAATTCTGAAAATGAAATCCCCGACCTTACTAATGCTATATTTGTTCCGCACACCGAAGGAAATATGTCGGAGTCTATTCAGCGTGCAATCGATTATGTGTCAGCACTCAAACCCGACACAAAGGGTTTTCGTGGCGCAGTTTTGCTCGACAAAGGAGTTTTTGAACTTGACAGAAGCATCTATATCCGTACTTCGGGAGTAATCTTACGTGGAACGGATAAAAAAGAAACAATACTTCTGAAAAAAGGAGTTGAAAGGGGCGCTTTGTTGTATATTGAAGGGAAAAATGATTTTAAAATAATTGACACATTCGAAATTAAATCAAATTATGTAGCGGTTAATTCCACAACTTTTGAAATTTCAACTCCTGCAAAAATTAAAATGGGCGACCGGATAAAGATAATCCGACCTTCAACCAAAGAATGGATTAAATCCATTGGATGCGATATTTTTGGTGGTGGGATAAGTGCATTGGGTTGGAAACCGGGCGATACTGATATAGCCTGGGATAGAACTGTAAAGGAAATTTCAGAAAATAAAATTACAATTGATGCGCCGCTTACTGTGGCGTTGGATGCGCGTTTTGGTGGTGCAAAAATCAATACGTACGAATGGAGTAGCCGAATTTCGGAGTCCGGTGTAGAAAATCTGACCCTGGTTTCAGATTACGACAAAAAATATCCGAAAGATGAGGATCATTGTTGGACGGGCATTTCGATTGAAAATGCGGAAAATTGCTGGGTTCGCAGGATAAATTTTAACCATTTTGCCGGTAATGCTGTGATTCTTCAACCTTCTACATCAAAAGTCAGTATTGAGGATTGTATTTCGAAAGAACCGGTATCCGAAATCGGTGGTTTCCGTCGAATTTCATTCTACAACATGGGGCAATTGAATTTGTTTCAACGCTGCTATTCCGAAAATGGCATCAACGATTTTGCCGTCGGATTTTCCGCTCCCGGACCCAATGCTTTTGTACAATGCGAAGCTAAAAACGCACTTGGTTTCAGTGGTTCAATCGATGCATGGGCTTGCGGATTGTTATTCGATATTGTGAATATCGATGGTAATAATTTGTCTTTTAAAAATTTGGGGCAAAGTAAAAACGGTGCAGGTTGGAATACCGCGAACAGTCTTTTCTGGCAATGTACAGCCGCCGAAATCGAATGTTATTCACCTTCTGCTGATGCTAAAAACCGGGCTTATGGTTGTTGGGCGCAATTTTCGGGCGATGGCGACTGGGGCGAATCTAATAATCATGTCCATCCGCGAAGTTTATTCTACGGACAGCTTTCGGAGCGTCTGCAACGTGACATGTCGGCAAATTCCCGCTTACTTTTGATGGGAACTGAAGCTTCGAGCAGTCCTACAGTCGATGCAGCCCGTGCAATGGTTGTTGAAACAAAGAAACCGTTGCTGACTTTAGAAAAATGGATTGAACAGGCAGAATTTAAGCCTTCAGTTGATAATACAGGTATAAAAACAGTAAGTGATCTGAAAACGAAACCGTTGCGAATTCGCGCTTATGTGCCTGATATTTCAGTAATTAATGGACGAATTGTATGTGATGGTGCTCTGATTACCGGTGGCATAACAGATGTTTCATGGTGGAGTGGAAAAACGAAATTCAGTTTTCTGAAAAATGCAAAACCACACATTACCCGTTTTGTACCCGGGCGCGAAGGTTGGGGATTAACGGATAAAATTGATTCAGTTGTTACATTTATGAAAAACAACAATATTGCTGTACTTGATCATAATTACGGACTTTGGTATGACAGGCGCCGCGATGATCACCAGCGTATTCGCAGGCGCGATGGTGATGTGTGGGCGCCTTTCTACGAGCAACCTTTTGCCAGAAGTGGAATTGAAACTGCCTGGGATGGTTTGTCGAAATATGATCTGATGCGCCCGAATAAGTGGTATTGGTCGCGTTTAAAAGAATTTGCAACAAAAGCTCAAAACAAAGGTTTATTGCTTTTTAATGAGCATTTTTTTCAGCATAATATTATCGAAGCAGGAGCACATTGGGTCGATTGTCCGTGGCGTTCGGCCAACAATATCAACGATTTAGGATTTCCTGAACCCGTTAATTTTGCTGGTGATAAACGAGTATTTATGGCAGATGTGTTTTATGACCTGTCGAACCAAAATCGACGAAATATTTACCGCAATTACATCCGTCAAAGTCTTGATAATTTTGCAGCGAATAAAAATACAGTGCATCTGATAAGTGCCGAATATACCGGAACACTTGATTTTGTTCAGTTCTGGCTTGATGTGATTGATGAATGGCAAATCGAAAAAAGTGAAAATGCGCTGGTAGCACTCAGTTGCACCAAGGATGTTCAGGATGCAATTCTTGCTGATAAAAAAAGGGCTTCGGTGGTCGATATTATTGACATACGGTATTGGCATTACAAAAACGATGGAACCGTTTATGCTCCTTTGGGTGGTCAAAACCTGGCACCTCGCCAACATGCCCGTTTGATGAAGGTAGGAAAAGTTACTTTCCACGAAGCCTACAAAGCCGTAAATGAATATCGCACCCAATATCCGGATAAAGCAGTGACTTATTATGCTCAAAATTATCCGGAAATGAATTGGGCGGTTTTCATGGCGGGAGGTTCATTACCTTTATTACCGGTTAAAAATCGGGAATTTCTGAGCGCTGCAGCGCAGATGAAACCTCAACTGGTAAAATCTGGTACATATAAAATGCTGGTAAAATCAGGTACAGGCACCATAATTTATGCCGAAAAATTAACAGACATTCAATTGGAATTAGAAAAAGGAAAATTTTCAATCACTTTTTTTGATTCGAAAACCGGCGAAGAAAAGCTAATCTCTAAATCAATTCAGGGGAACAGACTTTATACACTAAAAACTTTAAACAATGCTTCAGGCGTGTGGTGGTTCAAAAAACTATAAAGTT
>ERZ795055.2086-NODE-2086-length-15434-cov-5.069575_pt1 | contig 15434 bp, 9 predicted proteins | sample MGYA00375139_ERZ795055 | MGnify/ENA primary metagenome ERZ795055 (study PRJEB30184, sample SAMN05720283) | anaerobic digester metagenome | isolation source: active sludge of municipal wastewater-treating anaerobic digesters | place: USA | collected 2015-01-23 ... | reverse complement strand
AGAAATATCGTCGAGCAAATAGAGATCGGCCGATTCGCCAGGACGCTGGGAACGCTGGTCTCCAGCGGCGTGCCGCTCCTGAAGGCGCTGACGATCGTGAGGGACGTTATCGGCAACGAGGTGATCTCGACGGCGATCGCGAACGTGTCGGAGAGCATCCGCGAGGGGGAGTCGATCGCCGGCCCGCTGAAGCAGCATAAGGTATTCACCCCCATGGTAATAAACATGATCGACGTCGGAGAGGAAACGGGCCGCCTCGACGAGATGTTGATCAAGATCGCCGACACGTACGATGAGGACGTCGACGTGGCGATATCCGGCCTGACGTCGATCCTCGAACCGATCCTTATCATCACGCTGGCATTCATCGTCGGCAGCATCGTTATCTCTTTGTTCCTGCCGCTGATATCCCTGATCGGCAGCCTCAGCGCAAGCTCATAAGATGAAACGGCGGATAACCGCCTGTCTGCGGCAACCCGGCGAATCAAAGATTCGCGGAGCAGCCCCCGAATGGGGGCGTTGCCCGCCACCGCTTCCTTGTGCGGCGTACTTCTAGTACGCCTCCCCATACGGGGACTGGTCCGCGAATCTCTAAAGATTCGCCGGCATGTCCGCGGTCGCTGGCGGGCGCCTTGCATCCGGACGGTTCTTCGCCGTTTCGGCCGTTTTGAAGTGCTTGACAGTACGCTGGGCCATGTGATAAAGTAACCCGAAATAACTTCGGATAAATTACTACATGATAATATTTTACAAAGGGGGTATTATGATTCGCCCGTCGGCAGCGAAGTTTGTGTGTGCGATCGTCGTCGGTATCGTCTCGCTTATGGTCGTCGAGTCGGCGGTCTTCGCGGAGGATCTCTTCCTTGTGCGAAAGATCACCTGTCAGAAGAAGGTCCGCAGCGTGACGGGCGCGTTCTCCTCGGGCCTTGAGGGGCTCGGCAATATCGGCGGTACCGCCCACCAGATGTGGGGAGCGGTCACGGTCGTGTATGACAGCATGCCGGCTTGGGCCGATGACGTCGAGGTCAAGTTCTACGTGCTGACGAGGGACAAGAAGCACAAATACAACCTTTTTGTCGGAGCGACGACCTACGTCTCCGTCATGAAGGGGACCGGCCACATGGCGCACATTTTCATCCATCCGAACGCCATGTCCCGCTACGGGGACGTGAAGCGCGTGATGGTCGAGATCTGGTATAAGGGGATCCTGGTCAATTCGGCGCAATATCCCTCGCAGACGTCGACGCGCTGGTGGACGAAGTTCAAGGCGATCGACGGCGTGCTGCGGCACCGGTTCTTCACGCCGTTCCTTCTCGATTACGATGCGAGCGAAGAGTGCATGAAACTCCCGACGTCGAGCCTCTAGATCGCCCATGTCTTTGATCGCGAACATACAATCCTATTTTAATACGTCCCGCATCATCGGTCTCGATATCGGCGAGAACACGGTCAAGCTGGTCGAGCTGGAGAAGTCGCACGGCTCCGTGCGGCTGGTGCGGTACGCCCTTATACCGGTCAACGGCCACGCGGCTTCAGGCGACGCGGACATATCGAAGGTCCACCTGATCGGCGCGCGCATGCGCGAGTTCGCGCGGGATATCCCGGCCGGCGGGCTGTCGTGCGTGGTCGGTATATCGGGGCAGTCGGTCTTCCTTCGCTTTGTCAAGCTCCCCGCCGTCGAAAAAAAGAAGATGGACCAGATCATCCGCTTCGAGGCGCAGCAGCAGGTGCCGTTCCCGATCGAAGAAGTCCGCTGGGATTACCAGCTGCTCGGCAAGCTCCGCAAGGATGAGCGCGACATACTCCTGGTGGCGATCAAGCAGGATATCGTGCGCGCCATGGTCGAGGCCGTCTGCGAGGCCGGCCTGATGCCCGAAGTCGTCGACGTCCTACCGTTGTCGCTGTACAACTGCACCGCCTTCAACGGCCTGCAGGGCGCGGAGCCGACGCTGGTCATCGATACCGGCGCGAAGACCACGAGCTTGATCGTCACCGAAGGGCACGACCTGTGGGTCCGCAGCATACCGATCGCGGGCAACTCTATCACCCAGTGCGTCGCCGAAGACTGCGCCTTGGGGTTCGCCGATGCCGAGCAAAAGAAGATCGAGACGGGCATAGCGGCCCCGGACGCGCCCGGGGCGTCGAAGGCGGCGGCTGCGGTCGACCGCGGCGTCAGCAGGCTGTTCGCCGAGATCAGCCGGTCGCTCGGGTTCTATAAATCGCAGTACGGCGGGTCGCCGATCCAGAAGATCCTCATCACCGGGGGCGGCGCGCTCCTCAAGAACTTTGATGCAGCGCTTACCGAACGGTTCAAGATACCGGTCGAGCGTATCGACCCGTTCAAAAAAATAGCGATCGCGGTCGCAGACCCGAAACAGCGCGAGCGGCTCGCGGCGGACAGGGACCTTTTAGCGAGCGCCGTCGGGCTGGGTCTGCGCGAGCTCGGGAAGACGCCGCTGGCGATCAACCTGATCCCGCAGGACATTCTGCGAATGCGCATGATCGTGCGCAAGTTCGTCTATTTCGCCGCCTCGTTCGTCACGGTGATCCTCTCTCTCGGCCTCATCCACTTCTACTGTATGCGTATCGTCAGCGCCAACGACATCAGGTGCCGAGACCTGTCGACATTTATCACGCATCTCGAGGTCCTGAATAACCATGCGAAAAGCACCCTCGACCGTGTTGCGGGGATCAACAACCGGTTGAACATCGTCAGTCAGCTGCTCGAAGGCCGGTCGCTGTGGATGCGCCTCTTTATCGAGATCCAGAAGGTGATGGCGCCGGATATATGGGTGGTCAATATCTCCGGAACGCTTGACGACTTCAAGACAGATCAGCCGCGCCCTGTTCCTGCGCCGCCGTCGCCGCCGAAAGCGGGGAAGCCGAAGCCGCAGGGGGAGATCAAGCAGTACGACAAGTACAGCGTGGTTTATATCGAAGGCAAAGGGACCGGGTCTATCGAGACCGACATACCGCGGTTCAGGGACGCGCTTGAGAAGTCGCCGATGTTCAAGGAAGTCAGCATCGTTTCGGCGGAGATGAGCGATGGCGTTGTGACTTTTGTCATCAAACTGACGATGGAGAAAGGTTTTCTGAGGTAAACGCATGGCGCCGAAGATCGTTGCGCATCTTGAGAAGATGAATTCCATATATGTGTTCCGGCAAAAGACGCTCCGGATGATAATCATTGCGGGGACAGCGATCCTAATCGGGGCGTTTGTCTGGTCGTTTGCCGGAGTTGTCGCGTACACTTCTTCCGCCCGGCAGCACGCTGAGCTGCTGGCCAAACTCAACAAGCTTGTCGATTACGGCAAGAGCGTCCCGACACTCGATAATATACGCGAGCTCCAGAAGGATACCGTCACGCTGCAGTCGCATTTCGACGAGCTCGAGAGCACGCTGGGCCGCGACGCCGGCGGCCGTATCGAGACGGCGATGCAGTTCAAAGGCGAGCTGCTCAAGGCGCAGCGGAGCGTCCTCGCGAAGGCCCGGGAGCGCGGGGTCTCCGTTCCCGAGCACATCGGCATCGAGGAGTTCATCGGCAAGCGGATCCCCCAGGAAAGCGACGTGCCGAAGCTGGGCGGCGGGATCAGGAAGGTCAAAGCGATCCTGGAGTCCCTGATCGACAGCGGCATCGTGACGATCAGCCAGGTGGCGCGCGTCGACGACACGCCGGTAAAGGCTGACGCGGGGGACGCGGCCGCTTTTTATATCGATCACGGCTTCGATGTCCGGTTCGAGGCATCGCAGGACGTATTGTTGAAGGCGGTCACCGCGATCATGTCGTCGAAAGAGTTCCTGGTCATCAGGAATATCGAGGTCAGGCGCCTCGGCGATCAGAAATATGCGGTCAGGATGATCGTGAGCGGTATTGAATTCCTATAGGACAGACAGTCGGAAAGCGGAGCCCGTATGGGATATATAAAGGTGCATTTCGAGAAGGTCGTTTTTTTCGGCGCGCTGGCGGTTTTCATCGCCGCGGTCATTATCTTCGGCGGGATGATGTCCCGTATCATGAAAGCGAGCGTCAACTATTTTCCCTACAGCGATGCGCGGTCGGTAAAGAAGTATTATATCGACTTCGACCGCATCGCAGATCTGATCGGCGAGGTGAAGAACCCGAAGGATTACATGAAATTCTACACGCGCGACATCTTCGCCGAATATAAGGGCGAGATCGCGCCCCAGGAAGAGGTCAAGGAAGACGGCGAAACGAAAGGGATCAAGCGGTTCCGGCTGACCAAGATATTCCGCCAGCCCGTGAAGCTTCTCTTCAAAGGATACATGCAGCTCCCCGACGGTTCGTATACCATCCAGATCAACTGGGGAGACCGGACCGATTTCAAGGCGATCGGCGAATCGATCCGCGGCTATAAGGTGGTCGAGTTCCAGCAGCGTATGCATAAGGAGACGCTGGGAACCGGCGTCGAGCAGGAGACCAACAAGTCGGTGATCGAGATCCGGAAAGGCGACGATAAACCGATCACGTTGGAGCTCGGGAGGCTGGTTACCGAAAAGGAGCTCTTTGCCAAGCTCTACGATAAGAAGACATTACGCAATTTGGTCGTCTATGTCGGCTATGAGTTCGAAGGGTATAAAATACTTGACATTACCGAAGGCGAATTGGTACTATCCACCGAAACTGGTGAAGAGTTCCATCTGAAGGCGCAATAGCCCTTTCGGGCGCTTTGTGTATCTGCAAGCCGGGCGACGCCTGGCAACTGAACATATGGAGGATACGATGAAAGTTAGTTCAAGGGTTGTGGCGTTCCTCACGATTGCGTGTTTTAGCCTGTTGATCTCATGCGCACCTTTGTTTGCGGATGAGGGGGCGGCCAGAGGCAAGGAAGTGAAGATTGCCGAGGTAAAGACGCCGGCAATGAAGCCGGTGCAGGCTCCCTCCTCGAAGGGGAAAGTCGAGACGATCAAAGAGCGCGCGAAGAGGCTCTTCAACGAAGGCAAGCTCGACGAGTCGATGGCTATCTGGGAGGATATCCAAAAAAAAGACGGGGGAGACCTTGACGCAAAGCGGTTCATAAAGGCGATCACGGTCGAAAAACGCCGCCTCGCGGAGCGCGACCAGTGGAACACGCAGAAGGACATGATCCTGGACGTGCGCCGCAGCTGGAACCCTCCCGCATATGGTAAGGACGATGGAGCCGCCGGGACGACGTTCGAAGGGCGCCGGATGAAATCTGAGCGCCAGGAAGAGATGGAGAAGAAGTCCAACCAGGTTATTCCGGAGATCAACTTCACCGATGCGCAGCTCTCCGATGTCCTGAAATACCTCTCCAGCGTGAGCGGCATCAATATCATATTTGACGAGCAGATCCTCAAGGGCGGCGGGATAGACCGTTCTGACGAGACCGAAGAGGTCGGCGTCGGCGAAGAAAAGAAGGTTGAGGCGTCTGCGGGCGGCGGAGCATCCTCTGCTTCAGACAGGGTCTCGATCTCCCTGAAGAACGTTCCGCTGATCGAAGCGCTTCGTTATATCCTGTCGTCGAAAGGCCTGAAGTACCGTATCGACGAATACGCGATCCTGGTGTCGACCCCGTCCCGCCTCGAGAACGTCGAGATGGAGACGCGCTACTATCACCTTTCCAGCGGCTCGGGCGTTTTCTCTGCTATTACGAAGAAGTCGATCAGCGGCGACGAAGGGGACGAAGCGGTTTCCGGCGGCTCGACGGAAGGCGAGTCGTCGATGACGATCAAGGACGTCCTCGAGCAGAGCGGCGTGCCGTTCCCGCCGGGGAGCAAGATCTTTCTCGACCAGCGCACCGGGACGTTGATCGTGCGCAATACGCCGGCGAACCTGGCGGTCGTCGAAAAGATTCTGGGCGCGCTTGACGTACCGCCGTTCCAGGTCGCTATCGAGGCAAAGTTCGTCGAAGTTTCCGAGCAGGTTATGCAGGAGCTCGGTCTCGAGGCGTACCTTAACAGCAATTTCGGGCTCGAGAAGAAAGGGTATATGCAGGTCGATCCCGGTCAGCTTGGGCCGGGCCAATCGCTGAACAGCTCGGCTATGATGGCGACCACCGGTGTGAACGCGGCGGGCGGCAACCAGCCTGTGCGGTTCTCCAACGGCATGAGGTTCCTGCAGAACTACGCGGCGGACGGAACGTGGATGGGCGCGGCGGGAAGCGTGTTCAGCATCGCCACCCTGTCGCAGCCACAGCTCCAGTTCGTACTTCACGCGCTCGACCAGTGCGGCGTTGCGAACATGTTGTCGGCGCCGAAGGTGACGACGGTCAATAACCAGCAGGCGAAGATCGAGGTCGTGACAGAGGTCATCTACCCCAGCGAGTTCGAGATCACGCCGCCGACGACAAACAATAACGGTAACGTCATCACTCCTGCGGTGGTCATACCGAGCGCATTCACGACGCGCGACACTGGGATCATCCTTGAAGTGACGCCGAGCGTGGGCGCCGACCGCAAGACGATCAACCTGACGTTGATACCGGAAGTAAGCGAGCTCGCGAGCTGGATGGATTACGGTATCCCCGCGACGACCGGTGCGGGAGGGGTCATTATCACCAATAAGGTGCCCGTCCTCCAGCCGTTCTTTTCGACGCGCAACGTGACGACCAGCGTTATCATCAACGATGGCGAAACGGTGGTACTCGGCGGACTCATCCGGGACGTGACGACCCGTTTCAACGACAAGATCCCCTTGCTCGGCGATATCCCGGGGATCGGCAGGGCGTTCCGCAATGAAGGCGAAGTTAGCACCAAGAGGAACCTGCTGATCTTCGTTACCGCGCATCTCCTCACGCCCAACGGCGACAAGCTGATCGGCGCGAAGATGAAGAAGACCAAGATATTTAACCCGTAATCTCTGCACAGTGCGCCTCCGCCGCCGGTAATCACGGCGGCGGAGGTTTCTTTTATATCCGCGGATCGGTTCCATTCACGCAATGGCCTGTATTATCGATCGTACCGAGTGAGAACTCCCGCCCGACATAGATAACGCATCTCAACGCGCAACGTTCACGCCTCATTACACCATAAGAAGCTTTCGATGTCCGCAGATCCGCAGCAGAAGAGACTGGTCCTCGTCGACGGCGCCGGTTATGCTTATCGGGCGTTTTATGCGATCAGGGCGCTGTCGAATTCCAAAGGGCATCCGACCAATGCCGTCTACGGCTTCGTGAGGATGCTGCTCAAGCTTGTCGCCGAGCATAAGCCCGATTACCTTGCCGTCTGTTTCGACGTCGCCGCCCCGACCTTTCGCCATAATGAATTCGCCGGGTACAAGGCCCACCGCAAACCGACCCCGCCGGAGCTGGTCGTCCAGCTGCCGCTGATCAGGGAGGCCGTGGGGGCCTATAATGTTCCGATCGTCGAGAAGGCGGGCTTTGAGGCGGACGATGTCATAGCGACGCTCGCCCGCCAAGGAGAGCGCGCCGGCATGGATGTCCTGATCCTGACCGGGGATAAGGATATGATGCAGCTGGTCGGCGACCGGATCAGGATCATCAGCGCCGGCAAGGAAGATACCGTGTATGACGCCGCCGGCGTTCGCGAGAAGTTCGGCGTGCCGCCTGAAGGGATCCGCGACCTTCTCTGTCTCACCGGCGACGCCTCCGATAACGTGCCGGGCGTCAAGGGAGTCGGGCCCAAGACCGCGGCGGCGCTGATCGCGGACTACGGTACGCTCGAACGCCTGTATGAGCGGCTTGATGAGGTGAAGAGCGCGGCTCTCCGCGAAAAGCTCCTGTCGGCTCGCGAGGCGGTTTTTGCGAACAGGAGGCTGATCGCGATCAAGGAAGATATCGATACGGGCGTGACGGTCGCCGACCTTGCTGTCAGGCCTCCAGATATACCGAAGCTGGCCGTGCTGTTCAAAGAGCTTGAGTTCACCGGCCTTCTGAAAGACATATTGGTCCATGAAGAGGCGCCGGGAACGGCGTATCGTTGCGTCACGACCTCCGATGATCTCGGCCGGCTCGCCTGTCAGCTCGCCAAGTCAGGCGGTTTTGTCATAGATACGGAGACGACCGACGTCGATCCGATGCGCGCCGAGCTGGTGGGCGCGGCGTTCTGCTGGGACGAGGCGGACAGCTATTACGTGGCGTTGGGGCACGGCATCGACGGCGCCTGTTTCGCCGAGACGCTGCGGCCGGTCCTCGAGAACCCCGCCGTGAAGAAGTTCGGCCATAACGTCAAATACGACAGGTGCGTCCTGCTCAATGCAGGCATAGACCTGCGGGGAATCCAGTTCGATACGATGATCGCCCATTACCTTCTTAACCCGTCGAAGCTCAGGCACAACCTCGGCGAGCTCGCCATGGAATACCTGGGCTGCAAGATGACCTCGATACGCGACCTGATCGGGGAGGGAAAGAAGAGGAAGACGATGCGGGACGTGCCGCTCGAGGAGGTCTCCCGTTATGCCTGCGAGGACGCAGTTGTGACGCTCCGGCTGAAAAAACTGTTCGAGCGGCAGCTGGCAGACCGGGGCGTTGCGGCGCTGTTCCGCGACATCGAGATGCCGCTCGTCGACGTCTTAGTGGCGATGGAACGCGAGGGGATCGCGATCGACGAACAGCTCCTGCGGGATATGGGGAAGGATTTCGAAGCAAAGCTTTCGCAGCTGCTCGGGCGGATCTATATCCTGGCGGGCGAGGAGTTCAACGTCAATTCGCCCAAGGCGCTGGCGCAGATCCTTTTCGAGAAGCTTAAGCTTCCGCAGAAGCGCAAGACCAAGACCGGCTATTCCACCGACGTCGACGTTCTTACCTCGCTGGCGCGCTCGCACGAGCTGCCGCAGGAGATCCTCGCGTACCGCCAGCTCGCCAAGCTAAAGTCGACCTACATCGACGTTCTGCCCACGCTTGTCAATCCCCGGACGGGACGGGTCCATACGTCGTTCCATCAGGCGGTGACGGCGACGGGGAGGCTGTCGAGCAGCGACCCGAACCTCCAGAACATACCGGTCAAGACAGAGCTGGGACGGGAGATCCGGCGCGCCTTCGTTCCCCGAGGGGAAGGCTATTCGCTCGTCGGCGCTGACTATTCTCAGATAGAGCTCCGGATCCTCGCGCACCTCTCGCAGGACCAGGCGCTGATCCATGCGTTCAGGAACGATATCGATATCCACAACTTTACTGCGGGTCTTGTGTTCGGCGCCGATACGGAGGCGGTCACCGATGATATGCGGCGCAAGGCGAAGGTCGTCAACTTCGGGATCATCTACGGCATGAGCCCCTATGGCCACGCCCGTGATCTCGTCATCGCCGACGCGGACGCCAAGGCGTTTATCGACGAGTATTTCAAGCGTTACCCCGGCGTCTATCAGTTTATCCAGGATACGGTCGCCAGGGCGCGGCACGACAAATACGTGACGACGTTGTTCCACCGGAAACGTTTTATACCCGATATCCAGAGCGCGAACTTTGCTGTGCGTCAGTTCAGCGAGCGAACGGCTATCAATACGCCGATCCAGGGGTCCGCCGCCGATATCATCAAGCTCGCCATGATACAGGTCGCCCGCGAGATACAGGAGCGCGGTATGCGCACCAGGATGCTGCTGCAGATACACGACGAGCTGATCTTGGACGTTCCCCGCGACGAGCTCATTCTCGCCCAGGAGATGGTCAGGCGCCGGATGGAAGGGGTTGTGAAGCTTGATGTCCCGATCAGGGTCGCGGTGAGCGCGGGAAAGAGCTGGGCGGAAATATGAAAAAGATGGTCATAGTATTGATCCTTGCCGCGATATACGGCATCGCTGTGTACACACGCGTCTCCGTGGTGGAATATCAGAAGGCGGTGCAGGGCCCGCTGCCGTTCACTCTCGAGAGCGCGCTGCTGTTCCGCTACGCCGATATGGCGGCGAAGGGGGAGCCGATCCCCGAAAACGACCTATTGGCGCAGTTCCCCGAGGGGTTGCGCGTCCGGGAGCGGTTGCCGATCGCGCAGGAGCCTATCATGGGGTGGATCCATCGGCATCTGCTGGGACGGTACATGGACCTCCATGACAGCATCAGGCTCCTGAGCGCTCTCTTTTTCTCGACCGCCGTCTTCGCGGTGTTTTTGGCCTGCCGGGCGTTGTCGAAAGACACGCTGTCGGGCCTGGCCGCCGCTCTCCTCTACGCGGTCGCGTTTCCTGCGGTCATTCGTTCGACAGGGCAGGAGATCATGGCGGAGAACGCCGCCCTGCCGCTGCTGTTCTTTCACATCGCATTCTTCCTGCTGTCTTTCGACGAAAGCTGCGGAACGCGCGCGCGCTCGGCGTATGCCGCGGCATCGTCGCTGACGCTGGCGTGCGCGCTCGCCGCGTGGGACATGGTGCAGGTCTATCTCTACATTCTTGTTGTGGGGTACGCTCTGTATTTTGTGCTTAGCCGCGACCCCCGTAGTGCCGGACGCTCCTTCCTGCTGTGCATGACAGGCGTTGTCGCCGTCTGCCTGTTCAACCCGTACCTGCGCTGGCACCAGGTCGCCGTGTCGTATCCGCTCGCCGCATCCTACGCGCTGTGCGTCGGGACGCTTGCCGCGCTCATCCTGAAAAAAGAGATGAATTTCAGCTGGAAGTTATCCGTCGTTGTGCTATCATGTCTCTCCGTAGCGGCTGCCTGGTATTTTTTCCGGTATCACACGAATTATTCCCATTTCGCGCAACTGCTGTTCTATAAAATACGGTTCTTGAATTCGAAACCCGCCGATCCGGCGCTCCTGCCCTACGAGGTTCGGAGCTTGTGGGTCCCGGCGCTTCAATCCGTCACCGCATGGGAGATCCTGCGGTATTTCTCCATAACGATCGTTCTGGCGGGGGCGTGTTTCCTCTATGCGGCGGTTGACCTGTTCCGCGGGCGGCTGCCGGCGTCGTGGCTGTATGTGCTGCTGTTGACTGCGGCGTTCGCTCTTTTGTATATCCTGTTCTACCGTATGGTCGTTTTCCTGTCGTTTTTCGTCTGCCTTCTTTCCGGGGCGTCGGTTGCGTACTTCAAGCGCCGGGCGGGGCGTGCGGCATGGGGTGTCTGGGCGCTGTTCGTCGCCGCGTGCGTCGTCTTCGAGGCCGATAAGACGTACGCGAGCGTTGGCGGCATGGGCCGCTATGTCGATTACCCGCGGCTGAAGGACGTGGTTTCGTGGGTGAAGGGCAACACGCCGGACGACAGCGTGGTTCTTGCGACCTTCACCGTGTCCCCGTCGATCCTGGCGTATGCCGACCGGGCGATCGTGATCCATCCGAAATACGAAGATCCCGCGATGCGCGATAAAGTGCGCGCGTACGACCTCTCGATACTCGGTGAGTCGGAGGAGGACTTCTTCCGGTTCTGCAACTCGACGGGAGCGACCCATTATATCCATTCGAGGGGGACCTATTCGGACCGTTCGATCAACGGCAGGCGGTATCTCGCGGGCGTGATGCGTCCCTCGATACACACCAACGCGTACAAGTTCGAGGTAGCGCCTGAGCGGCTGACCAGGTTCCGCAAGCTGTACGATAACGGCAAATATATCGTGTGCGCGGTCGTTATGCCGTCCGATATCTCCGAGGCCGGCGAGATCTGCCGGGCCGCGGCGTCTTTTGCCCGGGATAAACAATACGCCGACGCCGCTGCCGCCTACCGCAAGGCCCTCGTCATCGATCCGGCGCGGTACGAGGCTTATCGCGGGCTGATCGCCGCATACGCGGCAACGGGGGATACCGGCTCGGCGGCGCAGGCGGCGCAGGAGCTGTTCAGGAAACTGGGGGTAAGGAAAGCCGATGAGACGACGACAGACCAGTGAGGGCCGGCGCGGCGCGGCGAAGAGGGCGCCGGTGATCGGCGTCACCGGCGGCTATGGCTCGGGCAAGAGCTATGTCTCCGGCGTTTTTCGTCGCGCGGGCTGTGCGGTGATCGATGCCGATGAGGTCGCGCACGAAGCGATCAGGCCGGGCACAGTCGCATGGCGGCGGATCGTCGCGCACTTCGGCTCGCAGGTCCTCGGCGCCGGCCGGGTGATCGACCGGAAAAAGCTCGCCGCGCTCGTCTTCGGCAGCAGGCACGAGCTGAAATACCTGAACGGACTGGTCCATCCCGCGGTCCTGAAGGAAGTCCGGGTGCGGATCGCGAGGTGCCGGCGTGAGCGCGAGAAGGTGGTAGTGCTCAACGCGCCGCTCCTGATCGAATCGGGCGCGCACGAGCTGTGCGAAAAAGTTATCGTTCTGTCAGTTACCAAGGAGGTGCAGATACGGAGGTGCGAGAGATCGAAACACGAATCGGTTGCCGCGATCCGAAAGAGGATCGCCGCGCAGATGCCGTTGTCGAGAAAGCTGCGGTACGCGGACTATGTCGTCGACAACAACGGCACGCGCTCTCAAACAGTAAAACAGGTGCAGGGGATCCTGAGAAACATACGCGAAGAATATAACATTTCATAACAGGAGGAGTGTCGCATGGCTCGTGAAAAAAGCAGTGAAAAGGTAACGGAAAAGGCAGCGCCGAAGGAAGAATCGCCGCGGAAAAAGGCTGCGGCGCCGGAAGAGCCGCGCGCGGAGGAGGCGATCACCGTCACCGGCGAAGGGGTGAAGCTCAACATCACCAAGCTCCAGCAGAAGACGATGACCGACCTGACCAAGATGGCCCGGGAACTCAATATCGAGAATATCAGCAGCCGGAAGAAACACGACCTGATATTCGAGATCCTGAAGGGCAACGCGATGAAGAACGGCCTGATGTTCGGCGAGGGGGTGCTGGAGATCCTGCCGGACGGTTTCGGGTTCCTCAGGTCGCCGAACTACAACTATCTGCCCTGTCCCGAGGATATCTACGTGTCGCCGTCCCAGATCAGGCGGTTCGACCTGAAAACGGGCGATACGGTGAGCGGCGAGATCCGCCCGCCCAAGGACAAGGAGCGGTATTTCGCCCTCCTCAAGGTCGAGGCGGTGAATTTCGAGGACCCGGAGAAGACCAAGGACAAGATCTTCTTCGAGAACCTGACGCCGCTCTATCCGAACCGGCGCTTCCTGCTGGAGACGAGGCCTGACGACGCTTCGATGCGTATCATGGACCTCCTCACGCCGGTGGGGAGAGGCCAGCGCGGGTTGATCGTCGCGCCGCCGCGGACCGGCAAGACGATGCTGCTGCAGAAGATAGCCAACAGCATCACCACCAATTCGCCAGAGGCGAAGCTGATCGTGCTTCTGATCGACGAGCGGCCGGAGGAAGTGACCGACATGGAGCGCTCGGTGAAGGGCGAGGTGATCAGCTCGACCTTCGACGAGCCGCCCGAGCGGCATATCCAGGTTGCCGAGATCGTTATCGAGAAGGCCAAGCGGCTCGTGGAGCACAGGCACGACGTCGTCATCCTGCTCGACAGCATCACCCGTCTCGCGCGGGCGTACAACACCGTCCAGCCGCACAGCGGCAAGATCCTCTCGGGCGGCGTCGACTCGAACGCTCTCCACAAGCCGAAGCGTTTCTTCGGCGCGGCGCGTAATATCGAAGAGGGCGGCAGCCTTACGATCATCGCGACGGCGCTGATCGACACCGGCAGCAGGATGGACGAGGTCATCTTCGAAGAGTTCAAGGGGACCGGCAATATGGAGCTCAACCTCGACCGCCGCCTCGTCGACAAGCGCGTCTACCCGGCTATCGACATGGAACGGTCCGGCACGCGTAAAGAGGAGCTCCTCCTGCACCCCGACGAGATGAACAAGATCTGGATACTGCGCAAGGCGTTGAGCACGATGAACCCCGTCGAGGCGATGGAGCTCATGGTCCAGAAGATCAAGAAGACGAAGTCGAACGCCGAGTTCTTGATGTCGATGAGTTTCTGATCGTTCAAAGAAACGGCGGATAACCGCCCGTCTGCGGCGTTGCCCGCCACCGCTTCCTTGTGCGGCGTACTTACCAGTACGCCTCCGCGGGCGCGTGCGGGCGCCTTGCACCCGGACGGTTCTTCGCCGTTTCATGGTAACCTTTAGGTGAATGGTTACTATGAATAACAGGCGGATTCTGCCGGAATTCTCGGCGCCGGGTGAAAATGAAAGCCATCGGAGAAAAACGTTCGCTCGCGGTCCTGCTCGTCATGATCGCCGGCTATGTCGCGTTCTTCGCGTTCGCGAGCGTTTTTCGCTACCGGCAGTTCCTGTTCCAGAATTTCGACCTGGCGATCGGCAACCAGATCCTCTGGAACCTCCTGCACGGCTCGATGGAGTGCACGATCCGGGGCGGTAATTTCTTCGGCGACCATTTCAGGCCGGTCTTTTTTCTCTACCTGCCGCTCTACGCCGTCCGGCCTGACCCGCGGACGCTGCTGTTCCTGCAGAGCGTCATCCTGGGGTGCGGGGCGATACCCCTCTACGGCGTCGCCCGCGACCGGCTCGGCGCCCGTTTCGGCCTTCTCTTCGCGGCGATCTATCTCTTCAATCCGCTGGTCGGGTATATCAACCTGTTCGAGTTCCACCCGGAGGTCGCCGTCGCGCCGCTCCTCCTGGGCGCGATTTATTACTTCTACCGCGACCGGCTGCGGCCGTTCGCTCTGTGCGTCCTGCTGTCCTTGATGTGCAAGGAGAACATCTCGTTTATCGTCTTCACGCTCGGCTTCTGGGCGCTCTGGCACCGGAAGCGCTGGCCGTGGTATCTGGCGACGTTCGGCGCCGGCGCCGCCTGGGCGGTCCTGAGCTTCATGATCGTGATACCGTATTTCAACGCGGGCGCATACCCCTATGTGCAGCTCTACGGCTATCTCGGGCGGTCGGCAGGCGCTATAGTCAAAACGTGCGTCACGCGGCCGCTGTATATCCTGTCGATCGTTTGCGTCTATCCGAACCTGAGATATATGTTCGACGTCTTTGTCCAGTTCGGATTCCTGCCGCTCCTGTCGCCGCTGACCCTTCTGCCCGCGATGCCGCCGCTCCTGCAGATCCTGTTGTCGCACGCGCGCGGCGTTCCCGAGATCTACACGCACTACGGCGCGAAGCTGCTGCCGTTCCTGTTCGCCGGGTCGGTCGCGGCGGTGAGCTGGTGGTGCCGCGTTCTGAAACGGCGGTGGGTCAGGGTGTTCTTCGGCGTGTATCTTTCCGTATTCGCGATCGCCGCGAATGTCCGCTACGGGCCGCACCTATACCTGCCGCTGAAATGGTCTGAAACCGCGCAGCCGGAGACGGCGGCGATGAAACGTGCGCTCGTCGAAAAGGTTTCGCCGGGCGCGTCGGCGGTCGCGACGTTCGACTTCCTGCCGGCGCTGTCGGGGCGACGCGAGCTGTATTCGTTCCATTACCTGTACTGGGGGTACGACCAGCTGACGGGGAAGGCATTCGAGCTCCCCGATTCTGCCCGAACCGCCCTGCTCGATTTCAACGACTTCAATATCTTTTGGGCGATCTATTCGCCGCACGGCGACGAGAACATGCGAGCGTTTCTTGTCGGCGGGAAGTGGCTCGTCGTGGCCGGTTCTGACAGCTCGTTCCTCTTCGAGAAAAACCCGCCGGAAGGGGA
>ERZ795055.2079-NODE-2079-length-15465-cov-11.227320_pt1 | contig 15465 bp, 9 predicted proteins | sample MGYA00375139_ERZ795055 | MGnify/ENA primary metagenome ERZ795055 (study PRJEB30184, sample SAMN05720283) | anaerobic digester metagenome | isolation source: active sludge of municipal wastewater-treating anaerobic digesters | place: USA | collected 2015-01-23 ... | reverse complement strand
TATTACAACCACAAGCCCAGCGCCCAGTGGCAGGATTACATCTCACAGGATGTCAGACCGCTTTTCCATTTCGGGTACGGGCTGAGCTACACAAAGTTCAGGTACGGAAAGCCGGTGCTCAGGAAAAGCACTATTAAAAAGGGTGAAACAGCAAAGGTAACCGTTGAGGTTACGAACACCGGCAAGGTTGCGGGAGATGAGATAGTACAACTCTATATCAGGGATGTGGTAAGCTCAGTCACCAGGCCTGTAAAAGAGCTGAAGGGCTTTGCCCGGATCTCACTGAAGCCAGGGGAGACGAAGAAGGTCTCCTTTGACATAAACCCGGACAAGCTGGCATTTCATAACATTGACATGAAGTATGTTGTGGAACCGGGCGATTTTGAGATCATGACAGGATCATCATCACGTGATGAGGATCTGCAGAAGGCTATACTGACAGTTATCTGAAACCATCATGTCCGGCATGGCAGAGGCGGAGACGCGGAAGCATGGTGCCGGTGTGGCTTAAATGCGATAAACTATGAAGAATATTTCTGTTTTGGCAATAATAGCAGGACTTATGGCTTTCTGCCAGTCTTGCGGTGATTCTGACGGCCCGCCTGATCCGGTCATTGAACCGGTAATCACGAATGCCTTTATTGATCCGGCGGTGACCTACCAGGAGATGATAGGATTCGGAGGGTCACTGACATGGTACTCCGAAAGAATCACCGCAAGCCCCCAGAAAGAGCAGATATGCAAGCTTCTCTTCGAGGACCTTGGAACGGATATAATCAGGTTCAAGAACAATTACTATCCAATGGGCTACCCTGGTGTAAAAACCACCACTACGATGGAGAACGGGTCTATTAAGACACTTTACACTGTTACAGGTGAACTATATACGATAGCGAAGCAACTCAATCCGGGAATTCAGACCCTTGTAAGCTCATGGACCCCTCCTTCGGCTTTGAAAAGCAATAATAACCTTCGCCAGGGCACCCTTAAAAAGGATAACGGAGCCTTTATGTACGAGGCCTTCGGAGATTATTGGAACGACCTTCTGGATAACCTTCAGTTCAATCCTGACTACATCAGCATTCAGAATGAACCGGGCTGGATTACTCCCGACTGGGAGACATGTGAGTGGCGGCCTGCAGAGACATCGGAATTCCCGGGGTATAATGCTGCCTTCGACGCTGTTTACAGCAAGATAAGCACCAGGACCAATCCTCCGAAGATGATAGGACCCGAAGCTGAGAACATTGGTTTCAGCGGTAAGCTGGGCGGTAACACCTTCGCCGTTTTTTCAGACCCTCTCAAGGACAAGTCGCACCTCGCAGCGTATGCGTATCATACCTATAATTTCCCGGCTTCGGCGCTCATTGCCCAGACAAAAACGGATCTCAACATGATCCGAAATACATACGGCAACAAACCCTGCATAATGACCGAGTTCTCAAACTTCACCTGGCTTAATACTGCATGGTTCATAATCCAGAACATCAACGAGGCCAATGCTGCGGGGTACATTTACTGGTTGATGGCATGGGCCGACTCAAACAATGACTCCATGATCAAACTGAGCTCAGCCGGCGCTTATACACTCACCCCGTTCTATTATGTTATGAAGCACTTCTCAAAGGAGATTGACAGGGGTTATGTCAGGATTAATGTATTGTCCCCCTTTATGCCGATGTCAGCATTCATTGATCCGACAGGCAAGAAGATCACAGTTGTGGCAGTAAATCCGAATGACGAAGAGGCCCTGTACGATTTCGAGGTAACAGGCAGAACAGTCAAATCAATGAGAGCTGTTCAGACTGATGCAATTGCATCTTATAAGACGATTCAGCCTTTTACATCTGATCAGTATTTTGTTCTAAAACCCAAATCAGTAACAACAGTTGTACTTGAGCTGGAATAACCTGATCAATACAAAACGTAAATGAAAAAAGCCTCAGATGCCGGGCCGTCAGACCTTAGGGCTCTTTTCACATCGCTTTTGCTTGCCTTCTTACTGATCTGCATCCCTGCCGGTGGCCAGAGCGAGATCGATGTGATCATCACTCCGGAAAAAAGTGACAGGTCGTTCGTGCTGGCCTCCGGTGGCCTGTGTGCACCTCTCTGCGTAAGCCCCGACGAGTGGCCGGGAGTTAAGAGGGCTTTGGCCGACCTGCAGAATGACCTCGGCCGGGTCACAGGGACTATCCCGGTGCTGAGCACGGCTACAAAGACGCCGCGGTCTGAGTTTGTAATTATTGCCGGGACAATTGGCAAAAGCGCCTTGATTGATCGCCTGGTAAAAAAGAAAAAGATTGACGTTGGCGCCATACATGACAAATGGGAATCATTTGTAATCCAGACTATTGAGAAACCTTTCCCGGGCATAAAGAGAGCGCTAGTAATTGCCGGCAGCGACAAGCGGGGCACCATCTACGGAATTTACGAGATCTCAAGGCAGGCAGGCGTCTCGCCCTGGCACTGGTGGGCTGACGTCCCTGTGCGAAAGAGTGATGAGCTTTACATTAATCCGGTTCGGGTTATATCAGGAGAACCCTCGGTGAAATACCGCGGCATCTTCCTGAATGATGAGTACCCGGCCCTGACAAGATGGGTTTCCTATAAATACGGCGATGTAACTCCCTCGGTCAATCCGCCTGTTCCTCCCGGTGTGGCTAACTATGGCAGTGAATTTTATTCAAGGATATTCGAGCTGTTGCTCAGGCTGAAAGCCAATTATCTCTGGCCGGCAATGTGGAACAACGCCTTCAATGAGGACGATCTCCGTAATGCGGCCCTGGCTGATGAGTACGGCATTGTCATGGGGACTTCACACCAGGAGCCGATGATCAGGGCACAGAAGGAGTGGGACCGGAGATACAAGAGCAATCTTGGTTCCTGGAGCTGGACAAGCCACTCAGACACCCTTGTGAAATTCTGGCGCGACGGAATAAGGCGAAACAGGGATTTCGAGAGCATTGTCACAATGGGTCTGCGAGGAGCCGATGATACTGAGATGGGCCCGGGAGGACCGGCAGCCAACATCGCGAAGCTGGAAAAGATAGTTGATGTCCAGAGGAAAATTCTGGCAGAAGAGGTAAATCCTGACGTCAAGCAGGTTCCCCAGATGTGGTGCCTCTACAAGGAGGTTCAGGATTACTATCAGGAGGGGATGAGGGTGCCTGACGACGTGACCCTTCTGTGGGCCGAGGACAACTGGGGAAACGTCAGGCGACTGCCGACAGCAAATGAACGGAAGCGCAGCGGTGGTGCCGGGGTTTACTACCATTTTGATTATCACGGCGGACCCCGCAGCTACCAATGGATAAACACCAGCCCCATTCCGAAGATATGGGACCAGATGTCGCTGGCCAAACAGTACGGTGCCGACAGGATATGGATTGTGAATGCAGGGCATTTCAGGGGCTATGAGATACCGATTGAGTACTTCCTGTCGCTCGCATGGGATACCGGGGCGTTCGGCAGTGATCAGATGTCATCCTGGACAACACAGTGGGCTGCATCAGTTTTCGGGCCGCAGCATGCCCCGGAGATCGGCAGTATAATCACAGAATATACGCGGTACAACGGTCGACGAAAGCCTGAACTGCTCTCGCCGTTCACATACAGTCTCGTTCATTATAATGAGGCTGATTGTATTGTGAAAGAATACAACAGCCTGGCAGCCAGGGCCGAGGCTGTCGGGCTGCAGATGCCTGAAGGGATGCGGGATGCATATTTCCATCTCATCCTGTTTCCAGTGAAGGCGAGTGCACTGGTGAACGAACTCTATGTCACAGCCGGGAAAAATGCGCTCTATGCTGCCCAGGGAAGAGCGAAGGCTGCAGATATGGCCCTGCTCACGGAGCAATTGTTCAGTGCCGACACAGCCCTGATGGGATATTATAACCGTGTTTATGCAGGCGGCAGGTGGAAACACTTCATGGACCAGGCACACCTGGGATATATCGCATGGAATGACCCGCCGGAGAACAGCCTGCGGCACATCAAACTGGCCTATCCGGCAGTACCTGACAGCGCCCTGCCCGCCGTGGCGGTGGAAGGCTCAGCGGAGGCATGGCCGGGGACAGAAGCGGCTCCACTCCTGCCCCCGTTTGATGTATTCAACAAACAGACCCGGTATTTTGAGATTTTCAATCGTGGCAGCGTTCCTTTCGATTACAAAGCCACAGCCGATAAGCCGTGGATCAGCCTGTCCAATGACCGGGGCAGTGTCACTTACCAGGAGAGAGTGAACGTAACAATTGACTGGCCGGCGCTCCCTTATGGCATGCACACTGGTTCGGTAACCGTGACTGCTGAGGGTAGCGAGATAAAAATAGGTCTGACAGCTTTCAGACCTGACGCTCCTGATCCTGCCACAGTTGAAGGATTTGTCGAGGCTGACGGATATGTATCGATGGAGGCAGCCAGTCACACAGGAAAGCACAATACCGCAGAGAGGCGCTGGGAGTGGATTGAGGACTACGGCAGAACACACTCCGGCATGCGTGCCTCGGCAGTTACGGATGCCCCTCCCGCAACTCCCGGGAAAGACTCACCGGTGCTTGAGTACAGGATGTACCTCTTCTCAGCGGGCGAGTTTGAAACTATGCTTCACATGGCACCTTCACTCAACTTCCTGCCCGACAGGGACTTTAAAATAGGACTCTCCGTTGATGACGGCGAACCGCAGCTCATAACAGTGGTTCCGGCTGAGTTCAATGCCGAGAACGGTAACAGGGAATGGGAGGAGACCGTCCGGAACAGTATCCGACATGTGAAGGGCAAGATAAAAGTAAACGGGCCCGGCTATCATATCCTAAAAGTGTGGATGGTAGACCCCGGAATGGTGCTTGAAAAAATCGTGGTTAACACCGGAGGCCTGAGGCCGTCATACCTCGGCCCACCGGAGAGCTTTTCGCATAAGTAGGCAGTAGGCAGTAGCAGTCGGCAGTCAGCAGTCGGCAATCGGCAGTAGGCAGTAGGCAGTAGGCAGTAGCAGTCGGCAGTAGGCAATCGGCAGTAGGCAATAGACAGTAGTGTTAAAAACCATAGCCCGTAGGGCTTATAGCATTGTAGCATGGACACAGAAAAACCAATATTCCCCGTAGGCAATAGACAGTAGTGTTAAAAACCATAGCCCGTAGGGCTTATAGCATTGTAGCATGGACACAGAAAAACCAATATTCCCCGTAGGGGATAAAGAATTGTAAATCAAGCATATCTATACATATCAAACCATGAAAACCAAACTTCATATCCTTTCCGCAGCACTGTTTGCAATTCTCTTCGCCCCTCCTCTGACTGCCCAGGTAAAACTGCCCCGGCTGATCAGCGACGGCATGGTGCTGCAGCGTGACACCGAACTGAAGATATGGGGATGGGCTGCTCCCGGCGAAAATGTGACAATTGAATTTACAGGTAAACTATATAGCATAACTGCCAATGCTTCCGGCGAATGGATGGTGGTGCTGCCGCCAATGCAGGCCGGCGGGCCTCATACAATGACAATTACTGCAAGCAACAGGCTGACAGTAAGCGACATCCTGATTGGCGATGTATGGTTGTGTTCCGGACAATCGAACATGGAACTGCCGGTCAGACGTGTCGCGCCTCTGTACGGGGCTGAAATTGCCACAGCTGAAAACAATCTCATCAGGTCGTTCACAGCACCGAAGACCTTCGTTTTTACAGGACCGCAGAATGATCTGCCAGGCGGCAAATGGGTGGCAGCCAGTCCGGAAACTGTCCTCGACTTCTCCGCGGCAGCCTGGTTCTTCGCAAAGGAGATAAACAGGAAATACGGTGTACCGATAGGACTGCTGACCGCGGCTTTCGGAGGCTCACCCGCCGAGGCCTGGATTAGCGAGGAAAGCCTGAAGGAGTTCCCGGCATACTACGGGGAGCTTCAGCAGCTCAAATCAGGGTCTTTGATTAAATCAACAGAGCAGGAGGATCGTTCCCGAATTGATGAATGGTACAAAAACCTGCAGAAGACTGATGCCGGGTACAAGACAACAGGTGTGAGATGGCATGATGAGAACCTGAACACTGACGACTGGAGCAGTATTACAGTTCCGGGATACTGGTCAGCAACACCGCTTAAAGGCATCAACGGAGTTGTGTGGTTCAGGAAAGAGATATACATACCTGCAGCTGCCGCCGGGCAGCCGGCCACAGTCAACCTCGGGAGGATCGTGGATGCGGATTCTGCATTTATGAACGGCACCTTCATAGGTACAGTAGCCTATCAATACCCTCCGAGATGGTACACGGTCCCGGCAGGTGTGCTGAAAGAGGGGAAAAACATCCTGACAGTGAGGGTGATCAGCAACATTGGCGATGGGGGCTTCGTGCCTGACAAGACATATGAACTGACTGCCGGTGACTTCAAAACAAGCCTCGGGGGTGAATGGAAATACAAGACAGGTGCCGTGATGCCCCCGCTGAGAGGCCAGACCTTCTTCGGCTACAAGCCCGCAGGACTATACAACGCGATGCTTGCCCCTTTGCTGAACTACAGGGTAAAGGGGATACTCTGGTACCAGGGCGAGTCGAATGCCGGGAGACCGGAAGAGTACAGGAGCCTCCTTCCGGCACTGATCAGGGACTGGAGGAAAAATCTGACGCAGGGGGATATCCCATTCCTTGTGGTGCAGCTGCCGAACTTCATGGAGGCAAGGGAGACCCCCTATGAGAGCGGTTGGGCTCTCTTCAGGGAGGCGCAGACTGAGGCACTTAAACTTCCCGCTACCGGAATAGCTGTCACGTACGATATAGGTGAATGGAATGATATTCACCCGCTGAACAAGAAGGATGTAGGTGTCAGGCTGGCACTGGTTGCAAGGAAAGTAGCATACGGTGATTCAGAGGTGGTATCTTCAGGCCCCACTTACAGATCGATGAGAGTAAGAGGTCGAAAAATTATCATTTCGTTTGACAACACAGGATCAGGTTTGATTGCCAGGGGTGGCGGGAGTCCGGGTCACTTCGCAATTGCCGGTGAGGATATGCAGTTTGCATGGGCGAAGGCCAGTATCCGTGGTAACAGGGTAATTGTCAGAACCAGGGAGATTAAGAAACCGGTGGCTGTCAGGTATGCCTGGGCAGACAATCCTGCAGGGGCTAATCTTTTTAACAGGGAGGGACTGCCGGCCATGCCATTCCGGACTGATAAATAGTCGGCAGTCCGCAGCGGACATCCTCCAGTCGACAATTGACTGCAAGCTCGCATGACCGCATGACCGCAAGACCTCAAGACCGCATGACCGCAGGACCGCAAGACCGCAGGACCGCAAGACCGCAGGACTCTCAGACTCTCAGACCCTCAGACCCTCAGACTCTAAGACTCTCAGACCCTCAGACCCTAAGACTCTCAGACCCTCAGACCCTCAGACCTTTTCCCCCTATAGATACAGTTTTTGTCTTCACAAAGATGACATTGGTATGGAGCATACCGTACCTCCCTGCCAATGCCAATCAGGCCGCTGACTGACTTTACCGGATTCATAAGGGCAGATTCGGTGAGAGTGATACCGCAATAGTTATCGGGAAAGAAGCTGAAAAGTTTGTGCTGCTCTGCTACGTCCCAGCCGCAGTATCCGGGGCTGAAGCGGTTGGTGATTTTCAATCCATTGCCGGCAATTGCAAGACGCAGTTCCTCTTGCATCTTGTCGGCGGCAATCTCCACCACCTCTGAACCGATCACATCATAAACATATCCGCGAAGGAGATCTCCCTCATTCATGCTTCTCCGGCTCCGCAGACCCACTTCTGCACCCGCCGTACAAATAAAGAGAGCCACCCCCCCGGCCTTTTTGATCTGGCTGAATATTATAGACTTGATGTCAAACACAACACCCTGTATGTCAATTGATTTGTCTCCATGATTGCATTTAAGCTGTTCAAAAATGATATACTCTGCTCTCACATCACCAAGAGGCATCAGCTCAGCGGACACCTCTTCGATGAGATCAGTCACGGGCTCCGGGGCTGTACCGGGGGCATACCCCATCGTCTTCTCCAGGGCTTCCCTTCCGGGCAGCAAATCGCGGAATGTATAGCTGAATCTGGTCAGGATGGCAGTGTGGTTTGATAGTGCTCAATGAACCTTATCGCATATTCATCCCTCGCCAGAACGAGATCTGCAGCCCTCACCAGCCCCGCTATCTTTTCCGGGTTGGCGATGGGGCATGTAAGACCGTACATGATTGACATGGCCATGTAGGCATTGTTGATGTTCTCGCGGTTTGGCAGGCCGAATGAGATGTTGCTGGCACCCTGTGTGATATTGTGCCCCAGCTTGTCATGCACCAGCTTTATCGTCTCAAGAGTTACCCTGCAGGCAGCGGGGTCAGCGCTCACGGCCATGGCCATCGGGTCAATAATTACATCCTCTTCTTTTATGCCGGTGCGGACTGCGCGCTCAATGATCTTTTCAGCAATCCGCAACCGTTTCTCTGGATCATTTGTGATACCGTCGTCATCGAGAACCAGGCCTATGATTGCTGCCCCGTACTCCCTGGCGACCGGAAGAAGTTTCTGCAGTGAGGCCTCTTCGGCGTTAACCGAATTTATGAGACATTTCCCCTTCGCCACTCTCAGCGCTGCCTCAATCGCCTTAGGATTTGGGGAATCGAGACAAAGGGGTATATCGAATTTATCCTGAAGGGCAATCACTGCCTCGGGAAGAAGTGTTTCATCATCGACACCAGGGTACCCGACATTAACGTCCAGGACATCTGCCATTGCTTTGATCTGTGCTTCTGCGAGCTCGAGCATATAGCTGAAATCCCTCGCCTGAAGAGTCGAGACCAGCTTCCTGCGCCTGGTGGGATTTATGCATTCACCTATTATTACAACCGGTCCTCCGGTATCAATTACTACCTCTCTTGTTCTGCCCCTCAGTATTGTTTTCATCAGTTTAAAATTACACCATCCGGGATACCTAAGCCAGTGTTTTCAGGTATTCCACCGCACCCTGCGGATCGGGAGAGTAAAAGTCAGCTCCGATCTTGCGGCAGAATTCTGCCGTCACAGGGGCTCCACCCACCAGTATTTTCTGATCCTGGAATCTCTCCCTCAGTTCTGCTACGCTCTTCCTCATATTTTCCATCGTTGTGGTGAGCAGGGCCGACAGTCCTATCACGGCTCCGGGGTGTTTCTCCGCAGCCTCAATGAACTTTTCAGTGCTTACATCCACCCCCAGATCGATAATCTCCCATCCTCCACCTTCTATCATCATGCCGACAAGGTTCTTGCCAATATCGTGGAGGTCCCCCTTTACGGTCCCGATTATAAAGGTACCTTTTCTTTTTGTCTCTCCTGAAAGGTAGTAGGGTTTTATATGGCTCATCGAGCTGCTCATCGCCTTTGCGGCCATAAGCATCTGCGGCACGAATATTTCGTTCCTTGAAAACTTCTGCCCCACCCTTGACATTGCAGGTATGAGTGCCTCCTCGAGGATATTGCCAGGGCTGATTCCGGCATCGAGGGCATGGCGTGTAAGCTCAAAAGCCCCTTCCTGATCCTTCATTGCCGGAGGATAAGGAGACTTTATATCAACCTTGCCAAATTCAACGCAGGTTGAGATTTTTTCGAGTAAGTCAGTCATATTAAAAATCAATAGCAGTAAAACATGCCTCCCCGGTTAACGGGACACGGCAAATAAACGGCGGTGAAATTAGGTAAAAAGTGCCCGTGGACAAGGTCCACGGACACTTTAACCTGAACCAACCCTAATAAAAAACTCTAATCATATATTCGAACAAAATCAGTCGTTGGTTTTGCAGACCTGAATATTTTCATCCTTAACAGGTGATCAATATCCGGGGTTCTGATAAGCAGCCTTTTCAGCGGCAGTCATTTCCATTCCCTGAATCTGTGCATCCGGAATAGGTCGCAGATAGTATTTTGCCTCAATGGTGCGGGTAACAGTAACCGGAGTATGGTCTCCGTATGCGGTTCCGCAAATTGAGTATGTACCTGCAATGGTTGCCCATTTCTGTGTACGTACAAGATCGAACCAGCGATATCCTTCGCCGTAGAACTCGCGTGAACGCTCGGCAAGGATGTAATCAACAGTAATTGTAGCTGGGGTGGCAGCAGTCATTGCAGCGCTGTTATCAGCTACTTTGGCTACATTGCCATTGTTGTCCCAGCGCCATTTCCCTGCACGTTCACGAATAACATTGATCAATTCTCTGGCACTTTTCCCAGAGACTGGAGTTGCACCTTTCACGGCTGCCTCGGCAGCAATAAAGTAAAGCTCCGAAAACTTAGCAATATTGAACGGACGTGTGGAGCCGGCATTAGGCTGGCCCAGCCCGGTCCCATTATCAGTACGGTACGGACCAAGTTTCCATAGCCCGGGATATACCACTCTGCTTATTGCATTCGGAGAAATCACAAAATCAGCCCTGCCGGGTAGCACCCCTGCACCTATACCGCCATTTGCCGTTGCGTATACGACAGTTGGATCATTTTCGTTCAGGAAGGTTAGTATTGCACTTCCCGGAAAAACAGACAATCCGTTTGCATTGACCAGGGAAGCGCTTGTGTTTCCTCCTTTAGGCCAGTTGCCACGGTAGACAGTTGTGAAGGTTCCATCATACCGGGAATCATTCGATTTGTCGGCAAAGGTGTTTTCGATTACCTGGATTGTCGGGCACATACGTGTCCATGGACGACCAAGGTGCTGTTCGGCTTCACGCTGCACAGAACTTACACCGGAACTTCTGATGTTGGTATAGTTCCACGTCATAAACCAGCCGGCAAAGTTATCAGGGGCGCTGCCGCCTCCATAGGTAAGGCTTCCTCCATTATAGAATTCACTGGCCTGGGTATGGTCTGCATACAGAAGTATTTCCTTGTTGCGGTCGTTCTGCCCCAGGTTGACATCGTAGAATGTAGGCATCAGACCAAATGACCCTGGATTGTCTATTGCCGCAACTGCCACGTTGTAAGCCTCCTGGTAGTACCATTGTGCATTATGTCCATCAGGGTCAATACGTTGTGTTTCCGGATAAGTAGGAATGTTATTGGGATTTTCCAGCCACCATGCGTAAGTCAGATAAGCCTTTGCCAGATAAAGGCGTGCAACTGTTTTGGTCACACCACCTGTTACACGTCCGGCATCGGGTAAATCGGCAACTGCTGTCAGCAGGTCAGGAAAAATTCCTTTGGTATAGACCTCAGGCACCGTGTTGCGTACAGAGGTTCTCACAGTAGAAGTGTTGAACTTCAGTTCCCCCGAGCCCAGATCCAATGGCACCCCTCCAAAAGTCTGCACCAGCAGAAAGTAGTCGAAGGCCCTAAAGAATCTGGCTTCAGCAACCAGGGCAGCTGAAATAGTTCCAACAGAAGCCGCATTCTCAATAATACCACTTGCGGTGTTTATATTGGGAAATGCAGCTGTCCACAATACGTCGGAACGACTGCTGAGAGGAGTTATTGAACCGGCACCGGAAAGGTCCAAATCCTTAAAGTTCTGGTCTGCACTCTGAGCATATGTAACTTCATCGGTCCCGGTGAGGCAGCTGTTGTAATAGTAGCCCTGTCCGTAAATGTATCTCAGGTGAGCATACAACGAGGTCAATCCCCCATTAACTCCTTTTTCGGTTTGGAAAAAACCAGGTTCATAAATACTGCGTGGCTGTTCTTCCAAAATATCAGAGCACGCCATCAGGAACAACATCAGCAGGGTTGTCCCTATAACAGTTTTTATATGTATACGTTTCATTATTATTCTTTTTTAGAATGTTAAATTTAGACCAATCAGATAGTTGCGGGTTGATGGCGTATTGGTACCAATTGTCAGCAGGCGTCTCAAGCCAAGATTTGATCCTGTAGCAACCGGTGATGCTATGTTCTGGTTGTCGTTATAATACGAGTTAGTTTCGGGGTCCAGACCTGTTTCCCTGTTGTAAGGTGAGAATAATACCAATGGGTTCTGGATGGTGCAGTAAAGACGTAATTTCTGAATACCTGCCTGCCCTATCCATCTTTGGTTAAAGTTGTAACCCAGGGAAATGGTCCTTATTTTCATATATGATCCATTGAAGTATCCCAGAGTGCTTCCATACTTCGGATTGTCACCTGAATACACACCGTTGGCGGTGCCGGGTACCGGATACTTGGCTCCGGTGTTTTCCGGTGTCCAGTAATCCACTTTCACGTTCCCCCTTCTTCCGGTCAACAGATTGAGATAACCCGATGATGAGTACAGCGTGCTGATAAGCACACCGCCACTTGTGAAGGCACCGATAATACCAAGGTCAAATCCCTTATAGGCTAGCCGTGTGTTGAAACCACCCTTAAAATTGGGTTCCAGACTAATAATCTGCTGGTCACTTGAATTAATCATCCTGGTCGGGGAGCCATCTGGATTGTAATCACCGGTATACTTCACCTTGATCATCCCGGGTTTACCGGCTGCTCCTTCCAGAATATTCAGATACGGATCTCCTTCCTGCCAGATTCCTATCTTCTCGTAGTCATAGATTACATCGATGGGATGGCCTACAAACCACCAGTTGTTCTTATCATCAGGCTGCCCGGACGCAAGTGATACCAGTTTGTTACGGTTACCGTAGATATTAATTCCGGCTTCCCAGGTAAACCCGTCAGGATTATCAATTATCACACCGTTCAGTGCGAATTCCAGCCCTTTGTTCCGTGTTGCTCCGATATTTCCGGTATAGCTGCTTACGCCTGAAGTAGCAGGAAGATTGAGGCTCAACAGGATGTCACTTGTATTTGTTACATAATATTCCACGGTACCTGTCAGACGATTCCTCAGAAGTCCGAAGTCAAGGCCGTAGTTCCATGTTTTAGAGAACTCCCAGCCCAAATCAGGATTAGGCAATTGGGATACATAGAATCCGGTGGAATTCAATGTGCCGAAGTTATACGGTCTGGTATTGAGGAGTCCAAGTGTTGCATAGGGGTTAATTGACTGGTTGGATGTTTCTCCATAACCAACACGCAACTTCAATGAGGTAATCTGTGTAATACCTTTCATAAATGATTCGTTTGCGATATTCCAGCCGACTGACACAGCGGGATATGAATGCCACTTATGGCCCTCTGCAAGCCTGGATGAGGCATCAGAGCGGAAGGTAACGCTTGCCATATAACGGTTGTCATAGGAGTACATCGCGCGTCCCATCCACGACATCAGTCCACTCATGTAATAATCCTGATATGGATTTCCCAGGGCATCCGAATTGGGGTTAATTGTAAATTCACCGGCAGCACGTCCCAGATTGTAAAACTGTATAGCGTCGGCGGGGATATCCTTGGCTGAAACAGTGGACTTATTATACATTGTCTGCTCAGCTGAGTATAATGCAACCAGATCAACCTGATGCTTACCGGCAAAGGTGCGGTCGTAAGTCAGGAGGTTTTCAATTGCCCAGTTGGTAGTAAGTGTATTAATGATAGTTGCAGTTGAAGGCGTTGTAGCATTAAGGGCGAATACTCCCTGTCCGGTGTACTGGCCACCGTTGCTCATCCGGAAGTTTGCTCCTACGTTGGCACGATACCTCAAACCCTCGACTCCGGGAATTTTAACCTCGGCATATATTGTATTATAGGAACCGTACGCTTTGGTTTGATCAATCCATTTGTCACCCAAACCTTCGATAATATCCCTGGAATAGGTCCACTGTTCATCCAATGGCATCTTTATGGTTCTTTTCCAATCGCCATCGGTGTCATATGGGTTGGCAAGGGGAGAAAGGCTCAGGACTCCATACAGCCCCAGGTTGCCGCCCATATTTATTGAATAGTTGTTGTTTGTAGCGAAGCCGATACGTAGCAGTTTGCCTATTTCCTGATCAAGGGTACCCCTGAAAGAAAAACGGGTGAAGTTCTGCCCTGGAATTATGGCTTCATCCCTGATGTAGCCAATGCCGAAGTTGTAGTTGGATTTTTCTGTCCCGCCGGAAACACCCAAATCGTGACTTGTAACGGCTCCTGTTTTATAAAATAGGTCCTGCCAATCGGTATCATAAGCATCAGACTCATCTGCGCCGTCGATCGGGTACATGTTTGCTACAGTTCGTAAAGCACGAAATTCTTCCGCATTCATCATCGGATAAGGGGCAAAAATACTTCTCAACCCGTAATAGCCGCTGTATGTAAACTGTGCTTTTTGTCCCTGAAGTCCTTTGTTGGTTGTTACCAATATTACACCATTGGCGCCACGTGAGCCGTAAATAGCAGTTGCAGCAGCATCCTTCAGAATATCAATGCTCTTTATATTGTCAGTGCTTATATCGCTGATTGAGCCGGCGAAGGGGATACCATCAAGCACCACCAGTGGATCATTGCTGGCATTCAGTGAACGTGTGCCACGAATACGGATTTGCATTGTGGCGCCAGGTTTAGATGAGGTTTGAGACATATCCACCCCGGATATACGTCCCTGCAGTGCCTGAGTGATATTCGATGATGGTACATCCCTCATCTCATCTCCTTTCATTGAAGCTACCGAGCCGGTTACGGATTCCTTCCTCTGTGTTCCATACCCCACAACAACGATTTCATCAAGGCCAACGTCACTTGCTGCCAGCGAAACATCAACAGCCGACCTCGTCCCGACAGCAACCTCCTGTGAAGTGTATCCGACAAATGAGAAAACAAGTACAGGGATATTTGTTGCAACAGTGATCCGGTACTGTCCTTTTGCGTCCGAAAGGGTACCATTTGTGGTTCCCTTTTCCATAATTGTTACGCCTGGCAAGGGATTTCCGTCATTTTCTGTGACCAGACCTGTAATTACTCTCTGCTGAGCCAGGTTCAGTCCCTCAGGATCAGCTCCTGAGGCAAATGCCATCCCTGTCTGTGCAGGAACCAGCACTGCCATGAGCGTTAAGCTCAAAAGTAGTTTTCCAAAGTATTTTTTCAAAATACCCGGAGTCAATGGATTTTTGATCATAAGATTTTGGTTTTAAGGTTAAATTTTCTGGGTTTTTGAGCGGGACGAACTAAAATCAGTCTCCCCCCACCTGATCATTCAGGAAACAGATTCTCTGCTTCACGAGGAATCTTCATTTGTTCGCATGGCTGGTAATTTGTCTGATGTATCAATATATTGTCTGCTCGGCACTAAACATCCTTTTTACCACAGTGGCAGATTAACAGGCAAACCTTAACAAAGGCCTTATTAATGCCACATTTCAAACGAAATCCTGAAACTCAACCTTGGAAAAATAGTCTACAACATTGTAAATATAATAAATAGTTTTTAAAATGCAACCGATTTCATAAAAATTAAACATGCTCTTCCACATTTAGCATTTATTAAATTTACCCTGAATAGCTCTTCTGTTGAATAGGGCTTGGTTTGCCGCGTTAAAGAGATAAAGCAGGGAGTGGAATCAAACCGATTGCCTTGATAAAGCCGCTGTTATTTGATCGAGAAATGGTACGATGAGAGAAATTTCCTCTGCAGAACCGGACCTGGTATGAAGA
>ERZ795055.2078-NODE-2078-length-15471-cov-9.901207_pt1 | contig 15471 bp, 21 predicted proteins | sample MGYA00375139_ERZ795055 | MGnify/ENA primary metagenome ERZ795055 (study PRJEB30184, sample SAMN05720283) | anaerobic digester metagenome | isolation source: active sludge of municipal wastewater-treating anaerobic digesters | place: USA | collected 2015-01-23 ... | reverse complement strand
GAGGTGTTGAAGATGTCAGTAAAAGTTGAAGTTATTGAAGGAGGCGTTCCGCACAATAATATCCTTGCCGCGGGCCTCGTGAGCACACTCGTGTGTCTCTACCTGACGTACCTCAATGTACTCACCAGCACCCAGATGTTCTCGTTCTTCGGCGGCCTCGCAGTTGTCGCCGCGCTGGTCTGGGGTAGTCATACGATCAAGGTGCTCTGCAGTTATGGTATCGGTACCGGTGTACCGTCAGCGGGTATGATTGCATTCGGCTCGGGAGTCATTGCAATGCTGCTCGCAACCAAGTTCGGCATGCTCGCACCTGTCGTTGCTCTGGTTCTTGCAGTTGTTATCGGTCTGATCCTCGGGTATGTTTCAAACAACATCCTGAACATGAAGATTCCAGCCATGGTCCAGGCTCTCACAGAGATGGCTGTGGTCGGTGCCCTCTCCCTCATGGGATTTGCAGCACTGATGACCGGGAGTTTCACCTTCGCAGGTCTGACCAACGGGTCCACATCGGTGATGGGAATGATCCTGGCAAACCACGAAATGTCCTTCATGGTTGGCGGCCTCGCCGTTGCATTCCTGCTTGGAGCCCTTGCAATCCAGCACCCGTTCAATGCAACGCTCGGACCCGGCTGGAAGCAGGACCGTATGCTCATGCTCGCCGCTGAATGCGGATTCTTAAGCATGGTTGTGGCAGCGATCATGTCCTTTGCCCTGATCAGCACGGGTTCAGCCCTTATTTCACTGATCATTGCAATCATCGGTTGGGCATACACCTACCAGCAGTACATGGAGCTCTCCAAGCGTGACGCAGCAGCATGGCTCAATGCAAAACCAATTCCAGATGTGGAGGGACACTGATATGGCATATATACAGGTTCTTCCCGAATTCGGCCTTGTAGCCGATCCGGTGATCGGACTCATTACCTCGGCTGGAGAATCACTCTCACCCGTGATCGAAAAGGTCGCCATCCTTGAAGCAACCAGTGACGATCTCGTCAATATGCTCTCAGGAGAAGGCAACCTGCTCGCATCGTTCCCCAACAGGGAAAACGGACTTGCGATTGGTGGCACGATCACCTCCTTCTGGTACGGGCTAGCCATCGGATTATTCATTGCAGGGATCATCGCATTCCAGCTGATCAAGGGGGCCTAACATGGCAGACAAGAAATCACCAGCAAGCGGGTGGCCGCTCATTAAGGGTGACTTCCACTCGGGCGACGCAAACAGCCCCGTGGCTGTTGTCACCATGGGCTCGCACCTTGACGAAAAGGGTATCTGCGATGCCGGGGCGGCTTTATGCGGTTCCTGCAAGACCGAGAACCTCGGCCTTGAAAAGGTCATCGCCAACGTCATCTCCAACCCCAACATCAGGTTCATCCTGTTCTGCGGTACCGAAGTCAAGGGCCACCTCTCCGGCCAGACATTCGGTGCTCTCCACAAGGGTGGCGTCAAAGACGGCAGGGTCGTCGGTGCTGAAGGCGCTATTCCCTTCATCGAAAATCTCTCCGACTCCCATATCAAACGCTTCCAGGAACAGACGGAAATCGTCAATATCATGGAAAGCGAGGACCTCGGCGCTATCAAGGCGAAAATCAACGAACTCAAGGGCCGTGACCCGGGTGCGTTCGCCGGCGAACCTATCGTCGTCGAAGTCAAAGAGGCTGCCGGTGGCGCTGAAGAAGCTGGCGGGGAAGTACGCCCGATCTCCGGTGAAATGGCGATCATCACTGCCCGCATGAAGGTCATTGAGAAGATGGTGACCGATATCGGATACCGGGACAAGTTTGCTGCCGGGGTCTATGCAGGTAAGATCGAAGGCCTAATGATTGGTCTTATCGTCTCGTTTGCCCTGGTCGGATTCCTGATGATGGGGTGATAAAAAATGGCAGAAGAAGCAAAATCAACAGGACCCGTCAGGATGGTTGCAATCGAGAATATGGTGGAGAATATCCGCTATAAATCCCAGATCCTGGCAAGGACGAACAAGATTGATTCGGCAGTCTCGGCAATGGGATTAGTCGGTTTCGTGGCAGGATTGCTCGCCGCACTGATCCTTATCGTGGTGCCGGCATTACTGGTGGGATGAGGTGAACAAGATGGCAGACAAGAAATCACCAGCAAGTGGCTGGCCGCTCATCAAGGGTGACTTCCACTCGGGCGACGCAAACAGCCCCGTGGCTGTTGTCACCATGGGCTCGCACCTTGACGAAAAGGGTATCTGCGATGCCGGGGCGGCTTTATGCGGTTCCTGCAAGACCGAGAACCTCGGCCTTGAAAAGGTCATCGCCAACGTCATCTCCAACCCCAACATCAGGTTCATCCTGTTCTGCGGTACCGAAGTCAAGGGCCACCTCTCCGGCCAGACATTCGGTGCTCTCCACAAGGGTGGCGTCAAAGACGGCAGGGTCGTCGGTGCTGAAGGCGCTATTCCCTTCATCGAAAATCTCTCCGACTCCCATATCAAACGCTTCCAGGAACAGACGGAAATCGTCAATATCATGGAAAGCGAGGACCTCGGCGCTATCAAGGCGAAAATCAACGAACTCAAGGGCCGTGACCCGGGTGCGTTCGCCGGCGAACCTATCGTCGTCGAAGTCAAAGAGGCTGCCGGTGGCGCTGAAGTTGGCGCTGCAGCTGCAAATCCCCAGTTCCTCGAGATCGAGAAGAGACTCGACAAGATCGAGAAGAAGATCGAGTTCGCGGATGCGGAGATTGCGCAGCGTGTTGGACGAAAGATCGGACGGGATATCGGTATACTATACGGCCTCATGGCAGGCGTTATCGTATTTGTCATGCTGCTGTTCCTGTACCAGAAACTGATGACAATGGTATAACGGAGGTGTAAAATAACATGTTCAGATTTGAAAAAGAACAGAGTGTCTGGGACTTCAACGGCACCAAGATCGGTGGACAGCCCGGCGAGTACCCGACCGTACTGGGTGCTTCTATCTTCTACAACAAACACGAAGTCGTGCTTGATGACAAGACTGGCAAGATCGACAAGGCAAAGGCAGAGGCTCTCTGGAACCGCTGCCAGGTCCTCTCGGACTTAACCGGCATTCCGCACTTTATTCAGATTATTGCGGAATATGGCGAAGCATTTGAGAGTTACATCAGCTGGTTCGACAGCGTCGACAACAAGACCGCGTTCCTGATGGACTCGTCAGTGCCGAAGGCGCTCGCCCACGCATGCAAGTACGTCACCGACACGGGCATTGCAAGCCGTGCGATCTACAACTCGATCAACGGTTCGATCCTGCCCGAAAGCATTGAGGCATTAAAGAACAGTGACGTCGATGCCGCTATCGTTCTTGCCTTCAACCCGGCTGACCCGTCAGTCGCAGGAAGGGAGAAAGTGCTCGTTGAGGGTGGCGTTGCAGGACAGACCAAGGGCATGCTCGAGATCGCAGAATACTGTGGTATCAAGCGCCCGATCCTCGACACCGCAGCAACCCCTCTGGGTCTCGGCAGCGGGGGTTCATACCGTGAGATCCTTGCCTGCAAGGCAATCCACGGCTACCCGACCGGTGGTGCATACCACAACATGACGGTCTCCTGGACCTGGCTCAAGCGCTGGAAGGGGACAAGCAAGACACCCTCCGTACTCCAGGCAGGATACGCTGGCAAGGACGCCCTTCTCGGCCAGATGTCCCACCACTACCTTGGCGGAATTGAGGGAATCAAGCAGGCTGCCTGGTCAGCACCCGATATCGGCTGCAACATGATTGCAAGCACGCTCGGTGCAGACCTCATCATGTACGGACCTATCGAGAACGTTGAAGCAATGATCACTGCACAGGCTTACACGGATATCGTCGTCCTTGAGGCAACCCGCCAGCTCGGGATTGAGTGTAAGGCTGAAAGCCACCCAATCTTCAAACTTATCTAAATCTTTTTTCCGCTACCTGCATGATTGTAGATAAGCAGGGAAAACCAGAACAGAATTCCTTCGCAACTTCCACAATCCCACGAGTTTCCAGGTAATAGACCTGCTGACAATACTTTCCTTGACAAAATGAGTATTAATAGCGGGATTTGGTAAAAGAACCGAGAAAAACATAGCACAGGAGCGCTATCAACGCATCCAGCGGACCGGTGCCTGCCTGGGTCGGGGGCACAACATCCTTTTGTATTGCTATTTCCCTGCTGGAGGTCGCCTGAAGAGACAGGGTGACTGTGTGAGTTTCATTGGTTCTGTTTATAGATTGGACCGGGAAGGGGGTTGAAGCGGGCACCTCCGTTGTGCGGGTATACACATGGGCAGCCTCGATGGACACCTTCGATACTCCGGAATCCTTCAGTAAGAACGAGAGGGTCTTGTAGTGGCTCGTCTCCCCAAGATGTGACAGGTCTTCTGGCCTGTTTGTTACGAACACAATGTAAGTCCCATCATCGATTTGAGATTGGATCCTGGACGTTCTCCAGGAATAGCTCCAAGACTGGTTTTCATCAACATCGACAACGGTGAAATGACCCTGGTCCGCCCTCAGTGTCGTATCAGCCAGGGTCACACCGTTTGCCGGCAGACCTGGCCCGGTCATGAAAAGGTATACTGAGTCCCCTACGTACGAAAATCCGCCGAGAGAGAAGGTATCACCAAGGTATCCCTCCATCTCAATATCTGCCGCGGTGGCAACCGGGATCAGGGAGATGCATGAGAGGCTGATGAGAACCACCGCGATCCCCGCCACACCGAGGGACTTGTACGAGAAAAACTGCATCATAATAACGTACTACAGGATAAACTGCCGGCTGGATTAAATTTTTGTGACTGAGGGAGAGCCCGAAACATAACTGCGGGTTTGCTGGAGAGAGTACGATTCCTGCTCAGGGGGCAGGAAGAAATCAGATCCGGGTCCCAGCATAAATCCCCTTCCTCCTTATCGGAAAGACCTTGACGTTTTCCCACGCGGGTGGTTAAGCCTCACTCCCTCTCTCAACCCGGTGGTTCTTATTTACAAACTAAACATTTTGTGTATAAACAGATGTAGTAGCTGAGCATTGATGCGGGATCATGTTATTCCTGAAAAATCCTGTGCCCCGTGTTGCCTGCCACCCTTCAGCAACCTGTAAAAAAAAAGATAGATCCAGCTGAGGATCAGATATAGAGGGGTCCGAATCCCTGTTTGGTAACATTGCCGTACCGGAGTACCACATTGGGATCGGTTGCGCAGACCGGACAGACATAATCTTCAGGGAGATCCTCGAATTTTGTTCCCGGCTTAATGCCCCGGTGAGGTTCCCCGCGCTTTTCATCATACACATAGTCGCACATTGAACAGATGTAGCGGGTGGGCCGCCACTCGTCAAATCCCCATTTCCCGATCCTCCCCTTTCCCTCCTGCCCGCAGACCGGGCAGACATAGCTGTCAGGCAGATCATCGAAGGGTGTTCCGGCGGCGATGCCGTTATGGGGTTCACCACGGAGGGGAGAGTAGATGTACCCGCAGAGCCGGCACCGGTAGCGGGTCATGTCTGCTTTTCCTTTTCTAGGCGCTGCCTTTTTTATGGATTTCTTACCGGCTGCCGGCACTTTTTTTGATGCTGTGGTTTTCTTTGCAGGGGCTGCCTTCTTCACCGTGGGTTTTTTCGCGGGGATCGGTACCGGTTTCTTTGTTGCTGCAGCGGGCTTTGCAACCTTCTTCGCAGCGCTTTTTTTCCGAGGTAGTGCTTTTACCATAAAGCTTCACCACTGCGGTCTCTCTCAGTGCCGAATGCAGGAAAAACCGCACTACGGGAAATTGGATGATACCACCTCATATACGTTATGGATGATGCAATTGCGCATTAAGAGAAAAGAGGGGTCTTCAGATATGGTATTTCACCATCCTTATTACCCGTGAAAAGGAACACAGACTGGAGGGATCCGACAACAGGTATCTGATGTATCGGATCTCTTCTCTCTGGCAGGACTGGAGGAATATGAGATGAACCTCCCGGTGCCAGGGAGAAAACAACGGACGTGAAATCCCATGGCAGAGCGGGGAACCTACCAGCGATCACTGGGGCTTTTTGAGCTGGTCAGTCTTGGTGTGGGCGGTACTGTTGGTTCCGGAATCTTCGTTGTTCCGGGTATTGCGGCAAAACTGAGCGGCCCGGGCTCCCTGATTGCGTGGGTAATTGTTGCCCTTTCAGCATCCTCTGTTCTCCTTTCGCTCTCGTACGTTTCCTATCGCTTCACGGGATCCAGCGGTTTTTATTCCCTGTTTGAAACAGTATTCGGATCCCGCGTTGCGGTCCCGCTCATGGGCCTCTATTGTGTCTCCTCTGTCTTTGGGATCGCCACCATCGCAGCAGGAATCGGGCAGTACATCACCTTTTTTACCATCACCTCCGTGCTCCTCATCGAGATCCTTATCCTCGCAGTATTCTGCGGGCTGAATATTGTTGGAGTCGCTCTTTCCGGCATCACGGAGAACCTCCTCACCACCATCAAGATCGTTCCCCTCGTGGTTATCTCACTTCTCCTCATACCGTTTATACGATTCGACAACTTTACCCAAGAAGTCCCCCTGACTGCAACCGGACTTCTTGCCACTATCATTATCGTCTACTGGCCGTTCACAGGTTTTGAGATCTGCGCGATCCCGGTGGAGGAGACAAAAGATCCGGCACTAATCCGCAGGTCACTTTGGCTGGTTATGCTGATTGTTGTCTCCCTGTACCTGATTCTTAATGTTGCACTTATCGGCAGTGTCGGACCGGAAGTTCTGGGAGCTTCACCGGCTCCGATTGCAACCGCAGCCGGCTTACTTTTTTCCCGCTCAGGAGCGATCATTGCATTCATCGGGATCATCGCCATGCTCTCAGCCATGAATGCCTATATCATCGCAACGTCCCGTATTCTCCATACGCTCTCGGAACGCTTTTCCGTACCCAGGATCAGGGACCTGAGCCGGCAGGGGACACCGGTAAATGCACTTCTGATCGGTTGTGGAGCCAGCGTGCTTCTCCTCTTCGTTTCCAACCGTTTCGAAGCGCTCGCAACGATATCCGTGATAACAACGCTCGTCCCGTACATCTTCTTCTGTATCGCTGCCTGGAACCTGGTAGCGGAAAGAAAAGCCCGCATCGTTGCAGCAACCGGCATGCTCTCCACAGCGGCCATCCTGCTCGTCTATTTCATGGTATAACAGACCTGTCGTATCAGGCCGTTAAACCCATGGTAGTGCTTCAGGGTCTTCCCGCAGGATCGTTGGCGAAAAAAACCTCCGATTTTATCCACAATAACAGCGTATACTTCTCATCAAAACATGCAGGCCTTCCTTCCCGGTGTACTCTACGCCTTTGCCGCGCTGTTCATCATCCTGGATCCGCTCCTTTCTGTACCGATTTTTGCCGCAATGACAAAAGGACAGCCCCCGGAGGAGATCCATAAGCAGGCCCTTATTGCCGTTGCCGTGGCCGGCGCCCTGATGTACGTGTTCCTCGTGTTTAATACGGCTATTTTCACCATCCTCGGCCTCAATTTTCCGGCCTTCCAGATCGCCGGGGGTTTCATCCTGTTCCTTCTCGGCGTCCAGGAGGCACTGGGCATCGAACTTGGGCACACGAAAGAGCACACCGCAACCGCAGCCGGTGTGGTGATCGGTACACCGCTCCTGTGCGGGCCGGGTACCATCACCACCGTTATGCTGCTGTCAAAAGAGTACGGGCTCCTCATACCGTTCGCCGCGATCACTCTTTCGCTCCTTGCAACCTGGCTCGTCCTCTATTATGCAGAAGGGATCCAGCGGATCCTCGGTGATGTCGTGACTGATATCATGGGAAAAGTGCTGGGAATGCTGGTCGCCGCCATAGCAGTCAATATCATCGCATCAGGGATCCTTGCCTATCTAGCAATCATCTGATCTTTTTTCGGACACGGCAGGACTGTCGGGAATCGCTGGAAAGGGCGCTCTTTAGCGACTGAAAGTTGTTTTGACAGGATAATTGAAAAAACTGAGACGTTTCCTTTAACAGGATTACGGGGAATTTACCGTTGCAAAAACCATTGTTCACCTGAAAAAATTCCCCCCCTTGAGCCGACATGTCCCCCCGTTGTAGGGGGGTGCTCACCACGATCACCTGATTTAGATTGCAGGTAATAAATCGTCATCGCCATTGTGGGAATGCCCGGCCGCGGGGGTAAAGCCCCCGCGAGAATCAGGGTTTTTTAGAATAATTTTTTAGCAGGGATTTTTAACCCTCGTTCTGATGCTTGATCCATCAGCAAAACTCTGAATCGATTCAATACCACCAGATAACCAGGGTATTTTTTTTCACGAATCGAGTTTCAGGGAATAGACTTCCACCATGTGATCGGGGTGGTACCGCATTTTTGCCTCCCGAAGTCCGGTAACGCCAAGGTCACTTTCGCGGTTTATATAGGTAAAATGTTCTGCAAGGCGGGTAGCCGTTTCCACATTAATAGCCTTGTAAATACCTTCGCAATCGGGGAGACCTTTCTCGAAATGCACGAGGGCTGTATCATCATTCAGCCTCTCGTACATAGATATGGCACCAACTTTTGAGAAAACCCGTATCACAAGACCGCGGAGGGGAAGTTCGTTGAAGTGATCGATGGCAAAGAAAACGGCATCCTTTTCATGGGCAAGGACGGGATCCCCTTCGCAGCCTTTCCATTCACACCATTCGATCAGGAACCGTTTCACTTCTTCCCAGTTCTCTTTTAAGAGGGGTTCCACCACATGGCTGCAGTTTCGCCGGAACTTGTTGACCTGCCCGCGGATGGTAAGGTAATTTTTCCCGGGAAGATCCGCAAGGTCACGTGCGCGGTACACATACTCTGATGAGTTCCTGTCGGGAACGAGATTGATACCAGGGCAGATCCCCCGCATCCAGCGGGCGGTGTCCGGATCGATCAGGTTGATCGGTACGTTATCGCTCACATCAGACGCAAGGCGGATCACGGAGCGAAGGAGTGCGGGATTGCGTGGGCCGATAGGCGGGCGGAACCGGGTAACGTTCGCTATCGTACTTGCAATGATGATGTTTTTTTCGATATACGCGAAGGTATAGTGGGCATAATGGTTCCAGCAGACCATATTCGTGAACGTGTTGTCGCTGTGGGTCTGGGGATACTCTTTGTAATGCCGGGTAAAAAAATCCCTGTCGGCAAGCGTGACGGGCTTGAAATCATCCTGTGTGAGCATCAGGACTCCCCCAGGAAAATAAGCGGAACATGTCCTTCCATGGGATGGAATCCCAGGGACATGTAAAATTGTTCCGTACCCGGTTCAGCAATAAGACCTATCCATGTGACCCCGGATTGCACGCAGCGGTCCACCAGTGCTGCCACGATCCGCTTGCCCACACCACACTTCCGGTACTGTGGCAGAACCACGAGGTCCTGAATATACCCATCCGACACGCCATCTGCAATGACACGACCCATACCGATCGCCCGGCCGGTATTTGTTTCAACAGCAACAGCAAAGGCAAAGCTGCCCAGGATCAGGCAGGAGAGATCTTCGGTCTTGGATCCCTCTTTCCACCATTCCCCGGCCATATAAAGGGCAGTTATCTCTTCTTCGTCCCACGCACGGACAACCATCACGGCGATGTCTTCTGCCACAAGCAATCATACCCCGTAATACAGTTTAAACAATTCCCTAAACCACAACTCTTGAATCACTACATCATCGTGACCATTTTACAACGCGTGCACCAGGATTCCAAACCCTCACGGGTTTTTTGGACGAATGAACTGAGTAAGGGCGGTATCCACAATTGCACCCAGACCTTCAACATTCCAGTACCCTGAATTCAGGACAAGGTGGTATATCGATAGATTCCCGATATCGATAGAATAGTAAGACTGATATCTGCCCGCTTCGCACTTTTCACGTTCGAGCGTCAGCTGCTCCGCCGCCTTTTCATCAATGACCTGATCCCGGAATGCGATTCTCCTGATCCGGCAGCCGATGGGCGCGAACAGCCATATTTTGAGATCGGCATCCTCCACCATCCAGCCGGAAAGCCTGCCTTCGATAATGATATTGTCGTGCTCTAGGGCAATCTCTTTCTGGCGTGCATCAATCATCCGGTCAAAGGTCGGATCCTCTTCTGCAAGGCGGCCGAACGCAGCCAGTTCCATGCCATGCTCTTTTGCCAGCTGGCGGAAGACCTCGCCAGCCGAGATCATGGTAAACCCGTGACGTTCAGCAAGGTAACGGGAAAGTGAGGTGGTCCCACTCCCGGGAAGCCCGCTCACCGTGATACGCATCAGAGTCCCCCGATGTTCAGGGCCTTCCGTATCACCTGGCTTAAGGTCATCGAACAGATCATGTACCAGATGATCCACGCCGGTATGACCCACACGATCGCATCGGTCAGGGCATGAACCCCGAAATATGGCAGCGTGATGGTGCTGGTAGTCTGCGCAAGCCGGTAGAGGAGCCAGAAGAAGATCGGGATGGTAAAGATAAGGATATAGGTCATCGGCTTGAACTGCTGCTGGGACAATTCCATCTGCTCCTTCATGACCCGCTGTTGCTTGGCTTCGAGTTTCTTGATTTTCTTTTCGTCCTGCGAGAGCTGGGCTTCCCGGAACTCGGTCTGGAACTCCTTCATACGCTCCTGGGACTCCGCCATCTTCTCATAGTCGATAGTGTATTTCTGGATGATGGAGGAGTACAGACCGGTGAATGCCGAAAGGATCACAATCAGGATATAGAATGGGATCTTGAAGCCGTCAACGAACGGTGCGAATACGCTGTCGATTGCCATGCCGACACCTGTCTTCAGCCATTCGACGGTGTATGCCCACATCATGAGCATCATGAAACCCATGGTTATCCAGAGGTTGTATTTTTCCCAGACCTTTGCAAAATCCATCTGTTCACCTGAGAACATCGGCGAGTTCCTGGCCGGCACGTTCGAGCAGGAAGTCCGCGTTCGTAACTATTTTGACTGTACAGCCTGTCACCATCGCATATGCGGCTGCAATGGAACGGTTGAACTGCTGATGTTCCGCAATGGACTTTGCGCCTTCCTTGTCCCGCGAGCGAGTCTCATCGGTCATACGGCGCATGAGAATCTGGTCATCATCGGTCTCGACAAGGACAATAATATCAGGCAGGATCTCTTTTAAAACCCACTCGGGAAGGCCTGCCATGTACCCTTTCGGGGTCTTAACAGAAGCGTGGGTATCGATCAGGACATTTCCCGGGACCCTGGCGATGGCCTGGCCGGCGCGCTGTTGCAGCTGTTTCTGCACGGCGCGGTCGAGTGTCCGCATCTGGTCGCGGTCCTTTACGACATTGTCCTTCACTGCAACATCGAACATGAACGTGCCGAAGTTGATAGACTGGTATTCGATACCCTCTTCCCTGAGTTTCTTTAATGCCTCGTTGACAACCGTCGTCTTGCCGACGCCCGGAACACCGGTGATAATGACCTTTTTTCCCATCAGCATCCTCCCTCGAAAGTTCACTCCTTACCAAAGAATGTCCGCATGAACGGGTACATCTCCATGATCTGCTGGCTCGCGATCTCCTCATAGAGCCGGTAAGTTATACTGACCGTGAGAAGAAGCCCGGTTCCGCTCACGGATCCGATGACACCAAAGAGGTTGGCGATAACACTGAGTATACCAATAAAGACGCCACCGATCACGGTAACACGGGGGATGTACCGGTCAAGGTACTTTTCCAGCACCTGCGGATTCCTGCGGTAGCCGGGAATGGACATACCTGATAACTGGATCTGGCGGGCAACATCCTTTGAGTCGAGCCCGGCAGTCTTGATCCAGAACAGGGCGAAGATCGCACCACCGACCACCATGAATGTGATATCGATGCCGAGACGTAATAGAACCTCCCATGGAGCATGGCCGAGGTCGTTCATCCACCACATCCATTGCGTAGGACCGTTGATGGGATTGAGGAAATACATGATACCATCCTGCGGTGTCGAGCCATCAAATTTTCCGAAAATGGTGATGCCGATATTCGAGAGGAACATGCCCAGCATCTGGATGTTGGCCTGCAGGACACGGACAAGGATCATCGGCAGGACGCTCGCGTAAATCAGCTTGACCGGGAACCGCGCACGGGCGCCGCGCACCTGTGCGTGGGCAAGCGGGATCTCAATCCTTGTCGATTCCACGTAGACGATGATTAGGAAGATAGCGATCGTCGTGACAAATGCGAGGATATCCTTTCCAAAGTAGGTCAGGTAATTTCCGCCATCAAGTCCGATAGCAACGAGACGCGGGAAAAAACCTACCGGATACTGATCGGTGATTTTGGCCCAGTTGATGAACCCGCTGACAAGTGCCTGGGATATCCCTGCGATAATGAAGAGACCGACACCGGAACCGATACCCCATTTCGTAACCACTTCATCCATGAAGAAGATCAGGACACCGCCAATACAGATCTGGAGGAAGATGATGAACGAGACCGTTAACAGGTTGCCACCAAAAAACTGCTGCGCGATAACCGGATCGGGTGTCATGAAACCGCCGACAAGGTTGGGGGCTGCCTCTACAATGATCATGACGAGGATAAGGATCTTCTGGAGCCCCATGTACATAACCTGTCCGCGCGTCTCGCTGGTATCAATATGGAGGATATCTGCCCCCTTCAGCAGCTGGAGCACGATGGATGCCGTGACAATAGGTCCGATACCCAATTGAATAATTGACCCGCTTGCGCCCGCAAGGAGTGCTCGCCATGCAGCAAACAAATCCTGACTTGCGGGAGCGAGTCCAAAGAGGGGTACATTCGACAGGGCAAAATACAGGATTAATATCGCAAGTGTCCAGAGCAGTTTATTCTTGAAATGGACATGCCCTTCAGGGCTTTTGACCGCAGGCATTGCAGCCAGCAGGGGTTCCATTCGATCCAGCAGGTTTCCCATGGTTTCACCAAAAATCCGGGAACAGGTCAGGCAACCTGAACCTTTCCACCCATTTTCTCGATCTTTGCTTTCGCAGTTTCAGAGAATGCAGGGGCTGATATGTTGATCTTTTTCGTCACCCTGCCGCTGCCGAGTATCTTCCCGATACCCATATCTCCGGCATTGACGGTGACGGTATCTCCTTCCTGTTTTGCGATTCCCTGTGCCAGCAGGGACGGGATGATCTGATCCAGGACCCCGACATCGATGCTGATTACGTCGGTTGCTATCTGGTTACAGAACCCGTTCTTGCCAAAGACGGGCCCTCCCATCTCTTTATACCACTTGACAAAGTGGTGGGCGTTGATGCCGGCCCGGCCTCTTCCGCCACGGTTTCCTGCACCGCGCCGGTTTTTGTGGGTGCCGCCACCGCATGTTCGCGATCCACGGTACTTTGAACGTTTGTTTGTTGGCATCCTGCTTCACCTCATCTTATAGAGGAGAGTATTAATCTCCTGGCCATAATAGCCAAGCGCTCCACCCTGGGGGAACGTGCGCTTGGTGGTCTTGTATCCCTTGCGAGGGGGGTGGAGACGCAGTACCGGCTTGAGCCCGGGGATATCACGCAGTTTCGTTTCACCGCTTGCAAGTGCCTGGGCAAAATCTCCAATGGTCCCATACAACGAATTGGATTTGATATATTCGTCGGTCAGCGGGGCATCCCCGATGACCCGGCCGCGCGTTTTTAGCAGCGTCTCCATTGTCGGTGCGTCAACTTCCCCATATGCCACGTAGTCCTTAACCTTACGGATCATCCCAAGATTCTGTGGTGAATCTGAAACAAGGACGCAGTGGTTGATGTGGTGAAGGCGCAGCATCTTTAAGGTATCCTTGATGTCCTGGCGGGTCTTTACCACGCCACGAACCTGAACAACCGCGTACATTTACGGCGACCTCCCTGTTCTGATCATGTTGGTCTCGGCAAGAGCGTTGAAGGTTGCCTTTGCAAAGTTGATAGTAGTCCTGGTTTGTCCCCGTGCAAAGGTCCAGACATCCTTGATACCGGCAAGCTCGAGCACTTTCTTGCTGATGTCCCCCGTGACAAGGCCAATACCCTGGGGTGCCGGTTTGAGGGTAACCTTGACACTGCCTGCTGTTCCCTGCACCTGCATGGGGATCGAATGGGTGGTATCGCACCCGCATTCCCAGCTACCGCAGCCTCTCCTTACCTTGATAAGGTTCATCTTGGCTTTGACAATGGCTTTCTTGATCGCATCGCCGACCTGAACATCCTTGCCCTGACCAAAGCCGATATAACCATTGCGGTTGCCCACAATGACGACGGCCCGGAACTGGACGCGCCGGCCGGAGTCAGTCATACGCTGCATCATGGCAATATCGAGGACCTCATCTTCGAGATCCGGAAGGAACGCATCAACGATTTGTGGTTCCTTGATGGGCCTGCCACTCTCGAGTACCTGGTCGATACTCTTGATCTCTCCTGAAGCGACGAGCTTGCCAAGACCGGTGACCGGGTGCCACTCTTCTCGTTCGTATGCCATTTATGCCATCTCCTTTTTTATGGCATCTGCCACCTGTTCGACATTTTTCACGATATCACCTGCATTCTTGTTGTATGCGGCGATATGCGCACCCTTGGCACGTTCGTCTGAAGGGAGGATTTCCTCACCGTGCGGGATTGCAAGACCTGCCTCGACAGCTCCTTTCAGCGCTGCAAAGATCCGCGCCCCCGGGGTTGCCCGGTTAAGACCAATGTCAAGTATTGCACTGTCCTGCGACGCTTTCTTTGCTTTGACCGCAAAGAGCATCCCTGTGAGGTATGCCGCCGGTGTGCTGGATGTTGATCCCTTGTACCCGTATTTTTCCAGCTCGGCAGAGTTTGCTGCTACGAGGGTACGGTCGCCGTCCATCTCAGCCGTGACGAGCTGCACGATGATATGCCGGTTTGTCTTCCTGACGACCATCCGTGGTACGTCAGAAACGACAAGTCTCGTCCGCTGGTAGTAATCGGTTTTGCCTTCCCTCCGCCTTCGGAAAGGGACAAAATACCGTGATCCTGTTGCCATGTTACTTCATCCTCCCTGAGAGGATCTCCATCTGCGCTTTCATGTGCGCAACACTTCTGAACTGTCCCCCGGCTGCTTTCCGGTAAAGGATGCGGTACATGTGGTGATCAATGGTGCCGGCTGCACGCAGCTCGACCAGGACTTTCCTGATCGCACGGATCTTCTGGACCCATGCTGTTTTACTCGGTTTGCGGGCACCTGCTGCACCCTTCCGTTTACCGGCACCCTTGCGGTGGCCGTAGGAGCGCTGGGCAATCCGTGCCCGGGCCCGGCCACGGCTGACGCCTTTTTTCTGGCGGGCTTTGATGGCACCGTCAGTGATAAGCCCCCGCAGGTCTTCCCGTGAGATCGCGTTCTCGATGTCCGAGAGACGGGCCGGGTCAAACCAGACGCGGTTGACGCCGCATTTCAGTACCGATGCTGCAATGCGTTTCTGGCTGGCGACGTCACTCATTCTTCTTCACCCCTGATTTGGTGGTCTTTGCCTTGGGTTTGGCTGCCGCTTTCTTGGCCGGGGCCTTCTTCTCTGCCTTCTCA
>ERZ795055.2070-NODE-2070-length-15509-cov-4.054355_pt1 | contig 15509 bp, 11 predicted proteins | sample MGYA00375139_ERZ795055 | MGnify/ENA primary metagenome ERZ795055 (study PRJEB30184, sample SAMN05720283) | anaerobic digester metagenome | isolation source: active sludge of municipal wastewater-treating anaerobic digesters | place: USA | collected 2015-01-23 ... | reverse complement strand
CGCCCCCGCTTCCGATCGTAAGCAGCGTCGCCCAAGCCAGCGCCCCCTCCGGGCATGAAACCCTCCTGGTGGTGGACGACGAAAAATTCGTTGCGGATATCACCGCGCTGTTGCTCAGCAATGCGGGTTACACCGTACGCGTCGCGTACAGCGGCGAAGATGCCGTGACACTTTTAGCGCGCGAAGGCCCTTCGATCGCCCTGGTTATCCTTGACCTGGTGATGCCCGACATGTCCGGGGCCGAAACGTTCGACCGCTTGCGCGCCCTGCAGCCCGGCCTCAGGGTGTTGGTGCTGAGCGGCTACGGGTTCAACGACGAGGCGGCCGCCATCATGGCTCGCGGCGGTAGCGGCGTGCTGCAAAAACCGTATGCGCTCAACGACCTGGGAGCACGGATCCGCACGATTCTGGATGCCGCGCCTGGGCAGGAGCAAAAAAGTTCCTAGCGACAAACCCCCACCTGAGACGATAATCTAGACAAGGTAAGGGGTTTGTCTGTCGAGGTCGACGCTATGGCTACCAGAGCTCCCGAAATCCAAGACCGCATCAACCAGATGGAGCAGCTGCTGGAGCGCATGCGCACGGCCTACGACCAGGCCGCGCCGGGCAGTGTCGCGTCCACCCATGATGTCGTCGAACGGGAGCCTGCGCGGCGCACCGATGGACCGGCGCACCGTACCTTGGTCGATCCCAACCGCCAGTTTACCGACAACATGGCCATCGCGGGCCTGCAAAACCCTGAGGCCTTTGGCCGAAATCGCGAAGGGGTCAACGTTGTCGTCAAGTCCTCTGATACCGCCACAGACTACCAGAAACACCCGGGAGCCACGGGCGGCATCGGCTTGCGCGTAGGTAACCTAGTGGCGCGTCGTCCTCAAAGCACTGAGGCCCTCCCACCGTGGGAACGCTTGGGTGTCACCGGCACGACCGTGGCCGACGCCTTGCCCGCCTTGGACGACGCGCGCGTTGCCGCCACCCGGCCGGTCACCACCGGTGCCGTCGCCGAACAACAACAGGCGGCGACACAATCGCCCAGCACTCCCGAAGCGCATCAGTTCTTTGACGCGGCTGCACCACAAACGCCCAACGCCGAAGTCACCAACGCCAATTTCTTAGGCTATCAACCCGGCACCACCGGCTACGACGAGTGGTTGGCCAAACACACGCCCGGCCTTGAGGTCCACAGCGGCCGCGGCAAAGAGATTTCTAACCTGGATTATGGCGTCACGGTGACCCAGGCTGCGGCACCTAAGCCGCAACGCTAGTCGCCGCGATTTGGCAAATACTTCCAAGGCCTGTTAAGGTGCCCGGGAGCGTCGAACGGGGAGCCATGCGAAACCGCGCCCTCATCATTGCATTGTGTCTCTTGGGCACGGCCAGAACCGCCGCGGCCGACAGTCTCGCCTACGTGCGGGCGTCATCACAGTACGCGGGCGACAAAAATCCGGCCACCTACCACCCCATCAACCTCCTGGATGATGACCCCACGACCACCTGGTGCGCAGGCGGCGACGGCTTGGGCGAAGGCCAGGAAATCCGCTTCTATTTTAAAGAGAGCCAACGCATCGATCGCGTGGTTATCACCCCCACGCCGCTGTCGGGTCGGCGCGTGACCGGCGTCAAAGTGAGCGATGGCACCAACGCCATCAACATCGAGTTGAACGACATCATTGCGCAGCAGCCGCTCAAGCGCCCCATGGCTGGCACCACGTTCGTGGTGAGCATCAGCCAGGTCTCCGAGGCGCAAAAGGGCTCGGTGCTCCCCGACAACGTGGCCTGCCTGGCCGATGTGTTGCTGTTCTTCAAGAACAAACCATTTGGCGGCCGCACCAACGCCGAAAAACTCAAGTACGATCCCCATCGCGACAAGCTCCTCGGGCGCTGGAACGGCGCACCCTTAGGCGCGTCCGAACGTTTCCTCACGTTCGCGTTGGATGGCAGCTGGGATTGGAGCTTCATCCCCATTCTGGGTGGCAAGAACGAGAAAATGGCCGGGGAGTATCGCTTCCGTGGCAATCGCCTGTTGATGCGCCGCGGCGAAACCGGCCGCTGGGCAGATGTGAACATCAAGAGTCATCGTGTTGTGATCGAGCCCAACGACATCGGCGCCCCCAAGAGCGACTATGATGTCATCGAGCTCAACGACTTGATGGGCGAAAGTTTTGGTGGCGAGTACAATAACGCCGAATTCTGAAACAGTTTCGCAACCTTACGGACAAGTCGTGTTGGCTGCACCCGGTGACCCAAACCCGGTAAAGGGTCCTGTCGCGAGGGTCGATAGACACCAGTTGGTGGGGACGTCGTTCTGCGTCGCGTCGGTGATGGTGCCGGTGAGGGCATAAGAGGCGCCCTCGCTGGCTGGGAGCGGGTAGTTTGCGGCATCAATGATAGCGCCTGCACGCATCAACCGGACCGCCGCCACCGCGACGCTGGTGGAAGAATTCGCCATTGATAGGCCGCTCAGGGTGTGCGTTGGCGCGACACCATCGGCGCCAACCCCGGTATCCGCCAACACGACGTAGCTACCCAACGCCGCCGGTAGGCACAGGTCGCCTGAGAGTGTTTGCGTGTTGGTGCTGGAGGTCTGGACCTCAAGCATCAGGCCGCGCAAATCCACGGCGCGCGTGACAAACACCTCTACCCACTCGCGGTCGGCATCGTTCCCGGTCGGGTTGGGATACAACTCGGTGAGCACCAAATCGCCGACTTGGGGCGCGACCTGCGCACGCCAAACGTCAGCTTCTTTACAGGCGGGCGAACAGACGTCGTTGGCGCTCCCGGGGGAGCCCGTAATGGTGGGATCGACAAACGGCACGCCCGCGTTGCACCACGCCGCCGCATCATCATTGCCAACGGCGTCCGGGAGCCCTGCCTTGAGCATGTAGGCAACCCCACTGGTGGCCGGCAGCGGATAGGTCATGCTGTCAATCGCTACGCCCCCTTTTGAGAGCGACAATGTTGCGCTGGCGGCGGCGGTGGAACTGTTGGGCAACTGTAACCCCGTCAACACATGGCGCACGCTCAGGCTGGCCGTTGCAGCGTTTTCGCCCCCAAGAACCACATAGGAGCCGGCCGCCACGGCGATGCAATCGGCACTGGCGAGGCTCTTGCGCACAGGCGCCCCGGTGACGACGCTAGCAAACTCGACGTCGTTCAGGTCGGTGTCGGCCATCACAAAGAGCTCGAACCAATCTTTATAGTCGTCGGCCCCGGCGGGGTCAGCAAAGATCTCGGAGAAGACCAGGCTGCCCATCGCTGGCGATCGAATCTCGCGAGGCACGCCGCGATCGAGACAGGTGGGCGGCACATACGGGTCACCTGGAGGCGTTGGATCACCAACGGCCGAATCACCAACGTTCGCGTCACCGCTGTTGGTATCGGCGCCTACCGGATCACTGCCCGCAGAATCTCCTTGGTTTGCAGGGTCGCCGCCGTCGTGCCCCATCGCCGGATCCCCAGCCGGTAGAGCGTCACCATAGTCATAGTTCGAGCGACACGTGCCACTGACGCACTTCAGGCCGCGAGCGCACGTCGTGCCATTGGTGCAGCGCTGCCCAAGACCACCCGTGGGTTTGGTTTCGGCATCCCCCCCACATGCGACGCCCATCATGGCAACACACAACAACGCCACGCAACGTGCCAGTCGTTTCATTGGGAGGACCTTCGGAAACGCTTACGTACGATCGAGGGTGTTGCTGGTACCCACCGCCTCGACGAGCGCATCGCGATTCTTTTGTAGCACCTTGACGATCTCTTTGAGGCCGACCTTCGCGTCCCCTTCCAGGCCCTTTTTGGCCTCGGCCAGCGCCATATCCAAATCGCGCAACAGTGCCACGTCACGGCCGCGCAAGTACGCCACGGCCTCTTCGAATGTTGCGAAGAAGTCATGGAGTTCGTCGCGTTTGCGTAACGGCCGCAGATCCGGATAGCGACCCGTGGTGAGCGTCGTCAGATGACGGGCCACGACGTACAATGGGCCGCTCACCCGGTGAGTCACGATGAGGCCCCAGAAACCCAGCCCCAACGCCATCAACACCACCAGCACAATGAGATAGAGCAAAAAGATCTGATCGCCGCGCATCACTTCAGCCTGCAACAGCTGGTTCGCGGCCAGATCCAACAACCGCGTGTTATCGACGTGGGCTTTGTACAAAAAGCCACCCATAATCGCCGTCAAGCCCACGCCCAGCGCCATGATCAACAACGTGTATTTCCACTGAAAACGCCCATCTACGATCGGCACAACGCGGCGGCGCGGACGATCATCGTTGGGGGTCATCGAGGCGTTGTGAACGTTCTCCATCGCGGGTCTCCTCAAAGATTCAACGCTTAGTCCCCCAGCAAGCACCCAGGTGATGCTGCCAGAGTCCAAGGGTCGGCAATCATCGATCCGCGGCATCCTAACCAAGAGCCCAAGAGGGCGCAATGCCGCCCTGCGAATCGCGCACCTACCTCGGGGGTTGACCCAGACTCACGGTCACGTACTGTTACCACAGCACAAGGAGAACGCATGGTCCAAGGCTCGCAAGGTAATCCTCCCAACAACACAGGCAAAGGCACTCCCTGGTGGTCAAATCCAGGAGCAGCACCACCCGGCGCCCAACCCGCACAGCCGACCCCGACGGCCCAAGCACCAACGACCCCGGCGATGGCACCGCCGCCCTATCAGCCCCAGGCCAGCGTCGCGCCAGCCCCGGCTGCGCCACCCGCGCAAACACCTGCGGCGCCCTTGCCAACAGCACCCGGCAACGAAGCGTTTGGTTTTGGCCCGGCCAACAAGGACGAGAAGTACAACACCGAATACCTCTCGACCGCGATGGTAAGTGAACGTCGCCGCTCGCAGTACATCATCATGGGCGTGCTCGCAGCCATCTTGGGCGTCGCTATGTGGTTGGTGCTGTCGCCAAAAGAACAGAAAGGTCCGGCGGCGACACCCGACGCGCAGCAAGCAGCTGAGACAGTGCCCAAGAGTGAACCCGCCAAGCCCGCGACTGACAAAGCGGTGGAGATGAAGACGGCGCCCACACCGGCCACCGCGCCCGTCGCCCCTGCCGCCACCAGCAAAGAAACTGCGCCGGCAAAATAGCGACGCCGCCCTGCTAGCCTCTACGCAGAGGCTGCCGATTCTCGCCTTGGCAAGCGCCGCTGCACGAGTGCCCACAGCTCGCGCACACTGGGATAGATTGCGGGCGCCATCACGAGCAGATAGAGCACGGCCACCCACGGCCAGGCGACGCCGACACTCACCCCGACCCAGGCGATAAGCGTGCACACTAACAAGAACATGGCTCGCCCGGGGGTGCGGGTCGGAGGCGCACCTAGCTGATTCCAGGCAAACCAAATCGGCACACCGCTTTTGATCACCGCGTTGGCCACCATACCGACTGCGAGTCCCACAAGCCCACCCTGCTCACCGACCCCTAACCAAATCGAAGCGGCAACGACCAGAGCCGCAACGGCGGCATAGTTCGGAGCTCTCACATAGCCACACCCGGGCAACGCGTTGGCCGCAGGCGTAGCCACCACCTCCACCATGGCCGCCAGCGCCATCAAACGGAACACCAGCATGCGTTCGCTTGACGCCGTACCGCCCATCGCCACAATCAGCGGCTCGCCGACAATGGCAAACAGCCCGCACACCGGAATGACCAATACCACCAACCAATGGGTGGCCTCGGTAATGCTGCGCCCTAGTTCATCACGACGCCCAGAGCCATCCAGCTGCGCAGAATGGGCAAAGATCGCCGAGCGCAACATGCGCGGAAACATCTGCAAAGGCGCGAGCAACGACATGCACAGACCCAGATGCGCGGCACCGCCCAGATCGGCCACATGAGGCGTCACTGACATGGCTAGCTCCCGGGTCGACAGCGACGCCGCCGTTCCAATCGCGGCGATCCCGGAAAAGCTCAAAAGTTCCCGCCAGGTCGGCCGTTCGACTGACGCACACGGCGTACGCAATAACCCCCAAGTCAAGGTCAACGTCGAAAGCGCCACCAACAAGTTGGCCGCGATGAAGCCGGTGAGCAGCCAATCTCCGGCCCTCAAGAACCAACAGACGCCGAGTGCCGCAAAGAACAGCATCCCCCCGAGCACTTCAAGGATCGTGTAACTGGCCACCTGGTCTACCGCGTACAGCATGTTGCGAAAGAACAAGTAGAATGTGTAAGTCAGCGAAATCGCCGCGGCCTGCAGCACAAAACCTTGTGGCAACGCCTGCAGCGCTCCCAACGATTCCGCAAAGCCCACCGCGAGGAGTGCGGCCAGCCCCGCTACCGTCACCGACGACACCAACATCGCCCGATAGACCCAGGCCGCCCGACCGCGGCGCCCTTGGGCTAACGCATGCCCAACAAAACGCACCGTCGTGCCGCCAAATGCAGTCGTGGCGGGAATCGACAGCAACACCGAGAGCGACAGCGCGACGTTGAGCTGCCCAGCAAGCGTCTCACCAAACCCGTGCAACGCGGCGGCATTGAAGGCCAGGCGCATCAGCCCGATCACGGCCAAGCCAATCCCGGTCAACAACACGTTCTTCAGCACGCGCCACCTCTATAGCAGGAAACCCACGCTACCGCGGCGTGGCGATAGCGTGTGTCGCCCAGGAAGGCAATGCGATATAGGGGCGCCCTCATGCACGTACGCGTCCTGGTCGTCGCAAACATGTATCCCAGCCCGGCGACGCCGTATTACGGCGCCTTTGTCAAAAGCCACGTTGAACGCCTCGAACAAGACCCACGGTTCAGGGTACGCGTGGCCGCGATTCGCGACCCTCGCAAAGGCTGGCTACGTTCCCCTTGGAAATATGGCTCGCTGTTCACCGACCTCGTGCGCGAGCTTGCCCAATTCAGGCCCCACGTGGTGCATTACCATTACGCGCTGCCCACGGCCTTGTTGGGACCCGCCGTCGAATTGTGCAGTGGCATTCGCTATGCCATCACACTGCACGGCGGCGACCTCTGGGAAATGCCACAGCGAATCCCCAAAGGCGCGACACTGCTGCGCCATGTTCTAAGTCACGCAAGCCACCTGATCGTCGTCAGCGAAGCCATGGCGCATGACCTGACGCAATTCATGGGTGAAGAACCGCGGCGTCTGTCGGTCATCAACATGGGCATCGACACCACACGCTTCGTCGCGGCGCCGCCTGCGTCGCCAGCTCGATTGCTCGTCGTCGGACAGTTGATCGCGCGCAAAGGTGGTGACATCGCCATTCGTGCGTTGGCCGAAGCACGACGAGCCCAACCCGATCTGGGTCTCACCTTTGTGGGGGCGGGGCCAGAGCGCAGCACGTGGGAACAACTGGCACGCAACCTGGGCGTCGGCGCCGCCGTTCAATTTGCTGGCGTGGTGGCTCCGGAAGCCATGCCACATGTTATGGCCGAGCATGGCACGCTGCTGGTTCCGTCTAGGCGTGAACCGCTGGGGCTGGTGGCGCTAGAAGGCATGGCCGTCGGTCTCACGGTCATTGCCAGCCGCACGGGTGGTCTGGCCGAGCTGATTCATGATCGGGACAACGGCATCTTGGTGACGCCCGAAGATCCGGGCGCGCTGGCGCAAGCGATCCTCTTGACCCAAGCGACATCCCAGTCACTACGCACGACGATGCAAGAGCGCGCGCACCTGACTGCGCAAGCCAACGACGTCAGTCACAAGGTTCGTGAGGTGGCAGAAATTCTGCTGCGCATCGGGCGCGGCACCGGCATCGAGTAGACACCGGGAGCTGCTGCCCGAAGGGCAAGCACATACCACCGCCGGTGGAGCCATCAAAAGCAGTTACGGTATGGGAGAAGCAGGAGAAGAGCGGGAGAAGTGGATGGTGGCGAAGCGGGGAGTCGAACCCCGGACACTGCGGTTATGAGCCGCATGCTCTAGCCAACTGAGCTACTTCGCCCCAGAGCCGAGGCGGTTGATTATGAAAGAGCGTCGCGACTGTCAAGCGATGACCGTTCCCCTCGTGTCGATTCTTTGGAATAACGACAGCAAGGTCCCATGACATCTCTGCTGCTGAATCATCGCTTCGAAATCGGTAGGCTCCTCGGACGTGGGGGCATGAGCGCCGTGTACGAGGGTCGCGATGTCGGCCTGGGTGGCACCGCCATCGCCATTAAAGTAATGCACACTGCCGAGCCCGATCTGGCGCACCTGTTGGCCGGCGAATTCGCGATCCTCTCGGGATTACACCACCCTCACCTGCCACGCGCCCGCACCTTTGGCTCCCTCACCGCGGACACGCCCTTGCCGCCGCACCCCCAAGGCGCTGCCTACCTCATTGAGGAGTTGTGCCCGGGAATCGAGGCCAGCGCGTGGGCTCTTGGCCAACCGGCGGCGCAAGTGGCCGCGGTGGGCGCCCAGATGGCGGCCGCCTTGGCCGTACTCCATGCCAACGGCTTGTGCCATGGTGACATCAAACCCGGAAACATCTTGGTAACGTCAAGCCCCTGGCCGTGGGCCCGGTTGATTGACTTCAGCCTCGCTGCACGTGGAAGAAAAAGCAGTGTTTCAGGGACCTTCCGTTACATGGCCCCCGAGGCCTTGGGGGGCGCTCGCGAGGAACGCTCCGACATCTACTCGCTGGGCGCAACGCTTGCGGAGCTGTTGGGCCAGCCACCCGGCGACCGCCCCGGCGTGCAACGACGCCCAGCCGCGTTGACCGACCTCGTCGCAGCGCTTACCGAGCCCGAGGTGAGCCGACGCCCGCGATCTGTCGAGGCCTTTGCCTTGCTCGTGGCCGCTTGCGATGGCGCGGCACGCGAGCACCTCGAAATGCTGGCCGACCAGACTGTCTCCCCCTGGCAGCTATGCGAGCGCGAGGCCGCGCTGTTGCCGTTGCGGGCCGCGCTAGAACCCCGCACCCACGGCGCGCGCATCGTTCGTTGGGTCGGAGCTCCAGGTTCGGGCCGCAGTGCTCTCCTCGTTGAAGCGCTGGCCCAGGCGGCCCTGGCCGGTTGGCAGCTCCCAAACGAAATTCTGCCGGCCGCCCATGGAAGTCTCGCACCTGCCTGGCAAGCCCTGAACCTGACAGCGCCGCCCGCGTCCGACGCTGCAGCGTCACAGTGGTCGGTGTACACCAGCTGGACCGAAGCAGCTGCACAGGTATGCCAGAACGGTGCCATCGCGGTGGCGTTCGATGACGTTCCAGCCGCCTCACCGCTGGCCCAATTGGGCGCGTTTTTGGAGCGCCTCGGCGACCGGGCTCCCGCCGTCACCTGGTTCGAAACCTCCCATCGCTCGACGCTTGCACACGTTCCCCTGACCGCGCTCAGCACCGCGGGTGTCAGCACGATGTTGGAGCGTGCCCGGCCGTTGCGCCCGGTAGACGCGACCACGGCTCCCGAGCTGTGGCGAGCCACCGGCGGCAATCCCGGCATGCTTCTGCGGCTACTTAACGCGTTGCCGGGAGACGCACTCCTCCAGGCCGCCCAACAAGGCAACCTGGCGCCAGAACGACTGGTGGCCGAAAGCGTCGCAACTGCGCTCGCCGAGCTCGATGAGGCATGCCAAGATGCCGTACGAACGGTGGCCTGGCTGCCCCCGCCGGTCGCCGATACGCTGCTGACCGCAACACTGAAAACCGCCGCGTGGAGCGCACCCACCGAGCTAGAACGCGCCCTCCACTTAGGCCTGTTAGAACGACGCGCAACCCCCCACGGTGTCGCTTTCGCCACACCGTCAGGGCTGGTGCGCGCCGCTTTGTGTGCCCAGACGCCGCCACGGCTCCTGCGCTCACTCGCCAACGCGCTGGCAGAGACCAAAGAGGCGCCGCGGTGTGCGAGCGAATTGGGCAAAATCTATCTGGCCTTGGGTGCGCCGCGCGAGGCTGCCACACCTCTTCTGGCGGGCGCCGAGCAAGCCACACGCGAGTCTCGCCATCCCGATGCCGTGGCACTGCTGCGGGCGGCTCTCGAAACCCACGCGCTGACTGCGGCCCAAGAGCGCGATGCCCAGATTCGGATGGGACGAGCCCAACTGCAAATGGGCCAGCTGGCTGAAGCCACCGCAAGCTTTCAGGCAGCCGCCCCTCACCCTGAATCGCGCGTGTGCGCCGCTGAGGCCGCGATTGCGCGCGGTGGTTATGCCGAAGCCTCGACCCTACTCCAAACGGTGCCGCCGCCCCCCAACGAAGATCAAGGTCGCGCAGATGCTCTGCTCGCCAAGGCGTTGGTTCACCAGGGACGCTACGCCGACGCCCTCACGACCATTGCCGCAGCCCAAGCGCGCGGAGCACCCCACCCCCATCGCCTCGAACTAGCGGGACTCCAGGCATTGTGCGCTTTATACCAAGGCAACACACCGTCAGCGCTCCAGCAAATCCGCGAAGTCCAGCATGCCGCTCTGCAATCGGGGGATGCACGACTCCTCGATTGGGTACGGGGTCACCACGCGCTCATCGCCCAAAAGGCCGCGGACCTTAGCGCCGCCGAACGCGCCTACGAAGCCTCGCTAGCCTGGGCGCGCGAGACCCACGACCTGCCTCGCCAACTCAGTCGCCTAACCAATCTAGGCACCTTGCGCCAAGAACAAGGCGCCTTCGACCACGCGCTCGCTGCCTATGAGGAAGCCGCACACCTGGCCACCTTGATCGAAGGCGATCGCGAAGCGTTGCGCATCGCGTTGAACCGCGCGAACCTCCTGTGTTTCCTGGGAGATCACCGCGCGGCGCGCGCCGTCCTTGATGCCATCCAGGCCGCCCAAGTCCCGGGCCTCGCCCTAGAACAGGCCTTTCTCACCTTGGTGAGTGCTGAGTGCCATGTGTTGGCCGACCAATGTGATGACGCGGCGTGCGACCTGCAACAGGCACGCGCCACCTTTGAAGAGTATGCCGACCGCACCGGCCTCGCTGAATGCTTCGCGTTAGAGGCGAACCTGGCGCTCAAACGCCACGACCCGGCTCAGGCGCGACGCCTGGCCCGATTGGCGATTCAGAGCGCGCAAAGTGCGCAGCGACCACACATCGAAATGATGGCGCTCTTGTCGCAGGCGTTGGCGGAGCTGTTGTCGCCGTCTACAGACGTGGCGCTGGCACTGCAAGGGGCAGCACGCGGGCTGAGTCTGGCCAACGATCGCCACGACCCGGATGTCGGTTGGGTGTTGGCTGCGGTGTTGTGCCGTCTCGAACGCCGAGCCGGCCAGAATCCCCAAACCCAACAACACCTGGCACTGGCGCGCGAGCTGTATGAACAGGCGCGACGCCGCGTGGGTGCGCGCTTTGAACCCGGTTACAACGCGGTGTGGTATCGGGCAGAGCAACTCGCCTGGATCCGTCGCGAACAAAATGCCACCGAAAACTTCAGTCGGGATGTCGACCGCCTGTTAGCCATCAACCGTGAGCTGGCCCAGGACCACGACCCAGAGCGCCTGCTTGAGCGCATCATCGACGCGGCGATTGCTCTGTCGGGCGCGGAACGCGGTTTCATCATCCTGAAAGGTACCGATGGCGAACTGCTCATCCGCGCGGCTCGGAACATCGACCGCGCCACGCTCGAAACCGACGCGGTTGGCATCAGTCAGTCGATCGCAAGCCAAGCGATGACTGCCGCAGCACCGATTGTCAGCATCGACGCCGCCGACGACGAGCGGTTTCGCGAGAACCTCTCAGTGCACAACCTAAAGCTGCGTAGCGTCTTGTCGTTGCCGCTTAGAACCCAACGCGGCGTGTTGGGCGCGCTGTATTTGGACAATCGCTTTCGCGTCAATGCCTTCTCCGATGCCGATGTGGCACTGTTGACCGCCTTTGGAGACCAGGCGGCCATTGCCTTGGCGAACGCCCAAATGCTGGCCGAGATGGAACGCCGGGGGCGGGAACTGGAAGCATCGCGGGCGGCCATCGAGGCGCTCAACGCTCGTCTGGAAACCGAGCTCAAGGCACGCGCCACTGAGTTGGAGTTGGTACGTCAGGAGCGGGGTGAACCGCCAGCTGCTACCGAATTCTGTGGCATGGTGGGTAAGAGTGCCGCGCTCCGGGAGATCTTCCGCATCATCGAGCGCGTGGCCGACAAAGATGTGCCTATCTCAATCCAAGGAGAGTCAGGCACCGGCAAAGAGCTGGTGGCACGCGCCATTCACTCCCTCTCCTCGCGACGCAAGGGGGCGTTCGTTTCGATCAACTGTGGCGCCATCCCTAGTGAGCTTTTGGAGAGTGAGCTTTTCGGCCACGAGCGCGGCGCATTTACGGGAGCGGTGCGCACCAAAGCGGGCCTGTTTGAAGTGGCCCGCGGTGGCACCCTGTTCTTAGATGAAATCGGCGATATGCCGCTGCCGATGCAAGTGAAGCTGTTGCGAGTGTTGCAGCAACGGGAATTCCGTCGGGTAGGAGGCACCGAAAACCTCGCCACCGATGCACGGGTGCTCTCGGCAACCAACCAAGATCTGGAAGTCTCAGTCAAACAGCAGCGCTTCCGCGAAGATCTGTGGTTCCGTCTCAACGTTGTTGGAATCACGGTGCCGCCGTTGCGTGCCCGACGCGAGGATTTGCCGCTGCTCGTCGAGGCGCTCCTGAAACGCCACGCCGGTTGCCACTTGCGCCTATCGCGGCCGGCATTGGCTGCGATTCTTGATCACGACTGGCCTGGGAACGTACGCGAGTTGGAAAACGAGATCCAACGCGCCATTGCCTTGGCCGATGGCGATACCATTGGCTTGGATGCGCTGTCAGAACGACTCCGCAAACATCCGGGGTCTGGGCACGCTGACGGCACGCTCAAAGAGGTGGTGGAACGCTGCGAACGGGACGCAATTCGTGAGACCTTGGCAAAATGTCACGGCCGAGTGGCGGCTGCCGCCCAGGAGCTTGGCCTCACCCGAGCAGGCTTATATAAGAAAATCAATAAGTACCACCTGGCCGCAAAAGATGATTGACAGTTGTCAACAATTGGCGACAGTCGATATCCTTGTTTCTTTAAAATCCTAAATAAAATCGACCAGATGACGATAGGCCGTGGATGGCATGTTTGGTGCAAAATTGGTGTCCGTGAACGTGCGCCATCTCAGCATAGGGTTGTTGGCACTGGGTGCGACGGCCTGTGTAATTGACACCGTGCCTCTGCCCGATGAACGCTCCGACGACACTGGAACGGCCGATCGATACACCGGTCCAGGAATTCAGTCACAGGCGTTGTTCTATAGCCAAGCCCCCGCTTGGTTGGTAGGGGTGGAGGGTGCTTTGGCGCCAGAGGCGCGCCTCACGGTCGAAAACATCACCAGCCCTAACGCCTGGCACAGCGGTGCGCAAGCCAACTCTCTGGGTGCGTTCAACCTACCAATTCAAGCGGCTTTTGGGGATCAACTCGAATTGACGATGAGTATTGCCGGGACCCCATGGGACAGCCTGACGCTCCTGATTGCCCCACCCTCCCCGGCCGCCACCCTAGGTAGCCTCGACCTTGCGGGTGCCTTCTCGGGCGAAAACGACGGCGATCCAGGGGCAGGCGCATTGGTGTTGGTGAGTCCGCCCAACGCGTTCGGCCTGGTCAGCGTCAGTGCTGCACCTGGAGCCTTGTCGGCCGACCTTTTGGTTATCGTGGCCAACACTTCGCTGGGCGCCTCTACGGAAGCGCGTGCACAAGCGGATGGCAGCTTCATGGCCGTTTTAGACGGCCGCTCGGGAGACTCGCTGACCGTGTTTGCCGTCGATCCCAGCGTCGGCGGCGCAGGGGGCGCGGCCACCACCGCGGAAGTCCCCTAACCATACAAGTTATTTTGTCTTTTTAAACAATGCTTCAAGCTTGGCCTTGGCGGCACCGATGTCCACCAGGGGCGGTCGTTCGCCGGTGAACGACTTGTACATGCCGCATAGGTTGCTGCGTTCTTTGTCGGGGATGTACTCAGCGATGGTTTCGCGGCAATCGTTGTGCGAACCGGGATCGTAGTATTCGCAGTTCTTGCACGAACGCATGTCGGTATGACAGTGCGGACACTCGTCGGCGCGCAGAACTTTGTCTTCCATTTCGGTCGGCTGGCGGCACGACCAACAGGTAAATACCCACTTCGACATGGTTGGACCTCAGGCAATGGTCATGGGCTGCCGCTCGGGGCGCCCTTTCTTGAACCAACGGCGCAGCCAACCACGCTCCTGCATGGCGAGCTCTTGAATTTTCAGCATCCCTTGGGTCAGCGCCTCAGGACGCGGCGGACAACCGGGGAGATAAACATCCACCGGGATGATCTTGTCGACCCCCTTCACCACGGAATACGACAGCTGAAACAGGCCACCGCAATTGGCGCACGAGCCCATCGAGATGACATACTTGGGGTCGGGCATCTGGTCGTACAGAAGCTTGGCGCGCTCGGCCATTTTGTAGGTGAGCGTACCGGCAACAATCATCAGGTCTGCTTGCCTCGGCGAGGCACGTGGGATGGCACCAAACCGATCGACGTCGGCACGTGGACCACCGGTTTGCATCAGTTCGATGCCGCAACAGGCCAAACCAAACAGCAGGTAGAACACGGAGCTCTTGCGACTCCAATTCAGTAGGAAATCAGCAAAATCGTCCACCCGGGTCAGCACGATCTGGCCGCCGGGGTCGCTTGCGTAGTTGTTCATAAAGACCCTGCTCCTGGCGGCGTAACATGCCCGCCACCTTTCGATGAGTCAAGGAAGGCCACTATTTTACGGGATCAGCGCAACAGCGAAAGCCCAGCTTCGCTTGCTTGCCCGCCGCAGACTCGTTGGCCCGCGCGGCACAACGGCCCATATAGGACGCTTGGTCAGAGGCACCGCCCTTGATGACCCGGTCGGGAATATCCTTGGCCCATTGGCTTGCCGTCCACTCCGAGGCGTTCCCGGTCATGTCCACCGCACCATAGCTGCTGCGACAACGGGGAAAGGCACCGGCCTCAATGACCTTGCGATCCTCGCCCTCGCCTTCCGCGATGTTGCAGTAGGCCGAATCGAATTTATTGCCGAACGGATAGCTGGCGCTCCCAGCACCCTTGCAAGCCTTTTCCCACTCGGCTTCGGAGCACAGGCGCTTGCCAGACTTCTCACAAGCCTTCTTCGCCTTGTTCCAGGTCTGCCCGACAAGCGGCGCTTTGCCACGCTGATTGGGGTACTCGTAAATGTCGACACAGTAGGCGTCCAGCGTTTGTTTTTGCGCCGCGAGCTCGCCAAAACCGCGTTGCGGATCCGAGGCGCGACTACCCATTTCAAAACCGCCCGCTTCCACAAACACCATGCCTGGCGGGCAAGTGCTGCCATTGGCAGGCACCGACACCGCTGTGGGCGCGACGGGCTGAGGTGCCACGGGTTGAGGCGTCGCCATTGCTGAGACCGGCTGGGGCACCGGTTGCGGTGGTAAGGGCGGAGGTGGTGGTGGCGTGACCGCTTCCTTGGGCTTGTCACCTTCGGGCCAGCGGCCTTCAGCTGCCAACTTGGCTTTCAGGCTCTCCAAACGATTCTCGACGGCAACAGGGGTCACCGGCTCAGGTGTCCGGGTCACCTTTTCGGGATGGTTGGCGCGCTCGCTCGCGGGCCGCTCGGAACGCGGTTGACGCTCGGGTTTGGCCGTCGC
>ERZ795055.2067-NODE-2067-length-15532-cov-4.369064_pt1 | contig 15532 bp, 12 predicted proteins | sample MGYA00375139_ERZ795055 | MGnify/ENA primary metagenome ERZ795055 (study PRJEB30184, sample SAMN05720283) | anaerobic digester metagenome | isolation source: active sludge of municipal wastewater-treating anaerobic digesters | place: USA | collected 2015-01-23 ... | reverse complement strand
CTCATTCCGCGAGTCCCCGCTTCCCCGTCCAGTCTATCGTCTCGGCCGGCGCCCGGTCAAAGGGAGTCCGTCCCCGCCGACCGCGCGAAAACTTCGCCGAGTCATGTTGACACTGCCAACACTTGTCAGTATAATGTTGGAAGTGCCAACAATCAAGAGGATTCGGCACGAAGGAGAGATCATGGTTGACAGCAACATGAGGAAGACGGGCGGGATCGCCGTCTTCGTACTGGCCGGCCTGTTCACGGCGGCCTTCGCGGGCGAGCCCGCCGCTCTGCCCGCCCCCAAGCCCGGGACCGTCTCGGGGCAGCGCCTCGAGCTCCGGCTGGAGCCGGGCCCGCACTACGCCAAGGACATGCGTATGCTGTGGATCCAGTACACCGTATGGCCCCAGGTGGCCGCGTGGATCGAGACTCCCGACGGCCGCTTCCTGGACACCCTCTACGTGACCGAACTGGCCGTGACGGGCAAGTACCGGGCGGCGCCCAAGAGCGGCCGGCCCGAGGCCCTGCCCGTATGGTCCGCCCGGAAGTCCGGGGCCGCGGACGCCGTGTCCTCCCCGACCACCGTCGGGTCCCCGGTCGTGTACGGCAACGGGATCGCCTCCCGCCTGCCCGCGGGACGGTATGTGGTGATGCTGGAGACGAACCGCTCCTACGACTGGAACGGCACCTACACCAAGAAGAACTCGGGCGTGAACGGCCAACCCTCGGTCGTGTACCGGGCGGAGCTCGAGATCGGCTCGGGACCCCGGGAGGCCCGGCTCACCCCGATCGGGATCGGCTCCGTGGACGGGTCCGACGGGAAGGTCCGGCCGGGCCTGGACGGGATCGACACGGCCCTCGAGCTGTTCTCCGCGATGACGGTTAAGTACCTGGACAAGTAAGGACTCGGGACTCGGGAGGGGGGAGGGCGGCCGCTCGGGTCGCCCTCCATTTTTTACGCGAGCAGCCGGAGGTTCGCCTCCAGGGCGGGGCCGGACATCAAGTCCGTCAAGGCGGTCCGGGCGTGCTCAAGGCCCAGCCCCGGGACGAGGCCTTCCCGGCAGATCGCCGCCAGGACGGCGGTGTTCTGCATCCGGGGATCCGGGACCGCGTCCGCGGGCACCCGGACGGCCCGGCCCCGGCGCAGGGCGGCCACCTCCTCCACGTCGGAAACCTCCGCGGGCCGCTCGGTGCCCAGGCGGACGGCCAGGGGCTGCCAGGAGGCGTCGCACCAGACCAGGGTCCCGCCCTCCTTGAGGTAGGCCCGGCCCGCGGACACGGCCTCGTGGATCTCCAGGGCGACGACCAGGTCCGCGGAACCCTCGGAGACCAGGGCGGAGTGGCAGCGGGACCCGATCCGGACATGGCTGGCTACGGAGCCGCCCCGCTGGGCCAGGCCGTGGGTGTCGCAGCCCCGGGCGGTCAGGCCCGCCGCGTCGGCGGCGCGGATCAGGGCCTCCGAGAGGAGGCCGATCCCCTGGCCCCCTACCCCCGCGATGTAGATGTCGAAGCGGTCGGTCATCGCCCTTCCTCCTTGTCCTGGACCAGGGCCCCGGCGGGGCAGGTCTGCCGGCAGGAGCCGTCCCCGATGCAGAGGTCCCGGCTGACCTCCACGGCCCCGCCCTCTCGGGCCTGGAAGCTCGGGCAGGCGAAGCGCTCGATGCACTCGTGGTTCTTCACGCAGGTGTCCGGATCGACCCGGACTTGCCGGACCTTCCATGCGGCCCCGGCCCGCCGCCGGGCCTCCCGGGTGAGCTTCAACATGCAGGGGTGCCGGGCGATGATCACCTTGAAGCCCGGTTCGGCCAGGGCTTCCCGGACCAGCGCAGTCAGCTCGGCCTGGCGGTAGGCGTCCACCTCGCGGATGTTTTTCACCCCCAGCCCTTCCAGGGCCGCCCGCACCGAGAGCTTGGGCGCCGGGCCGTTGAAGGACCTGCCGGTGCCGGGGTGGTCCTGGTGGCCCGTCATGGCGGTGGTCCCGTTTTCCATCACCACCAGGAGGACTTCGTGGCCGTTGTACACGGCGTTGACGATCCCGGGCATCCCGGCGTGGAAGAAGGTGGAGTCCCCCAGGAAGCAGACCACCCGGCGGCCCTCCCGGAAGATCGAGAGCCCCGAGGCGGTGGAGGTGGAGTGGCCCATGGACAGAAGGACTCCGCCCATGCGGTAGGGCGGGAGGTAGCCCAGGGTGTGGCAGCCGATGTCGGCGACCGTGATGTCCCCCTCGCGGAGTGCCTTCCTGACCGCGTGGAAGGCGGAACGGTGGCCGCAGCCGGGGCAGAGCTGGGGCGGCCGCGCGGGCACGGACTCGCGGCCCCGCGGGGCCCGCGCAGCGGCTGCGGCAGTCCCCGTGGCCGCGCCCGCCGCGGCTTCGGCGGCCCGCGCGGCCAGGGCGGAGGCCGGCGGCGCGAGGCCCAGGTCGGGCCAGGCGGCCGCGAGGATGGCGCGGACCTTGGCGGGCAGGTACCCGCCCAGGAGCTCCTCGGGATCGGCCTTGCCGAGGATCTTCGTCGCGAGCCCCTCGTCGTAGGCGAGGGCCTTGATCTCCTCCTCGAGGAGGGGATCGAGCTCCTCCAGGATCTTCGCCTCCGTAAGCCCCGCGAGGAAGCGGGCGACCAGGCGCCGCGGCAGGGGATGGACCGTCGCGAGCTCGAGGACGGCGGGCCGCCGCTCAGGGGGCAGCTCCTCCAGGGCGTCGAGGAGGGAGAGGCGGGCGGTGCCCGCGGCTATGACGCCGCGCCGGGGGTCGCCGCCCGGGAGGATGCGGTTCAGGGGGGAGGCCTCGAAGTCCCCGCGGAAGGCCTCCAGGCGCTCAAGGGCGCGGCGCTTCAGGGGGAAGACAGTCGCGGCTATCGGGATGTAGTTCGAGGCCGCGGGGTCGAAGCGCGGCGTCCGGTCCAGGGGCTCGGGGCGGTAGGCGCCGAAGCTGACCTTCTCCTTCGCGTGGCAGACGTGGGTCGTGAGGCGCAGGATGACGGCCGTCCGGCGCTCCCGGGCGAGCCGCGCCGCCTCGAGGGTCATTACGTAGGCCTCCTGGGACGTCGCGGGCTCGAGGAGGGGGAGATAGGCGAGCCGCGCGTAGTGGCGGTTGTCCTGCTCGTTCTGGCTCGAATTGGCGCCGGGGTCGTCCCCGAGGATCACGACGAGGCCCCCCGGGATGTCCATGAGGGAGAGCTGGACGAAGCTGTCGGCGGCGACGTTGAGGCCGACGCTCTTGAAGAAGACGGCGGAGGCGTGGCCGTTGATCGCCGCGCCGAAGGCCAGCTCCAGGGCCACCTTCTCGTTCACGGAGAACTCGAAGTAGAAGGGCCGCTCCTCCTTGGGGATGGCCGCGAGGGCCTCCGCGATCTCCGGCGTCGGGGAGCCCGGGTAGGAGGAGATGACGCGGACGCGCGCCTCCACGAGGGCCCGCGCGACCGCCGTGTCGCCGATGACGATTTCCGAGAAGGGCTCCTCGGAGAGGAGGGCCTTGCCGAGCTCCTTCATCACGCCTCCCTTGGCCGGCCCGGACGCGGAACCGGACCGCCTCTTGAGTCTAGGCCGGCCCGGTCTCCCTGTCGAGGCCGCGGCCGAGGCGGCGCGGCGTGCGCTTCCGCCCGCCGCGCGGGACGGTCGCGGCGCGGCGACGATCCTGGCGCGGCGAGGCCCCGCGCTATGCGCTTTCCGGCGCCCCGTGCTATATATGTAGGCATCCTCGCGCCAAGGCGGTATCCCGATGACCAGAAGCCCCCGGCCCAGAGCGGCCGCCATAGTCGCCCTCGTCCTCCTCGCCCTCCTCTCCTCCTCCTGCATAGAGGGCTCGCCGGCCGGCCCCGCCCTCCCCCTCGTCCCGAAGGAGGCCGTCCTCGCCGTCGTGGTGGAGAAGCCCGCCAAGCTCTACGCCTCCCTGGAGGGCTTCTGGAAGTCCGCGGGCGTCGCCGCCCTGGCCGGGGGCGAACTCGGCGAACTCCTCCAGAAGAGCCTCCCGAACGAGGCCGACATCGAGAAGGCCCTGGACGCGGCCCGGCCCTGGGTCCTCGCCTTCGTCCCCGCGGCCCCCGGCTCCAAGGAGATGCGGAGCCTCGTCTATCTCCCCTACCGCGGCCAGTACTTCGAAGCCCTCGCCCCCCTCGCGTCGGGCAAATTCCAGGTCCTCGCCCAGTCCAAGGGCTACGTGGTCTACTCCGACGGCGAGTACCCCCTCGTCTTCCCGCCCACGGAGACCCTGGACCTCTCCGTCCTCGCGCGCTACCCCGCCGACTCGGTCAAGCTCTGGGCGAACCCCGTCGCCCTCCAGCGCATGGGCGGGAAGGACTTCGCCGGCTTCCAGGCGGACGTCCGCCGCTTCGTGGAGGAGGGCGCCGCGCCCTCGCCCCAGGAGGCCCTCAAGGCCTTGGAGGAGGGCGCCCTGGCCCTCTTGAAGGAGCTCGGCTCCGCCGACGCCGCCCTGTCCTTCGGGGCCGAGGGGCTCACGGTCAGGGCCGCGGCCAACGTCATCCCCGGCGCCTCCATGGAGAAGTTCCTCTCCCGCGCCGCCCAGGCGCCCTCGGCCCTCGATTGGGCCGGCCAGGTCTCCGCCGACGCCCTCTACGGCTACGCCTGGTCCATCGACCCCGGCGTCGCGGCTGAGCTCTCCGACCTCTACCTCCGCGTCGCCCTGCCCGCCCTCTCAGGCTCGATGGGCCCCGAATCCGCCCAACTCAAGGCATTCTTCGAGAAATCCGCCGCCCTCCAGGCCAAGTGGCTGGGCCTCCAGGGCCCCCGGGGCGCCGCCTCACTCGACATGGACTTCGACTTCGCGGCCCTCACCGCTCTGGGCCAGTCCTCCGGCGACGACCCCAAGTCCCTGGCCGACGGCATCAAGAAGGCCATGACGATCCGCCTGGACATGTTCCAGGAGCTCAAGGACGAGGCCAAGTACCGCGCCCTCCTCTCCGGCATCGCGAAGGATCCCGAGGTCGCCGCCCTCCTCAAGGGCTTCGGCGAGAGCTACGGCATCGGCATGGAGATCCGCCAGGCCGACCGGAAGGAGGGAAGCTTCTCCTACGGCGAGATGGGCTTCTCCTTCAAGATCGTCGACGAGAAGAAGTTCGCCGCCTCCGAGGGAGAGGGCGGGGCCGAGGCGGCCAGGGCCGCCCTGGAGGCCGTCTCCGGCCTCTTCAACCTGCGCTACGCCACCTCCAAGGGCCGCTTCGTCGCGACCCTCGGGAGCCCCGCCGAGCTCAAGGCCCTGGTCGAGAGGAGCCAGGCTCCCCGCTCCCTCGCCGCCGATCCCGTCTTCGCGGCCTTCGCGAAGCGCCTTCCCGCCAAGGTCCAGGTCGTCGGCGCCCTCTCCACGAGGCGCCTGGCCGCGATGATCGCGAAGGCCGTCCCCGCGGACTCGGGCGTCGTCCTCGACCCCTCCCGCTTCGGCTCCTGGTACTCCTACCTCGCCGCCGAGGGCAAGGCGGGGGCCTCCCGCCTGGAGTTCGGCCTCATGATCCCCGCGGGCGACTTCTCCTCCATCTTCAACCTCGTGAACGCCGTGAAGCGCATCGGCGCCGGCGCGGGCCAGGACCTTTGAGCGGAGCCGAAGGCCGCGGGGGCGCGGCTTCGCCCGCAGTCGGCGCGACAGCGCCCGGCGCGATGTCGCCCACCCCGGCGGGCCCGGCGCCCGCCGACGGCGCCGCGGCGCCCGGTCCCGGAGCCGCCGGCTCAGGCGCGGCGGGAGCCGCCTTCCAGGAGCTCTACCGCATCGTCGCGCGGCTCCGCGCCCCCGACGGCTGCCCCTGGGACCGCGAGCAGACGCCCGCGAGCCTCCGCGGCGGCCTCGTCGAGGAGACCTACGAGCTCATCGAGGCCATCGACGAGGGCGACGCGGAGCACGTCCGCGAGGAGGCGGGCGACCTCTTCCTCCTCGCGACGATGATCGCCTACATGCACGAGGAGGAGGGGGGCTTCAGCGTCGCCGACGCGTTGGGCGGCATCGCCGAGAAGCTCGTGCGGCGCCATCCCCACGTCTTCGGCGAGAGCGACGCGGACACCTCGGAGAAGGTCCTGGCGCAGTGGAAGGAGATCAAGGAGAAGGTCGAGGGCCGGCGGCCCAAGGACTCGGTCCTGGACGAGGTGTCCCGCGCCCTTCCGCCCCTGGAGCGGGCCTACAAGCTCCAGAAGAAGGCGGCGAAGGCCGGCTTCGACTGGCCGAGGTCCGAGGAGGTCTGGGCCAAGGCCCGCGAGGAGCTCGCGGAGGCTGAGGAGGCCTGCGAGGCCGCCGCCCACGAGGGCGACCGGGAGGCCCTGGAGGGCGAGCTCGGCGACCTCCTCTTCTCCGTGGTCAACCTGGCCCGCTGGCTCAAGATCGATCCCGCCCTGGCCCTGAACCGGACCGCCGACAAGTTCTCGCGGCGCTTCCGCCACGTCGAGCGCCGCATGGCCGAGTCGGGCAAGGCCCTCGGCCCCGAGTCGATGGGCCTCATGGACGAGTTCTGGAACGAAGCCAAGGCCGCCGAGGACACGAAGGGCTGAAGGCCCTAGGCGAGGGATCGCAGGAAGGCCGCGTCCTCGCGGAGGCGGCCCTCGTCGTCCTCGCCAACCCTCCCCAGCAGCACGAAACGGCCCATCGCGGGATCGCCCTCGCCGCGCCTGTAGGCCTCGAGCCTCAGGCGCCAGGCCTCGCCCTCTTCGGAGAGCGGCCCGCCCTTCCCGTCCCGGTCGCTCCGCTTGGCGAGGAGGAGGCCGACGCCCCTCGCGGCGGACTCCAGGGCGGCCGTCGCCTTGGCCGCCTCGACGCCGGGCAGGGGCTCCCAGGCCAGTCGGACGAAGGGATGGGCCGCGCCCTCGACCACGCCGATCGCGGCCGCATAGTTGTCCAGGCTCGTGTTCCTCCCCAGGGAAAGACAGATCGTCACGCCCCGCTTGCCGGCCAGGTCGCCGAGCCGCGAAAGCTCGCCGCGCAGGGCCTCCCGCTCCGCGGGCGAAAGCCGCGCCGCGGGCAGGGCGCCGGCGTAGACGCGGAGGACGGGCGCCTGGAGGCGGACCGCGCCGGCGAGGAGGGACTCGAAGCCGAGGCCCTGCTCCGCGCCGGGGGTCACGCGGTAGAGCGAGGCGATGGAGGCCACCGTGAGGCCGGCGCGCAGGGTGTCCATGAGGAGGCGGTCCTGGGCCGCCCCGTCCCCCGTCGGGACGTGGGCCTCCCCCGCCCATTCGACGCCGTCGAGGCCGGCGGCCTTGGCCAGGGCCAGGACCTCGGAGGGGCTTCTCGTGAGGAGGGCTTGCGAGGACAGTCCGACGCGGATCATGGCGGCTCCCGGAGGCGGCCCCTGCCCAAAGGCGGGCGGCCGGTATTTTTACTCGTTGGAAGACGATCATACCCGAGCCGCCCGCCTTCCTCAAGCGACTCCTTTTTATTGACATATTTGTCATCTTTGAGTATCATCGCCCGACCCCAAGCAGGAGACGGCATGCCGAAGATAGTCGACTACGACGAGCGGAGAAGCGAGATAGCCACCAAGGCGGTCGCGGTCTTCGTCCGCGAGGGCTTCCACGAATCGAACCTCTCCAAGATCGCCGAGCTCTGCGGCTTCGGAAGGACGACGATCTACAAGTACTTCAAGAACAAGGAAGAGATCTTCGTCTACACGATCGAGGACGTCTTCGGCCGGCTCGACAGGCTCACGAGCTCCGTGATCGACGACCGGGAGCTCAAGCCCGCGGACAAGCTCGAGAAGCTCCTCGGCCTCCTTGTCCGGAAGGCCGTGGAGGAGAAGGACCGCATGGTCCTCATCCTCGACCTACTCCTCCACCCCGACCGGGAGGACAAGAGCTCCCGGCTGAACGCGAGCGAGCAGGTCCTGAAGCTCCGCGCCGCCATCGAGCGGATCATCGCCGAGGGCATCGAGGCCGGCGAGCTCAAGCGCGTCAATCCCGAGGCCATGGCCTTCACCCTCTTCTCCCTCGTCGAGTCCTCCACGATGCACAACTCGCTCTACAGCCACTTTTCCCTGGAGGAGACCCTGGAGGCCGCCAAGGCCCTGCTCGCCAGCCTCAGGGCCTAGGGCCGGCCGCCGCGCCCCGTCCCTTTGCCGCGGCAGCCCAAGCCGCGCGGTCGGCCGGGCGGGCCGCCTGGAGGCGCGGCTTAGCGGGCCGGCTTCCTCCTTGTCCCCAGCCCGGGTTTTCGCTACCCTGGACGAAAGCCCCAGGCACGCAAGGATCGCCATGAAAGACCTCACCCAGGGGAACGAGACGAAGGCCATCGTCTTCTTCGCCCTTCCCATGCTCCTCGGCAACATCTTCCAGCAGTTCTACAACATGGTCGACAGCTTCGTCGTCGGCCGCTTCGTCGGCACGGCAGCCCTGGCCGCGGTCGGGACGGGCTTCCCCATCATCTTCCTGATGATCGCCCTCATCATGGGCGTGACGATGGGCTCCACGGTCCTCGTCGCCCAGTATTTCGGCGCCAAGGAATACGCCAAGGTCCGCGCCGCCGTCGACACGGCCTACGTCTTCCTCTTCTGGGCCGGCCTGGCCCTGAGCGTCCTGGGCGTCGCCTTCACGGAGCCCATCCTCCGCCTCCTCAGGGTCCCCGCGGACGTCTTCCCGGAGGCCTCGGTCTACCTCCGGATCATCTTCGCGGGCATGCTCCCCTCCTTCGGCTACAACGCCGTCTCGGCCATCCTGCGCGGCCTCGGCGACTCGAAGACGCCCCTCTATCTCCTCGTCGTCTCAACCGTCATCAACATCGCTCTGGACCTGTCCTTCGTCGTCCTCTTCCACTGGGGCGTCGCGGGCGTCGCCTGGGCGACGGTGATCGCGCAGACGGCCTCCTTCGCCGGCGCCATCGTCGTCCTCAACCGGAGGAACGAGTTCCTCCGCCTCAAGCTCAAGGAGCTCACCTTCGACCGCGAGGTCTTCGGCCTCTCCCTCAAGATAGGCCTCCCGACCGGCCTGCAGCAGACCCTGGTCGCCGCCGGCATGATGGCCCTCACGCGCATCGTCAACGGCTTCGGCACCTCGACCATGGCGGCCTACGCCGCGGCGAGCCGCCTGGACTCCTTCGCCTCCATGCCGGCCATGAGCCTGGGCGCGGCGGCGACGACCTTCGTAGGGCAGAACCTGGGCGCGCGCAAGCCCGAGCGGGTGAAGCGGGGGCACCTCTCCGCCGTCCTCCTTGGAGGGGCCTACTCCCTCCTCACCGCCGCCGCCGTCATCCTCTTCGGCCGCGCCCTCATGGGCATCTTCTCCGCGGACGCGGAGGTGATCGCGATAGGCGCCCGCTACCTCTTCATCGTCGGGCTCTTCTACGTCCTCTTCTCCACGATGTTCATCACCAACGGCGCCCTCCGCGGCGCCGGCGCCGCGATGGTGCCGATGTTCAACACGATCCTCGCCCTCTGGGTGGTCCGCATCCCCCTGGCCCTCCTCTTCTCGGGGCCGCTCGGGATGGGCTCGGACGGCATCTGGTGGTCCATCCCCGCGGGCTGGGCCGTCGGCGCAACGATGGCGACAGCCTACTACGCCTCCGGGAAATGGAAGGGCAAGGCGATAGCCGGCAGAGGTCCCGCGGGCTCCGGCCCCGCGGGCGGCGCAGGACCCGGAGACTCCCAGGCGGCGGCCGCGGAGCCCGCCCAGGCGGCCGCCCGGCGCGGCGCCGCGGCGCCGCGCGGCCCCGCCTCCGAGTAGCACTGGCGGCGGGAGGGCTTCTCCCCTATACTGGGCGGATATGGCTTCGGTCCTCTCGCCCGCCAGGCTCAAGGCCGCGCGCAGATCCTTCTACGTCTTCAACGTCTTCAACTCCTTCTCCTTCGTCCTGCTCTCGGGCAGCTTCGTCACCCTCTTCGCGCTCAGGCTCGGCGCCTCCGCCTCCTTCGTGGGGCTCCTCAACGCCTGCGCCTACGCGAACTACTTCTTCCTCCCCCTCGGGAAGCGCCTGGTCAAGCGGCACCGCATCGTCGAGGTCTTCGGCTGGGGCTGGATGCTCCGCTACGTCTCGATGCTCCCCCTCCTCGCCGCCCCCCTCCTCGCCGCCGCGGGCCTGCCTGGCCCGGGCTTCGGCCTCATCCTCGCGGGGGTGGCCCTCTTCAACGTCTTCCGCGGCGTCGGCCTCATCGGCAACAATCCCGTCCTCGCCTCCCTGGCGGAGGGCAGGGACTCCGGCGCCTTCCTCGTCAACGTGCAGATCGTCAACAACCTCGCGGCCATGGGGACGAGCCTCCTCGCGGCCTTCCTCCTCGGACGGATGGGGGGCTCGGGCCTCTACCTCCTCCTCATCGGCCTGGGCATCGCGGTCGGCATGGCCGGCTCCGCCCTCCTCCTCAAGACGCCCGAGCCCGAGGCCTTCAGGCCCAAGGAGTCGAAGGGTCTCCTCGCGACGGCGCGGGAGGCCTTCCGGGAGCCCGCCTTCCGCGTCTTCATCGAGGTCCTGGTCCTCGTCTCCTTCGCGGCGGGCATGGCCCGCTCCTTCCTCCCCGTCTACGCCAAGGAGGTCTACGAACAGGGCGACGACCTCATCATGCTCTACTCCCTCCTCGGAAGCCTGGGATCGGTGGCCATGGGCCTCCTCACGCGGCTCCTCGTGGACAGGCTCGGCGCCAAGCCCCTCTACGTCATCTTCACCGCCGTCTCGGCCTTGAGCCTCGCGCCGGCCGTCCTCACGCCCTCCCTCCAAGGCCCCGTCGGGATCGCCCTCTTCCTGGGGGCCCTCCACTTCCTCTCCTCCTTCGGCCTCTCGGGCGAGGAGAACGCCGGCCAGACCTACTTCTTCGCCCTCGTGCCGAGGGAGAGGACCCTGGACCTCGCCGTCGTCTATTTCCTGGCCTACGGCGCGGGCGGCACCCTGGGCGCCGGCGCGGGCGGCCTCGTCCTGGAGGGCCTCCGCGGGCAGGGCCTGGGCCGGGCCGACTCCTACCGCGTCTTCTTCGGCGGCCTCCTCGTCCTGCTGCTGTGGGCCCTCATCCGCATGGGAAGCCTCGTCAGGCTCGGCTCCGCCTCGGTGCGCGAGTCCCTGGGCGTCATCTTCTCGCTCCGCGACCTCCGCGCCTTCGACCTCCTCGCCCGCCTGGACCGGAGCGTCGACCCCGACGAGGAGGTGCGGCTCATCCGCGAGATCGGCGCCTCGGCCTCCCCCCTGAGCCAGCGGGAGCTCCTGGGCTACCTCGCCTCGCCCCGCTTCGACACGAGGCTCGAGGCCCTCCTCGCCCTGGAGAACCTGCCCTCCCTGGAGGAGGAGTCCCTCGCGGCCTTAGCGGCCGACGTCGCGAAGAACCCCTTCACGACGGCCTACCTGGCCGCGCGCATCCTCGGAAAGCGCGGCGGGCCTGAGGCCCTGGCCGCGGTCAAGCCGGCCCTGCGCGCGGAGGACTACATGCTCCAGGGCGCGGCCGTCGTGGCCGTCGCGCGCCTCGGCGACCGCGCGTCCAGGGGGGAGATCGAATCCATCCTCGTAGGGACCTCCATTCCGCGGGTCAGGATCTCCGCGGCCTACGCCCTCGAGATCCTGGGCGAGAGGGACTCCGTCCCGGCCCTCGTCTCCTGTCTCCGGCGCGAGGATCCGCCCGCCTACGTGAGCGACGAGCTTGTCCTCTCCATCGCGTCGATACTCGGCCTCATGGACCGCTTCTACCCGATGTACGCCGCCTTCCTGGAGGACGAGGCCTCGGGCCTCGCCGCCCTGGGCGACGCCGCCTCGGGCAGGGCCGCGCGGGAGTCGGCCGCGGCCACGGCCGGCAAGGCCGGCGCCGGCAAAGCGGCGGCCCAGCGGCCGGTCTTCGACGCGGCCGCCTTCCTCAAGGCCGCGGAGGGCATCCTGGCCGACCCGCCCCGGGGCGAGCCCATCGCCCGCATGGCCATGGGCCTCGGAGCCGACCCCGGCGTGGAGATAGTCCTGGCCGAGGCCGCCCTGGACCCGAAGCTCGGCTACCGGGGCTTCCGCTTCTTCCTCGCCGCCTACGTCGCCCTGGCCTGACGGCCCGCGCGGCACGGCGCGGAAAAAAGCGCCCCTCCGTCCGGCATGCGGATGGAGGGGCGCTCCGTTCATGGCCGCGGGCGGCGGCCCGCGCGGGCGGACCTAGAGGTCGCCGAAGTCGATCTTGCGCTTCTTGGGGTCGGGATTGCGCCGGAAGAGGACGGCGACGTTGCCGATCACGCGGACGAGCTCGCTCTTCGTGCTCGACGCGAGCTCGGTCGCGAGCTCCTGCCGCGACTCCTTGAAGTCGACGAAGCGCAGCTTGACGAGCTCGTGGTCCGCGAGGATCCGGTCGAGCTGGGAGACGAGGCCGGCGCTGGGGCCGCCCTTCCCGAGCTGGATCTGGGGTTCGAGGGTCTGGGCGAGCCCCGCGAGGTGGCTCTTCTGCCTGGAAGTAAGCATGGCGTATCCTTATGATCGCTGTTCGGCGCGGTTCCCCGCAAGGGCGCCGAGGGTCGGAGGCTGCTCTTCCGCTAGAAGGGAAGGCTTCGGAGAAGCTGGACCACGAGTCCGACCAGGGCTCCGCCGGCGAAGCGGACGAGGACGAAGGCGGCGAAGCCGGTCAGGAGGCCCTGGAGATAGTTCACGATGCGGTCGCGGTAGACGATCCGGTTCACGCGGTAGAGGATCGGGTTGATGATCGCGTCGATCACCCTCCACAGCGGGTGGAGGCTGTTCCAGCGGGCGGCGTAGGCGATGACGCGGGCCAGGGCGCAGAAGGAGAGGAAGGAGAAGACGAAGGCGACGGCCGACCAGAGGGCGGAGACCAGCATGCCCAGGGCGACTCCGACGGAGAGGCTGCCGGTGAAGGCGAGGGTCGTGAGGAGGTTGTTCGCGACGGCCAGGACGGCGAGGGCCGCGATGGGGGAGAAATCGAAGCTGCCGGCGCGGAGGACCGGGAAGCGCGAGAAGAAGCCGAGGTAGGGGTCGGTCGCGGAGGCGAGGAGGTCGCCGCTCCGTCCCAGGTCCAGGCTCGGGAGCCAGGAGACGAGGACGCGGAGCGTGCAGAGGAGCATATAGATGGAAACGGCCGCCGAGAGGACGCGGGCGATTATCGACAGGACCACGGAAGGTTTCCTTTCATCAATCGAGCTTCTGCAGCTCTTCGATAGTCTTCTGGAGATCGGTGGCGCCCTGGGCCGCGCGGAGGCTCTCCCTGGCCGGGTCGAAGCCGGAATCGAGCTTCAGGACCTCGGTCCAGGCCGCCATGGCGGCGGCGGAATCGCCTCCGGCGTAGGCTTCCAGCCCCTTAAGATATAGATTTTCCACCTTTTTCGCAAGCTCCGCCCGCCCCAGGTCGCCCAGGGAGAAGGAGGCCTGGACAGAGATGCGGTTCAGGGGCGTGAGCTGGGTCGTCAGGTCCAGGGTGTAGTTGACGACGACCTTCACGAGCTCGATGTCGAAGGAGGAGCCGACGGAGAGGCGGGGATTGCCGCCCTTGAGGAGGAAGCCGCCGTGGAGGCCGAAGAAGTCGGTCATCCTGACTTCGAAGCCGGCGCCGTAGCTCGGCCGCTCTGACTTGGCGATCTCTACCAGGTTGATCGGCTTGGACACGTCCAGGGAGAAAAGGAGGGGCCTGAGGGGCGAATAGGCGAGGCCGAAGCTCGCGACGGTCGGCAGGGGCTCGCCCTGGGAGGGAGGGCCGAGGTTCTTGAGGGCCAGGCCTACGGAGAAGTTCTTTTCCCGGGAGTTGTAGAACTTGAGGAGGTTGAAGCGCGAGAGGGCGCCCAGGTCGACCATGACGGCAGCCGTGGAGTTGCCCGCGGCCTCCGCTATGGCCGCGGGCACGGAGCGGTAGGAAGCCTTGCCCGTCGCGCCCAGGGCCAGGCCGTTGAAGTAGTAGCCCGCCAGGAAATTGTAGGATACGTTGAAGGCCGCGGTCGCCTCCGAGTAGTAGCCGGTCCCCTCGCGGTCGCCGTACTTGTCGTAGGCGGTGAAGGGCAGGTAGAGCCACTTCCCGCCGGCGCCGAAGCCCAGGTTCTTGTAGCGGATCGTGTAGACCGCCCCCTCGATGCGCGTGTCGGCTATCCAGTTGTTGTGGAAGACCGAGAGCTCGGTCTGGCCCAGGCCGCTCGAGGCGGCGGGATTGGACTCGAAGTAGGAAGAGTCCTTGGCGACGGCCGTGTAGGCCATGCCCATGCCCTCGGCGAGGCCTCCCATGGGGATGAGGAGGGAGCGGAAGGCGGTGAGGCCCGCGTTCGGGTCGGGGTTGAAGTACTCGCTTATGGCCTGGTAGACGGAGGGAGCGAGCTGGGCCGCGCCCCTGGCCGCGGGGACGAGCGCGAGGAGGAGGAGAGGCAGGAGGCGGCTTCGCTTCATCTCAAGAGGAATTATACCCTCACTTCCGCGGGATTTCTATACTCGGCCTTTCTCCCTACAATCAAGGTCCGCGGCCGCCGAGAATAAAGCGGGCACCTCCCCGTCCGGCCAAGGGCGCCGAGGTATATTCTAGTCCTGGAAAGGTGATGGAACATCGGCCCGATGAGCGTCCCCCCGTCCCGCAGCCCTAGGGCGCGGGCCTCGCGCCTCCTCCTCCTCATCCTGGCCGCCTGGACCGTCCTCGGAGTCCCGGCGGCCTTCGGCATGGGCAAGAAGGAGGATCCCCTGCGCGAGGCGGACACGCTCATCGCCGGCCAGCGCTACAACGAGGCCATCCTCTACCTCACCGAGTTCATCAAGAAGTACCCCGACCGCTTCGACGACGCCCAGGCCAAGCTCAGGAAGGTCATCGAGCTCAGGGAGAGCTACAACCAGGCGGGCAAGGACCTCATCGACACCCTCGTCAACAACCCCCTGGACGAGAAGGCCAAGCTCGACGCCATCGCACGGCTCCAGAGCATCGACCCCAACGACCCCGGCACGAAGGCCTTCATCGAGAGGACGAAGCTCGCCTCCCTCTTCGTCTACAACCGGGCCCAGTTCGACGCCATCATGGCCAAGGGACGGACCCTCATCGAGGCGGGGCGCTACGTCGACGCGGCCAGGGCCTACGAGGAGGGCTTCGTCCTCTACCGGGACGAGTTCGACCGGGGGCCTTACGACCAGCTCACGAAACAGTCCGTCGCGGGCCTCGTGGACAGGGTGAAGGCGGAGATCGTCGCCTACGCCTCCTCCCAGGCCTCCCTCGTCCCCGTCGTGGAGCGCCTGAGGGCCGCCTTCGCCTCGGGGGATCCCGCCGCCGCGGAGTCGGCCTGGCCCGCGGCCGAGGCCGCCCTCCTCGAGCGGGCGCGGAGGCGGAACGCCGTGGTCGCGGCCGGCCGCTCGATGCAGCGCCAGTTCGAGGTGATCCAGGCCGCGGACCGGACGGCGACGGACTCCTCCTTCCTGCCCTTCGCCTTCCGCTTCACCCTGGGCCGCACGACGGCCGCCCTCCCCGAGGGAATCTCGGGAGCGATGGACAACCAGTGGATAGCCCTCCTCAACGGCATGCAGGCCGCGCTGGACGGCAGGATCGACGAGTACGCCGCCGCCGCGGAGGCCGCCTACGACGCGGGCCGCTGGGAAGAGGCGAAGACCGGCTTCGAGCGGACGGCGGCCCTGGCGGAGCCGGGCCTGCGGGCCCTCGGCCTCTGGAGCCTGGTCGCGCCCACGGAGATCCTCCCCGAGCCCACCCAGTACGGCAGGGCCGTCC
>ERZ795055.2063-NODE-2063-length-15541-cov-5.243769_pt1 | contig 15541 bp, 7 predicted proteins | sample MGYA00375139_ERZ795055 | MGnify/ENA primary metagenome ERZ795055 (study PRJEB30184, sample SAMN05720283) | anaerobic digester metagenome | isolation source: active sludge of municipal wastewater-treating anaerobic digesters | place: USA | collected 2015-01-23 ... | reverse complement strand
CCGGGTCAGGGGACCCGGCCTACAAACCTGTAGGCCGCGTGCCCTCACGCGGCGGAACTTCTGACGCTGTGTATAGCAATCCTGGCACGCCAACTGCATACACGTCCCGGCACGAGGAGGTCGACACCAGGTCGGATGAGGCCAAGGTCGGATCGCTTGAATCGAACGCCAGGTCTCGGCCGACAGATGGAAGCCCTCCTCGCCAAGGAAAACACCAAACACGTATCCATAACAGTCAGGAGCACCATGAAGAAACTGTTCGTCTCATTCGTCGGCGGGGCTGTGGCGTTCACAGTCCACGCCCAAGTGTTGTTCACCTATGAATTCCCCGGGAGCGATCCGGGCGGAGATGCCACGGTCCCGGCGCCGGAACATCTGACTCTGAGCGCCTTCTCGCGGACCCAGGTCAACGCCGCGAGTCAAATCGATGCCTTCTCGAGCTCCCAATGGACACAGGGAGCGGAGCAGGATCCGAGTGAATTCGTCTCGTTCTCGTTTCGCCCGGACGTCGGATACGAGGTCGCGCTCACCTCGCTGAGTTGGGACACCTCGCGCAGCAGCACCGGCCCGCAGATGGGCAAGGTGGAACTCTGGCGCAACGGCGTGAACTTCGAAAGCTGCCAGGAGTTCGAAGTGACCACCACACTCGGCCATCGCGCCTTTGACTTCACGCCCACAACGGGATTGTCGAGCGATTCTTACGAGTTCCGCTTCTACGGCTGGAACGCGAGCGGCACGGGCAATCTCCGGCTCGATAACGTCGCCGTCGTCGGCGCCATCACCCCGATCCCCGAACCGTCGGCCTCCGGCCTGGTCCTCGCCGCCGGCCTCGTCGGAATGACCTGGCACCGCCTGCGCCGCACCCGCCGCACCGCGTTCATCCCGAGTGCCTAGCCGTGCCCGAACCGTGCCCGTCAGAGGCCCGGGCCTTGCCCGCCCACCCGGCGAGCCCAAGGTCCGGGCCTTCTGACTCAGCCGAATCGCCGGGCACTCTCACGCCAACTCTTAGTGAACTGTCCTTGCGCCGCGTAGGGGCACGCGGCCTACAACACCGATGTCTGCCCCTTGTTGGCCGGGTCCCCTGACCCGGCGTTCACCCTGGTGACCTTTTGATCCTGCTGCGCGAGGATTCGGGCACCTTCACTTTTCGCGCACTGAACGCTCGCTTTCCCAAAGGCGGCATCGGATCATCTGCCCATGCTAAACCTCAGAGATCCGAACCGCGATCGCCCCCAATCGAGTCCCGGACTCCGATCCTGCCGCGGACCAGCCCTCGTGACCCGCTCCCTTCTCCTCCTGTCCGCCCTTTGCGTGGTGTCCAGTCTCGCCGCCGTCAATTGGCCGGAATTGCGCGGCCCCCTCAGGAACGGGCATGCCCTCGACGCAAACCCGCCGCTGTCGTGGAGTGAAACCAACCACATCGTCTGGAAGACGGCCATCCACGATCTGGGCTGGTCTTCGCCGGTCGTCTGGGGAAAGCAGATCTGGCTCACGACGGCCACCACCAACGGGCGTGAGATGTACGCCGTGTGCGTGGATGCCGAGACCGGGCGCGTCGTGCTGGACGTCAAGGTCTTCGATACGCCCGAGCCGGAGTACATCTCCAGCATCAACAGCTACGCGTCGCCCACTTCGGCAATCGAAGCGGACAGGGTCTATGTCCATTACGGGACATATGGGACCGCATGCCTCGGCACGCAAAATGGCAAGGTCCTTTGGAGTCGTCGTGACTTGAATTGCGACCATCACGAAGGCCCGGGAGCATCGCTGATGCTCGATGGGGACCGCCTCTACGTTCCGGTGGATGGCCGCGATGTTCAATACGTGGTCGCCCTCGACAAGGCCACGGGTCGCACCGTGTGGAAAACAAACCGGTCGATCGATTACAGCCAGTTTACGAGCAATTGCCGAAAGGCCTTCTGCACACCCATCGTGATCGAGGCCGGCGGGCGCCGCCAGCTCTTCAGCCCGGGCGCCAAGGCCATGTTCGCCTACGATCCGGACACCGGCGCCGAACTCTGGAAGGCGCGGTACAATGGCTGGTCCATGGTCCCGCGCCCGCTCTTCGGTCACGGATTGCTCTACGTCATCACCGACTATGAACGCCCGGAACTCTGGGCCGTGCGGCCCGACGGAGAAGGCGACGTCACGGACACTCATGTCGCCTGGAAGGTGGTCAAAGACATGCCTTCCACAGCCTCGCTGCTGCTGATCGAGGACCTTCTCTACATGGTCAATGACCAGGGATTCGCCCTCTGCGTCGAGGCCAAGACCGGCACCGTCGTCTGGCGCGAACGCATCGGAGGGAAGCACTCCGCATCGCCCATCTACACCCCCGACCGCATCTACTTCTTCAACGAGAGAAACCGCGCGACCGTCATCGCGCCCGGACGCGAGTTCCGCGTGCTGGCGGAAAGCCAACTCGATGATCCTCTCATGGCGAGTCCCGCCGTCACCGGAGACGCCTTGATCCTCAGAAGCAGGACTCACCTGTACCGAATCCAATAGACGAAGTCCCGCCATGCGATTGGAATACCCCAGGCCCGGCCCGGCCCCCGCGCTGCACGCAGGTTCTCGAATTGCCCGCCTGATCGCCCTGGTCTGGGCGGGCGCCCTCGCTTCCGCCCTGTCGTCTCTGGGCGCAGTTCAGTTGGACCTGGCCCGGCTGGGCACGGCCACCCAGACCGGTGACCTGTCCGCTGCCAACGCGCCGGCCCGCGCGCTGGATGGAAACGCAAACACCTTCAGCGCGACTACCGAGATTCCGAATGCACATTGGGAGTGCGAACTCAGCCGGGACTACAGATTCACCCGCATCGAAATCATCGCCCCGTCCGACGCCTCCTATCGCGATGCCCTCGATGGCCTCGTGCTCCGGTTCCAGGATCTGCGCGATCGCACTGTCTTCGAGACGCTGGTCAACGATCCTGGCCCGGGTTCGACTTGGGCCGCAGACCTCCCCACCGGCCTGAGCGCGCGCATCCTCCGGATCGGCCTCGAAAACGGCCAGCCCAACGGAGTCGGCAAACACCAGGTCGCCCTGGCCGAGGTCCGGGCGTTCGGCGACCCCTCGACGGCGGCGGGCCCGATTGCGCTCAAAGCCATCGCCACAGCGCAACAATCGAGCGACTTCAGCTCGTCCTATCCGGCCAGCCTGGCCATCGACGGCGATCCGGCGACCTTCTCCCAGACCGCCGACCTCACAAACAGTTCTTGGATCCTCACGCTCGACCGCACCCGCCCGATCCACCGCATCGAGGTCGTCAACCGGCGCGACACCGCGGCAGCCCGACTCGCCGGATTGGCCCTGCGAATCCTCGACGATCAGTCCAATACAGTCGCCTCGGCGACCCTGACCAACCCGGGTCTGGGCGGGGTCTGGGGATTCGATTGCCCGGCGAACATGTCGGGCCGTCACGTGCGCGTCGGACTCGAAGATGGCGCCGCCAACGGCGCCGGCGACCGGATCGTGTCACTGGCCGAAGTGATCGTCCTGACCGCGCCGAACCTGGCCCTGGGACGGGACTGCTACATGGTCCGGTACCAGGACAACCTGCCGCCCGCGTCGAACGCGAACGACGGCAACTACGCCACCGCAATTGAGACGACCGACAAGTCCGTAGACGCCTATTGGGAGGTCGACCTCGGCCAGGCCCACGCGCTCGATTGCATTCGTGCCGTGGCTGCCCAGGGATTCGCCGCCCGGCTCAGCCACGCCACGGTCCGCCTGTTCGATGCCAACCATGATTCGGTGTTCTCCCAGCACCTGGCCGGCACCAACCCGACCTTCGACGTGGACGTTGCGGGGCCGATCACAGCGCGCTATGTCCGGGTCGGCTTCGAGAACAAGGAACGGTCGGACATCTCCGGCGGCATCGAGTGGTACTTGGGCCTGCGCGAAGTCCAGGTCTTCGGACGCCCCGCGGACCAGATCGGCCTGCTCGCCTTCAGTGCGTCCACCAACCGCATCGCATCGGGCGACTCCACCACGTTGACCTGGCAGGCCGAGGAGTTGCATCGGCTCGATCTCTACCCCGGCGGACAATCGGTTGGCGCCCTCACGGATAAGGGCGGCGCGGGCCAGATCACCGTCTCACCCGCGACCTCCATCGAGTATCTGTTGGTCGGCACCAACCGCAACGGCGCATCGGTGCGCGCGGTGAGCGTGATCGTCGATGACCACCTCCTCCCGGTGCGGATCAACGAGTTCATGGCCGACAACCACCTCTCGATCGAAGACGGGCGCGGGGAACCATCCGACTGGATCGAATTGTATAATCCCAACAACCAACCCTGCGACCTTGCCGGTTATGGACTCAGCGACGATCCCGCCACGCCCATGAAGTGGGTGTTCCCGTCCGTCTCGATCCCGGCCCACGGCTGCCTCCTTGTGTTTGCGTCCGGGCGCAGTGCGCCGTGGGACGAGGCCGGTGGACTGCACGCGAACTTCCAACTCGATGCCGAGGGCGAATCGGTGGTGCTGACCGCCCCGGACGGCGCATCGGTGGTCGATGGCATCTCCGCTTTTCCCCCGCAGCGCGAAGACCTGGCGTATGGAAGAACGCTCGACGGGCGGCTGACGTTTCTCGATCCCACGCCGGGCGGTCCCAACCTGGCCGCATCGTATGAAGGCTGGTTGCAGCCCCCGGCCTTCAGCCATGCCCGCGGTTTCCACACCAACGCCTTCGCACTCACGATCACGAACCCGAATCAAGGCGCCGATCTGTTCTACTCGATCGACGGGCGCGAGCCTGCCCTGCGCTACGGCGGGCCGCTGCCCGTCTCGACCAGCCTGAGCGTGCGCGCGACCGTGCGCCGACCCGGCTACAAATCGCCCCGCACCGTCACCCATTCGTACGTGCTCATCGATGCCGTCATGGCGTCCGCCTCCATGAACCAGAACATGGTCCGCGACGCCCGCTACACCGACCGGATCCGGCGCGGGCTGACGGATCTGCCCACGCTGATGATCGCCGTGCCGCAGATTCCCGACGACTACATCGAGCGCGAGGCCTCGGTCGAGCTGCTCTGGCCGGACCAGAAACCGCACGCCCAGGCGAACTGCGGCTTCTTCCGCTTCGGAGGCGCCTGGACCACTTTCAACAAGAAGAACTACCGGCTCAAGTTCCGAGGCGAGTACGGCGCGACCAAGCTGAGGGCGCCCCTGTTCCGCGGCATGGACCGCGGCTTCCTCGCCCGCGAAAGCTTCGACGAAATCGACCTGGTCGGCGGATCACACGACATGATCGATCGCGGCTTCTACATGGCGGGCCGCTTCACCGAGGACACCATGCTCGACATGGGAAGCCTCAACCCGCACGGACGTTTCGTGAACGTTTATCTCAACGGCAAGTACTGGGGCCAATACCACGCGCGCGAACGCCTCACCGACAGCTTCCTGGCCGATTACCTCGGCGGCAAACGCGAAGACTATGTCAACGTGCGCGGCAACGACAACGTCGGCGACAGCTTCATCCCAGGCACGCCCGATCCACGCAACCGCGCCCCCTGGGAAAACCTGCGGGCCAACCGCACCTCCTACGCCGCGTCGAAACCGTGCCTCGATGTGCCTCACCTCATCGATTTCATGCTGATGTGGTTCTACGGCGATTGCGAAACCGAGTACCGGGCCGCCGGCCCCATCGCCCCCGGCAGCGGATTCAAATTCTGGATCGGCGACGCGGACGGTTTCCTGCGGACCTCGGCCCTCAACTCGGATCGAACCTCCAACCCCGGCCCGGGCGGCCTGTTCGGCGCGCTGGTCTCCGAAAAGCACCCCGATTTCATGACCCTGCTGGCCGATCGGATCCAGCGCCACTTCTTCCTCGATGGCGCGTTGACCCCCGCGCGCAACCTGTCCCGCCTCGACGAGCGCATGCTCGAAATCACCAACAGCCTCGTCGCCGAATGCGCCCGCTGGGGCATCCGCACGCCCGAAAACTGGCAAAGCGCCGCCCAAACAATCCGCACCGGCCTCTTCCCCGGCCGCACCACCAATCTCTTCAACCTGCTGCGCAACCGCGGCCTCTATCCCTCGCTCAAAGCCCCCCAAATGAACCAATGGGGCGGCACCGTGACCAACGGTTTCACCGTCCTCTTCGCCGGAACCGGCGGCACCATCTACTACACCCTCGATGGATCGGATCCGCGCCTGCCCGGCGGCGCCGTGGCGCCGGGGGCGCTCGTCGCCGGCACCGGAGGCGAGGAGACGTTGATTGCGCCGGGCGCAGTGTGGCGGTACTGGGACAAGGGGGCGCCGCCGGCGACATGGAACACCCCCGCCTTCAACGACCAAGGCTGGAACACCGGGCGGTCCGAGCTGGGCTACGGCGACGGTGACGAAGCCACGGTGCTCGGGTTCGGCCCCGACCCAAACAACAAATACCCGACCTGTTACTTTCGTCACGCATTCACGGTGTCCGATCCCGCGGCCATCACCGAACTGGTTATCGAGCTGCTCCGCGACGATGGCGCGATCGTCTACCTCAACGGCAAGGAACTCTTCCGCGACAACTTGCCCGCGGGCCTTGTGCAGTACTCGGACTTCGCTTTGACGGCCGTGGGAGGCGCGAGCGAGTCGCAGTTCTACAACTTCCCATTGGCTCCGACCGGCCTGGTGGCGGGTACGAACCTCCTGGCCGTCGAGGTCCATCAGTCCGGTGCAAACAGCACCGACGTCAGCTTCAACCTGGCCCTGCGCGCGCGCTCGACAACCGCGGCAGCCGGCATCGTCATCGCTGATAACGCCTTGATCCGCGCCCGCGCGCTCAGCGGGACCACGTGGAGCGCCCTGGTCGAGGCCCGCTTCGATGTCGCCGAACCGCAACCGCTCGCTCCCGGCCAGATCGTCATCTCCGAGATCCATTACAACCCGGCCGGATCGCCCGACTGCGAGTTCATCGAACTCTCGAATATCAGCTCGAACCTCGTCGACCTCACCGGCGCCCGCCTGGCCGGTGGCGTCGACTTCCTGTTCCCCTCAGGGTTCCGCATCCCGCCCGGCGGCTTCGCCCTGGTGGTCGAAGACACAGCCGCCTTCGCTGCCCGCTATCAATCGCCCGATTCGTTTTGCTATCACCCCGACCTGGCAGTGGCCGGCGCATGGGCCGGACGACTCGACAACAACGGCGAAACCGTCGTCTTGCTGACGCCCAAGCTCGATGCCCTCTGCTCAGTCACGTACCGACCGGATGGCTCCTGGCCTCGCAGGGCGGACGGCCAGGGCAGCTCGATCGAACTGCGTGATCCGACATCCGTCCCCACAAACGCGCCGGCCCAGATGGACTACCTGGCCCAGGGACGTCATTGGCGCCCAAGCCCGCTTTACCACGGCTCCCCAGGGCGCCTTGACGCCTGGGTGTCACCGATCGTCATCAGTGAATCCTGGGCTGGTGGCGACAGGATCACCGACTGGATCGAACTCCATAACCCGGGCCCGGAGCCGTTCGATTTGCTCGGCCTGTATCTGAGCGACCAATACGACCAGCCGTTCCGGCACGCCTTCGAGCAGGAGCTCCATGTCCCGGCGGGCGGACGCCTCGTGCTGTCGGCAGCCCAGTTCGGATTCGGACTCAGCACCCGTGGATCCGACATCCTGCTCGTGAGCGCATCGGGGACGAACATCGTGCGGTTCATCGACACGGTCGATTTCCCGGCGGTCGACCGCGAGGAGACTTGTGGGCGTTACGAGCGTTCGGACGGGATGGTCGATTACACCGAACTGCGCGCCGCAACGCCAGGAGAAGCCAACGCACTGCCGCGGGTCGGCCCCGTCGTGTTCAGCGAGATCATGTACCACCCCAGCCCCGGCCTGGCCGAGTATGTCGAATTGGTCAACATCTCCGACGCAGCCGTTGACCTCTACGACCCGGCTGTTCCGACCAACGTGTGGGAGTTGACGGGAGCTGTCCGACTTGCATTTCCGCCGGGTCAGAGCCTGCCACCCTGCACACCGCTGATTGTCTGCAATACAAACGCCGCCGCGTTTCGAAGCCAATACGCCGTGAGCGACGAAGTCACGGTGCTCGGCCCCTGGACCGGCTTGCTCGACAATGCGGGTGAGAGCCTTCGACTCGTCCGGCCCGGACCCCCCGGAACCGATGGCACAGTGCCTTTCTATCGAGTGGACCGTGTCGAGTACGAGCCTCGAACGCCGTGGCCCCTCGTCCCAGACACCGGCGGCGCCAGCCTCGAACGGGTCACGCTCGAAGGATATGGCAATGATCCGGCAAATTGGATTACCTGCACCAGCGGAGGCACGCCGGGCCGGCTCCAGACCAATCGACCGCCTCTTCGCATCCGATGCGTGTTTGACCCCGCCCAGGGAATCCCCCGCTTCTTCATCGAGGGGTGTCCCGGCGCCACGTACGAGATCCAATACACGGACACGCTTGCCCCGAGTGTCTGGCGCCTCCTCAAGACAATCGAGGATGCGAAGCCCGACCCGATCGAGTTCCTTGACCCCGAGTTCCCGCTCCCGCATCACCGCTTCTACCGCGTCGTCGTCTGTCGCCCATAGCAGGCCGGGTCCCCTGACCCGGCGCGGTGCTGTAGGCCGGGTGCCCTCACCCGGCGCTGTGCTGTTGCCGATGTCCGACTCGCGCCGCGTGAGGCCACGCGGCTTACAACCGCTACATTCTCGGGTGCTGTAGGCCAGGTGCCCTCACCCGGCGGCGACGCCATACACCCAGAATGAGAACCGCTCGACTTTGCGCCTTGATGGGCGGCTTTCGCGGCGGGTGACTGTTCACGTGGCTCGAATGGAACCGCGAACAGCGGAGGCGATGATCGAAGCCTGCCTCTCTGTCGTTGGGTCTTGGCGTGAATCACTCTCCCCGTTCAGGGCTCATGAAGGATGTCGCGCAGCACCGACTCGCGTTGCTCGCGACTCATCCGCCCGTGCCACAGCGCCTGCCGGTCCTTCACGTCCTGCACCGACATGCACACCAGTTCCGCAGTGGCCCGGCGCCGTTCTTTGTCGTCACTGACCTGGGGCCAGGACACAGCGGAACCCACGCTTCATGGCCCAATGCTTCGGTGCTCCCCGGTCCGTCAACCCGACCCAGATGACCGGACGGTCGACCGGTTGGTAACCGGTGATTCGACCCTTGACTGCAACCCCTATTATCAATACCGGTCACGCTGGCAAAGCAGACACCACAGGTCAATCGAGAATCGCCTGATCATCCCCTGAGCTGTCAGGCGATCGCCAAAAACCACCACGAAGTCACGAAGTCCTCGAAGGCAGGAGTGAGACCGCCCCCTTCAACCTCCAGGTTCCCCGTCGCGCGCGAGTGAGCGGCCGCTTCACATGCGATGCTTCTCTCCTTCTTCGTGCCCTTCGTGTCCTTCGTGGTGAAAAGAAACACAGGCCAGGATGGGGCTACAATCCTCGACGACGAAGGCAAGCTAGTAGCGGCGGGCGCGATCGTGAATGTGGACGCCGGGAGCGAGGGCGGGGGACGACTGGCGGCAGCCAGAACCCTTAGTGGATATGGACTTGGCATAAAGATCTCAAGTGACGGCGAGATTCGTGGATTCAAATACGGCCACTCGGGCCCTGAAGAGGTGTTCCGGGTCGGATGATGGTCACATTCATGCCTCAGCGCATCTCCCAACAGCAGCTCGTGCCCGGGGTCGGTCCCGGAATTCAGGAATTCAGGAATATCCGGCAACGATTTCCGACAGGATTGACACGAGACACACGATTCCCAGGTCGGAGCAGTGCGCATACGACCAGAACGCGTCTCTACGTTGACCTGCGCCTGGTCGACTTCGTGCGGAAGGTTCGTTCGCGACAAAGGTTCGTTCGCGAGTTGATGTTCGTCGCACAGTCTGTTAGACGAAAACCACGTATGCCTATCCCTGATGCTCAATCCGTAACACGACCACGGATGGACGATCCTTTCATGCCCCTGATGTTCCGCTGGTCGCGGAGCGTGGCTGTCCTGGCTGGCTCTTTGGCGCTCCTACCCGGGCATGAGCTTGTCGCAGCCGAACCGCCCGCCGACGCCGATCCGCGCGCCGGACGCGGATTCATCGCCACTCCCGTGTCCTCGGACGTCGAGGACCAGCGGGTGCTCGGGCTCTTCGCCGGGCTGCGTGTGGCGGACGTGTCCGATGGCCTGGACGCCGTCGGGTTGCCGAACACCGGCTTGATGGACGCGGCCATTCGACCGCTCTGGCGTGACACCGAGCACTACCGCCACCGGTTCGTGGGCGTCGCTGTGACAGCTCGTTATGTCCCAACCCAACTCCCGCGGGTTGGCCCCTCGAAAACGGAGGACTACGATCGCTGGGTTTCGGCGTGGTACACGACACGGTCTCCCGAGCCGTTCGTGCCCCTGTTGCGGCCCGGGTCTGCCCTCGTGATCGAAGACGCTCCCCAGGCGGATGTGGGATCGATCGGCTCGAACAACATCATGAGTTGGAAACTGCGCGGGTGTGTGGGTGTGGTCACCAGCGCCACCGCGCGCGACACCGACGAGATTGTCACGGAGAAGATCCCCCTGTACTTCCGCCACCCGGGGCGTGGCATTCGACCCGGACGCAACGAGATCGAGTCCGTGAACCGTCCGGTTGTGGTCGGCGGAGTGACGGTGATCCCGGGCGATATCATCGTGGCCGATGGGGATGGCGTCGCGGTCGTGCCGCGCGCTCGTGCCGAGGAGGTCGCCCGTTACGCGCGCAAGATCCTCGAAGGCGACAAACAGGGCCGTCGGGAGCTCTACAAGAAACTCGAAATCCCAACAGACGATTCCGTGCAATGATCGAGGCTGCTTGGAGAATGGGATTCGGCCCAGACAAGACCCGGACAAACTCATCAAGGGGTCGGTCAAGGGGTCGGTCCCGGAATTCAGGAATATTCTCCATCGACTCTCCTCCGCCCCTCCGAAATCCGTCGTTGGCTGCTCAGACTGTGGACGATTGTACCGTGAAGAGACGAGGCCCGCGGTGTCTGGCCTTGGCGTCCTGGCGCGGGACCACGGCCTGTTTGGCGCGGCCGCGCACGCCTGCCGACGGTCGGGCGACAGCCCATCACGGCCCGCGCGGCAAGCCGTCCGCGCCGTAGAACGTCACCTCAACGTCGCGGGGACCAATGAGCGATCGGGTAACGTAGATCCACTGAATGTCCTTCGCCTGCCACTCGGCGCGTTGTTCGGGTGAAAGACCGGGGTCCAGGGCAGGCTCGAACAGATAATACGACCACAGGTACTTGTGTGTCGGCATGGCGGACTGGGCGTAGTAGTCGCGCAGAGCCAGGGGCTCGAGCGTTGCACCTTCAATCTCAGACTCGAGCCAGGTCGAGTAAGAGGCGGGATAGGTTCCCCAGAAGTTCTGGTCGACTCCCAGAGGCGGCCCCGATTGATTGGTCGGGTTCAGGAAGCGGACCTGGAAATGGAGGTTGCCCGGACCCTCAAAAGCCTCGGGCGGATCGGGCGACAGCGTGGCGGCGCCGGGCAACGTCACAAGTTGCACTTCCTCGGTGGCTGTCGTCCGAGGCGCGCCCGCGGTGCCGAAGATCGGCTGGGGCGTGGCATAGGTGACCCGCAGCCATTTGCGGATCTCCGCCTGGGCGAGGAAGGGCGTGGCTTCGCTCGCCGCGGACGGGATCACCGAGGTCAACAAAAACGTCCAACGGTTGCTGCCTGTGCCGAACGTCCAGCCGTCCTCGACAATGGTGCCGCGGCGGGGGTCCTGGCTCACGGCGTGCGTGGCGTCCGGCCACTCGGACGGCATCCCCTCGATCGTGTGCAACGCAGAACCCTGGCGGAACTCGAGGCGTGCGTGCGCATAGAGCGCCTCGGCGAGATTGGTGTCCGTCAGTCGCCCGCCGAAGGTCCGCAGGTCGAGCCGGCACTTGAGCCGGTGGTTTGCCAGAATATCTGAGCCTTCGCGCGGGTAAACACCATACGTCACCGCCTCGCCCAAGAGGTACCGCGTCGAGGAAAGGGGGGGCGGCTGCGGCACGGGCCGGACCTGTTTGACGAGGAGCTTCCCCGGTTCGACTTTCTTATATTCAAAATCCAGCACGAGGTTCGTCGGCGCCCCGCCGCCGGCCTCGTCGACGTAATCCGTGTATACGCGGAACAGCAGGCCGGCGAGGGTTTCGTACTCCTTGGGCCAGTCCAGCACCTGGCTCCCCAGCGGGACCAGGCCGGAGGGCTGCAGCAATTCGATTTGATCGGGGTCAAACACCTCGACCACTTCGGGTAACGCGCTGCCCGCGGGGTTGGTGACGGACACCGCCCCCTTCTGCGTGACGAGTCTGGCCTTCAACCGGGCGCCGCCCCAAAGCTGAGCCTCGATCGAGACCGTCGCCACGCCGTTCGCCAGCTCGTACTCGTCCGGCGTCGAATAATGGACCAGGACCGCCATGCCGACGGCCCGTTCGTCCAGACCATGCCGGAGCCGTTCGAGAAACGCGTTGTCGTTGTAGAAGCAGGCGTAGACCTTCTGGATCGCCCGGAATACGCCCCGTTCGTTCCCCTCCGTCGGGTCGCACCGGCACGGGCCGCGGGTGTCGTCGTCGAGGTCATCCGCCAGACAACCGCTGTAACTGTCGTACAGACCCGCGGCGCTGAACGTCTCCCCGTCCTCGGCGTTGCTCGAACTGCGGAAGCGAATCCGCCGGAGCGGGTCGAAATGCGACAGCGCATTGGTGATCGCCGTCTGCTGCTCGGGCGTGAACCGGGCAGTGCGCGTCACGAGGTCGCGGACCGCCTCGAGGTCCTGGCGCACCCGCGCGATGTCCGGCGGGTAGTTCGTGTGAGCGGCCAGGCGCATCTGGATTTCGTCCGCCAACCGGCGGCCGCTGGGGAGGACCTGGCTCATGAACGCCGTCCACAAGTCAAACGAGAAAGCGATGGCCTCGGGAGAATCGGCGGGGATGCTGCGCCGCAGCAGGCCGAAGTGAGCCGCTTTGCCGCCAAAGTAACGGATGTCGTCCGGACGCAGCGCATCGACCGGGGCGATGAAGGCGCCGTACGCGCTGACCGGTTGAATCCGCGGAGTCGGTGGGCGCTTCAGGCCCAGCAACTCCTCCCGCAGCGCCGGGGTGAGCGCCTCTTCCGCTTCGAGGACCGACACCTGTGCGAAACCGGACCGCAGCGTGGCCTGCAACACAACCTCGCGCCCGTCCAGTTGCGCCAGACGCGCCTGGGCGGCCGCGCCGGCAACGAACGCGAACGGGATGCCGTAGGCTTGAGCCAGGATGGCGACGTGCGAATTGGGCGTCGCGGGCGTGGTCGAGAGAATGCCCGATAGAAAGGGCACCTCGGCGGGCACGCCGTCCGTCACCAGAATGTCCTGTGGCGACAGGCGTCCGTCCGCGTACGCCGCGTCAATTTGCGCCGCGGGCAGGACGCGCAGGCGCCCCAGGGCCCAGCCGGCAGCGTACACCTGATCGGAGGTCACCCAGCGGTTGACGCTGCTGACGCGAATGCCGTGCGCCTCGAAATAGGCCTCGTCGATCAGGGCCGTCTCGGATTGCTCGAAGGCCGGCAGGTAGAACGGCGTGACGTCCGCCGGAGCAACCACCGTCGAGACCACCCGCTCGAAAAACGTCCGCACCAGTTCGCGCGGATACGGATCCCGCCCGGCGAACTGAATCCCGTACTCGCGGATCCCCGGACGCGGCGGGAACAGCACCGTCCCGAGCAGCACCTGCTGGTTGGACGCAAAGAGGGAGACCCGGTCGAATTCATCCGCCGAGAGGCCGCGGAACGGCGCCAGGCGATTCGTGGCAAACTGGTGATGAAGCAGGTAGACGCGTCCGTCCTGGTAGACCACCCGGTACGGATCATCGAAAAGCACGGCGAACTTGACCCAGCGGATCGCGTCCAGATCCGAATTCAGACCGCTTTGAGCAAACGCATCATCCGTGGAGAGCACCTGGTTCTTCCAGTCATTCGTCGCTTCAAATGGCGCGGTGTGGAAACGATAGAAGCGTCGGGGCTGTGTGGGAGCGGCCAGGTCCAGGAAGGCGAACGTGTCATTGGTCGCCCACCACTCGTTGTATGCGTCCGGCTTGGGCTGCCGAAAGTCCAGCAACGCCAGGTCCTCCCAACGCCTCAGATCAGGCGACCACTCGAGTTGGACGGTCTGGTTGGTGGCCATGTGCCCGGCGACACGCACCCAACCATTGGTCTCGGGCCGGATCTCGGACAGAAGGTTCGCCGCATGGCTGGCCGGCCAGGCCGACAGAATCGCGAGGGCAAGGGCCGTGACCAGGCGCCACTTACCACCCACGCACGGGGCTCGACTTTCGATATCGGTCACGCGGTCTCCCCTGTCCTCCATTGTGAGCAAATCCGGACGCGGCGCGGCCACAATGGCGGAGCGTGAATAGATCGGGTCTCGGTTCTTCACGGCCGTTGAGGATAAGTCTGTCGACACACTACGCGCCTGAACCCGCGGCAACAAGGCGGAATCTGATTGTCGAATGACATAATCAAGAACTGACCCCTATTCGCCGCGCGGCACAGTTCGGGAGTGATCTGTTCACGGTGCCCTGCTGTCGGCAGGTGCTGGATCAGCCGAGAGCACGGAACGGCACATGGCATCGACCAGCAGGGCCGTTGCCTCGCGGACGGCCCGGCGCGGGAACACGATCTCGCGGCCGCCGATGCGCACGGCGACCGGCGCGCAACGCTCGAACCTCCCGCGCTCCGCGGCGCGGGCGATGGCAACGGTCGCGCGATCGAGTTCGGCCAGGGTCGCGCGGACGCCCGCAGCGGCAGGGCCGGGTTGGTCCGAAGCCAGGAGATCGAGGCAACATTCGAGCACAGCCCGGGTCGAGGCCTGCTTGACTTCAGCCCCGAAGGCCAGAACCTCGCGTTCGTTGAACGGGGCACGAAACAGGCGCCGCAGCCGCTCCGAGGCCTTGTGAAGGCCGCGGGCCAACAGGCGGACCTGCGGGTAGAGCCGCCTCATGCGCCGATCCAGGAAGCGGTAGCCGAGGCGCCCCGCGGCAATCCCGCCGCTCGAGGAACCGAGCACGCCTTCCTTCCGCAAGCGTTCGTGAATCGCCGTCCCTTTGAAGGGGATCAGCCGAGTGAGGAACGAATTCTCGTGGAAGTGCTCGAGACCGATCCGTGCCACGGCTTCGAGGTTCTGGCGCAGCTCCTCGGGCGTCACGTACGGGTCGATGGGCATCACATAGAGCCGGTAGGGAATACCCAGGCGTTCGAGCGTCTTGACGGCAGCCCAGTTCTGGGCAACCGACACGCCTTTGCCATAGAGGGCCAGTTGCCGCGGCACCCAGGATTCGACGCCGACGTCCACGCATTCGAGACCCGCCTTCATCAAGTCCTGCAGCAGATCCGCATCCAGGCTGTCGGGCCGGCACACCACGGTAAAGCGGATGTCCAGGCGGCGCCCGAGGATCTCCGCCGCAATGGCCCGCGCGCGCCGACGCCCCCGCTCGCCGGGCCCGGCGAATTCATCGTCCATGAAGCGAATCCGATTGACCCCGTGCGCGCGCACAAGGGCTTCGATCTCGTCCACGACACGGCGCGGGCTGAACGGACGCCAGCACGGG
>ERZ795055.2062-NODE-2062-length-15544-cov-7.163600_pt1 | contig 15544 bp, 13 predicted proteins | sample MGYA00375139_ERZ795055 | MGnify/ENA primary metagenome ERZ795055 (study PRJEB30184, sample SAMN05720283) | anaerobic digester metagenome | isolation source: active sludge of municipal wastewater-treating anaerobic digesters | place: USA | collected 2015-01-23 ... | reverse complement strand
GTGGATACCCAGGCCGAAAAGGCGGTAACGCTCGAAGGCGAGTTGCGGGCCAGCATGGAGCGGATGGCGGATTAGTCGCCCTTGGCCGCTGGAAGATCGCGTGCTGGCCGGGTTTCCCAGCGCCAGGCATGAGCGATGATCGTCGCCAGATCGGCGTAGCGCGGTTCCCAGCCCAGTTCACCCCGCGCCCGCCGCGAATCCGCCACCAGCCGCGCCGGATCGCCGGGCCGCCGCATCCCGTATTGCACCGGGATGTCGCGGCCAGTCACTGCGCGGGCGGTCTCGATCACTTCGCGCACCGAAAAGCCGTTGCCGTTGCCCAGGTTATACGCTGCGCTGTCGCTACCAGACCACAGCCGTTGCAGCGCCAGCAGATGGACCTCGCACAGATCGGCGACGTGGATGTAGTCACGGATGCAGGTACCGTCCGGCGTGTCGTAGTCGGTTCCGAACACGGTGATCTGCGGCCGGCGGCCCGCAGCGGCCTGTAGCACCAGCGGAATCAGGTGCGTCTCCGGCTCGTGGCGCTCGCCCAGTTCGCCGTCCGGGTCGGCGCCGGCGGCGTTGAAATAGCGCAGGCAGACCGATTTGACCTCATACGCCACGTCATAGTCTTGCAGCATTTGCTCGACCATCCACTTGCCGCGCCCGTAGGGATTGATCGGATTTTTCGGATGATCCTCGTCAATCGGGATGCGAACCGGCTCGCCGAAAATCGCCGCAGTGGAGGAAAAGATGAAGTGGCGCACCCGATGCGCCACCATCGCATCCAGCAGATACTGGGTTTTAAACACGTTGTTGAGATAGTACTTGGCCGGCTCGCGCACCGACTCGCCGACCTGGATGTGGGACGCGAAGTGCATCACCCCATCGAAGTGCGAGGTGGCCAGCAACTCGTCCAGCAAATCCCGTTCGCCCAGATCGCCCAGCACGAACCGCCCACCCACCACCGCGTCCCGGTAGCCGGCGGACAGATTGTCCAGCACGGTCACTGCAAATCCGCGCTGGCACAGCAGCTTGACCATATGAGAGCCGATGTAGCCTGCTCCGCCGACGACGAGTACGTGCATGGCGTTTTCCCCGTTGATTCCTGTCACCATCATAAACCCAACGCCGCATCATCGCACCCACCGCCGATGACCGCCGCCAGAACAATTCCCAGCGGCGGTTCGGCTGAACCAGCGTCGCCGCGAGCCGCACCGATCTACCTCAGCGAACGCTGCCCGGAAGTATCGAACTGGGGCAACGTCACCGTTACCGCATCGCCGCCCGCCGCCAGGGAAAGCTGGGGATTATTCGTCTGGAGGTGGATGCTGACGCCGCGCCTGCTATACAGCGACAGCGTCTCGCTGCTGACTGTGCCCCTTGTATCCTGCGACAGATCAGTCACATAGATATCCTCCAGATCGGTCACGTTTTTCAACCCGTACACCTCGCCAGTCACCTTGACGCCCTTCCCTTTAGCGCCGCCCACACCCAGACCATGCAGTTTCACCTCGTAAGCCTGGCCCTGGTAGGTGAAGACGGCCTGTTTCACTTTGGCGCCGCCATCATCCGTCAGATCGAGCGGGGAAAAGTGAATCACGGCATCGGGCTTGGCCGGCGGCGCGCTTGAGGCGCCGCTGCTGATCAGCAACGCCGCCACAATACAGGCAAATTGATTCAAGTGCTTGTTTTTAATCATCGATCTAATCTCTCAAGGGGCCGTCGAACTTATTCGGCGTAAGTGATCGCACCGGCGCTGATGGGTAAGGTGAGCGTGTCCTGCCGGTTGGCGGCGCGCACAACCACCACCACCTGACTCAGATGAACGGGCAGTTGCAGTTGACCCAGGTAGTGGCCCAGAGGGTCGGTAAAAGCGGTTTCGAGCAACCGCAACCCGCTTTCCCGCTGGCTGTAGAAACTCAACGACGCCAGGTTGTCATTGGGCAGCGCCAGTTTGATTTCGACCGGGATTAGATGGGCCGTTTCATACCGAAAGTCGGCGCCAGCTTCCACCTCGTCCGTGTCCGTCGCCAAAGCGGCCTGATAACTGCCGCCAGTCAGAAGCGCCGCCAGCAGCAGGGTCGTGTTAAGCCGTTTCATCAGTCTGTTCTCCTCAAGTACCGATTCAGATTAAGGCTGGAACACCAGGCCCTGGTTGACCGTGCTGACATACCAGTTGGCTGCGGTCACGCCGCCGCTGCTGGTCCAGGTGGCGAAGGTCGAGTAGGCGTTGGTTACATCGTTCCATTCCGCCGGGTGCCGCCAGGTTTCCGGCACGTCCAGCGCCCAGGGCAGATTATCGGCTGTGCGGTAATAGCGGCCCTCGGCTGGATTGGAGCGATCATCCTCGGTGCCGAACAGGCTGGGATTGGCTTTGGCGGTCGGCGGGTGATCCACCAGATGGATCTCCTGACCCCGCCCCGCATAGCGGTTGGGGTAGATGAAGGGGTTGTAGGGAGCTGCTCCCAGTTGTGCCCGGCTCAACGGTCGCTGAAAGTGGATGTCGGCTACCAGCAACACCGGTTCGGAGCGGGGGCATTTGTTTACGGTGTTAAAGAATCCGCAGGGCCATTTCAAGCCGGTCTTGGTCACGGTGTTGACTGAGGTGATCAGGATGAAGACCGCTTCGCTTTGGCCACTCTCGGTCGGCAGCGGTACGGAAGCCTGGTCCTGGATTTTCAGGGTCGTCAGCGCCGGGTTGATCGCGTCACGGGCCACCCCCGGCAGGTGAACAGCGAAGGCGTTGTCATTGGCGGCGCCCCGGGCGGCGATCTCATAGACCAGCTTGAGGTTGGTGACTTCGTTACGGGCGTTCAGGGTCTCCATCGCCCGGTAGGCGACCACCAGGTCGTTCATGTCAAAGTCGCCTTTCTTTGGCCAGTTATCCTCGAAGGCCAGATAACCATAGTCGCTGCCGTTGGGATAAAACCGCCGCGCCACCCGCTCCGAATCCAAAGGGAAGGCGTCCAGGTTGTCCACAATGCCGTCGCTGTCGCTATCCGTCACCACGAGATTGGGCGGTGGTGCGCCAGCATCCGCGTTCGCGTTCCAGCAGAAGGTTGCATGACTGACCGCCGCCGGCTTACCGCTGGCGTTGTTCGGCGAAACCAGGCCAGCATCCATGGATACCGGACGTTCATACTCGAAGATGCTGGCGGCCTTGCCACCCTTGACGATCACCACACCCATCTGGTTCAACGCCGTCCAGTTGAAGTAGGTGCCGTCGTTGTTAGAGATCGTGATGGTGTTGGTGTGGCCATCGCCGAACGTGGCTGTGTAGGCGCCACCAATAGCGCTGTTCCAGTTATCGATCTTGAAGCTGTAGGCGTAGGAGACGCCGGTTGTATACGTGGCCTCCTGGCATTCGAACGCGGCGTTGCCGGATTGCCAGGGTATGGCCACCGGCTCCGGTATGACCGAAGAAGCCATCGCCGCGCTGCCTATGGCGAAGACGCCAGCCAAGGCCGACAGGGCAAAACCTTTGTGAACGGGGTGCATGGATTTATCCTTTACAGATCCAAAAGGGCTGGATTTAGCCGCAGGGGTATGCGCCATGATGGCAACGTCTCGACCTGACTGAAATCAGGTTAAGCTAAAAATGTGCCAACAAAGTTTTTTATTTTTAACATACTGATTATCAACAAATATAATACTAAAAACATCCCCCCAAGTCCAGCTTGAATCAGTGGTCGGAAGGTATTAACTGCCATTCTGGCAGCATTCCTTCGCTGAAACCTGCCAAAATGCGCAAGCGGATGGTTGAAATACTCGACCGGCTGCCCAAAACCCGGTAGCAGTGCGGGCAACCTCATAGTTCACTTTGCCAAAATGGCAGCAGCCGGGAACTGAACCGGTCCTCCAAGCGTTAGCACGGGCAGCAACCATGAACGACCATATCCTGCTGGTGGGTAGAGACGCCCCATCCCATCGGCACATCGCTGAAGAATTGCAGCAGCGCGGTTATCAAGTCGCCGCCCGCACCGACCATGCCGGAATTCAACGCGAACTGGCCGATCAGCCGCCGGACCTGATCCTGCTGGACCATCCCTGGCCCAGGGAGGTCAGCAAGGCGGTGATTGAGCAGTGGGCGCACGATTACCCGGTGCTGGTGCTGTGCGACGAGACGGGGATTGACGCCGCGCTCGACGCCTTGCGGCTGGGCGCGACGGAGTTTCTGGTCAAGCCGGTTAATCCGGAGGAACTGGCGGGCGCGGTCCGGCGGATCATTGACCACGCGCTCCTGTACCGGCGCGGCGAGTTCTACACCAGCGTGGTGCGGCACGAAGCGCCAAGCCTGCTGGTGGGGGACAGCGCGCCGCTGCGACAACTGCTGGCCAGCCTCCAGGCTGTTGCGCCGACCGAAGCGACGGTGTTGATCCTGGGCGAAAGCGGGGTCGGCAAGGAAAAAGTAGCCCAGGAAATTCACCGCCTCAGCCCGGCTGCGGAAGGGCCACTGGTGGCGGTGGACTGCTGTTCGTTGCAGGAATCGCTGTTTGAATCCGAACTGTTTGGGCACGAGCGCGGCGCCTTCACCGGCGCCGTGCAACGAAAGCCGGGACTGATCGAACAGGCCCGGGGCGGTACGTTGTTCCTGGACGAGATCGGCGAGATTCCACCGACGATCCAGGCCAAATTGCTGCGGGTGTTGGAAACCAGGCGATTTCGCCGCCTGGGCGGTACGGTGGATCTTGAAGCGGAAGTGCGGATCGTCGCCGCCACCAACCGCGATCTCGACGCCATGGCGCAGCGAGGGGAATTTCGCCAGGACCTGTTGTACCGCCTGAACGCCTTCGTGGTCGCCGTGCCGCCGCTGCGCGAGCGCCGGGAGGATATTCCGCCACTCGCCCGGCAGTTCCTGACCCATTCGGGCTTTTCCAAACGGATCGTCAAGCGGATGAGCGAACCGGCCTTGCAGCAGTTGCTGGACTACGACTGGCCCGGCAACGTGCGGGAGCTGCGCAACGTCATCGAGCGGGCCATCATCCTGTCGGGCAACAAGCTGAAAATCGGCCCGGAGCATCTCACCCTGCCGCAGATCGCTGTCACCCCGCCGGCAACTCCTGCCACCGGGGTGACGCTGACCTTCGACCACGAGCCGACGCTGGCCGAAATCGAGCAGTACTATGTGCAACTGCTGCTGACCCGCCATCAGGGGCGGCGAACGGCGGTGGCGCGGGTGCTGGGGATCGGCGAACGGACGCTGTACCGGCTGCTGGCCAATCTCAGGCAGGAATAGCGATAGAATATTGCCCCGTCATCCACCAAACGCCACGCCATTGCCCCCAACTCCATGACCACCGCCAGCGACGCCAAACAACAATTCAAGAACCGCCTATCCCAGAACGCCGTCGTGCAACTGGCTGCCAAGCTGCTCTACATGCTCAGCCGGGTCGGACTGCCACCGATCATCCTCAGCTACGTCAGTCTGGAGGAGTACGGCATCTGGGCCATCTGCTTCATCGTCATCAGCTACCTGGGCATGAGCACCTTCGGTATCGCCAACGTCTACATCCGCTATACCGCCGAATACCATGCTCGCCACGACACCGAAGCGATCAATCGCCTGCTGACTACCGGCCTCGCCGTCACCGTTCCGCTGTGTATGGGCCTGCTGGCGCTGCTGGGTCTGGGGATGCCGGTGCTGCTGGACGCCTTCAACGTCGCCCCGCAGTTGCGCGAAACCGCCGCCATCCTGATTTTCGCCACCGCCGCCGCCATGATGCTCGACCTGAGCTTCGGTGCGTTCAGCCACGTGCTGGGCGGCCTGCAACTGATGGTGCGGCAGACCGGCATCTGGGTGGTGAGTTTCCTGCTGGAGACCGCGCTGATCATCGCTCTGCTGCTGGCCGGGCTGGGGGTGTACGCGCTGCTGTGGGCCTTCGTCATCCGCTACCTGCTCGCCACCTGGCTGAGCGCCCGCGCCTGCTTCCAGGTGCTACCCGGCCTGACCCTCGGCCCGCGCCATTTTGATCGCAAACTGCTGACCCTGTTTTACCGCTTCGGCGGCGTGGTGCAGATTTCCGGCATGCTGAGCATGATTCTCTATTCCATCGAAAAGGTGATCGCCGGCGCGTTCATCGGGGTGCGCGCCACCGGCCTGTTCGATCTGGGCGAAAAGCTGCCGGTCATGTCCAGCCAGATCACCTCGGCGCTGAACACCGTGTTCCTGCCGGCAGTGACGCACCTGCACAGCCTCGGCCAGTTCGAGGAACTGGGCAAGCTGTACCTGAAGGGTGCGCGCTACATCAGCCTGTTGACCGGCCTGATCATGGGTTTCCTGGCCGGCTTCGCCGCGCCGATCATGACCGCCTGGCTCGGTCCCAATGAAGAATTCCGCATCACCGCCTTCATCATGGCCTGGTTCACCCTGCCGTTTCACACCCACGTCACCACCGGCCCCTGCACCGCATTGCACTACGGGGCCAATCATCCGGGGCGAACGCTGTTCTATCCGCTGACCCAGGCGGCGCTGGTCGCAGTGCTGGTGGGCGGCGCGTTCCTGGCGTTGGGAACCACCATCCCCGCCATTACCTACGGCGTCGCCGCCGGGATGACCCTGAGCGGCTGGGCCTATATGGCGTATTCCAACCGCTTCCTGAAAGTCGCCACCGGAACCTATGTCTGGCGGGTGATCGTGCCCGGTCTGGCTCCCTACGGTTTCGGGCTGGCGCTGGCCTGGCTGACCGAACCCTGGTTCGCCGCCGCTGGCACCGACCGCTGGTCGTTATTAGGGCTGCTGACCGTCTGCGGTCTGTTGTACACCGTAGTGACGGCGGCCTTTCTCTATCGGGGGCTGTGTGACTGGGGCGAGCGGGAATACTTGCGCCGCCAGTTGGCGCACACGCTGGGCGGGTTCATCGGCAAGGCGACCGGGAGGAAAGCGGCATGAAAGGGTTATTGCGGCGCATCCTGCGCTATCTGGCGTTCGAGCGGGGCCAGGCGATCGGGTGGTACAAGCGGTTCTGCAACCCCAGCGGGGATGAATGGGCGGCCTGGCTCAAGCAGCGGGGGGTACTGCACGCCATCGGCGAGCACTGTTCGATTCAGACCAACGTCATCATCACCGACCCGGCCTACACCCGGCTGGGCAACAACGTCCGACTGACCGGCTGCACCCTGTTCGGCCACGACGGCTCGGTGAACATGCTCAACCGCGCCTACGGGCTGAAGCTGGACCGGGTCGGCAAAATTGACATCCGCGATAACGTCTTCGTCGGCCACGGCGCGATTCTGCTGCCCGGCGTCACCATCGGCCCCAACGCCATCGTCGCCGCCGGTTCGGTGGTCAACCGCGACGTGCCGCCGGGAACCATCGTCGCCGGCGCCCCGGCGCGGGTGGTAGGGAACATTGACCGGTTGGTGGAGCGGCTGCAGGAAGAAACCGCGCGCCTGCCGTGGGCCGACGTACTGGCCCGGCGCACTGGTTCGTTCGACCCGGTGTTGCAAGTCGAACTGGACCGCATCCGCATCCAGCACTTCTTCGGCGATTCCCCTCACCCAGCCGATTCCGGACGTTCACCATGACCCAATTCAAGCGATCCAGCCCCCTTCTCACCCTCGTCATCGCCCTTTGGACCTTGTTGGGGTACAGTCTGGCGGCCGCTCACGGCCAGTCTCCGGCCAGCGCCAGCGATACCGCCAATGCCCGCTCGCCGCTGGGGATCAACATTGACGCCCTCACCTATTGGAGCACGGAATGGCCGCTCCTGGACGAGATGAAGCGGTCCAGCGACTGGTTGACGCAATGCTCCCGCTATAAGTCGGCCACCTGTGCGCCGCAAGCGCCCGCCACCGAATGGGACACCCGCGAGCAGAGTCGCCTGGACCTCGACCCGGAGGGCTGGATTCGGTCGTTGCCGGCGGCTGATGATGTCAGCGTCAACTACCGCACCGTCGCTACCCTGCTGCTCAAAGGCAATGGTGGCGCCTACCCGTCCGGTCTCTATACGGTGCTTTACGACGGCGAAGGCACGATTGAGTATGGATTCGACGCCGTCAAAAACGCTGCGCTTTCCCAGCCGGGCCGCGACGTGTTGACCGTCAAGGCCACCAACGCCGGCATTTTGCTGCGCATCACCGCCACCGACCCCCACCGTACCGGCAACTATCTGCGTCGAATCCGGGTCATCCGGCCAGGGGGCGTTTGCGTGGGCGACCCCTTCGCTTACGCCGAGGATGCCGCCGCCTGCCAGGCCCAGGGCAGAGCCTATATGCCGTTCACCGATCTGGAAGGAGTCAGACGCTTCCATCCGCTCTTCCTCAGCGACCTGCGTCTCTACCGGGCGATCCGCTTCATGGATTTTTTCCGCACCAACACCAGCGAACTGGTCGAATGGGCGGAACGGCCCCGGCTGGAATACGCCCGGTGGAGCAGCCGCAACGGCGCTCCGGTGGAACTGGCGCTGGAACTGGCGACGACGCTGGACGCCGATCCCTGGATCAACATCCCGGTGCGCGCCAGCGACGATTACGTGGTCCAGTTCGCCCGGTTGGCCAGGGAACGGTTGCCTTTACACCTGCGGATTTACGTCGAATATGCCAATGAAGTCTGGAACGACCAGTTCAGCGCCGGCGCCTGGGTTCAACAACAGGCGGTGCAGCGCTGGCCCGATCAGCCCGGCGGGCCTTCCCCCTTTACCCGCCGGATCAACGGCTACGGCAAGCGTTCCGCCGAACTTTGCAGCCTGTGGAAACGGGAATGGGGTTCCGACAGTGGCCGGGTGGTCTGCGTCATGGGCGGCATGAGCGCCAATTCCTGGGTCACGGAACAGGCCCTCAAATGCCCGTTGTGGGCAGCGGAAAATGGCGGGCATCCGTGCGCCGAGCCGATGGACGCCCTGGCGATTGCGCCCTATTTCGGCGGTCACCTGGGCTATTCCAGACTGGCGAGCGCCGTCGCGGCCTGGACCGCGCAACCCGATGGCGGTCTGGCCCTGCTGTTCCAGGAACTCGTTACCGGCGATCTGCTGAACGATCCCAAAGCGCTCGCGCTGCCGGCGGTGTACCGGCAAATCGCTGCGCATCGGGCGCTGGCTGACCGCTACAGGCTGGGATTGTTTGCCTATGAAGGCGGTCAGCACCTGGTCGGCGTCGGTTCCGCCCAAAACGATGAACGGCTCGAAAAACTGTTCACCGCCGCCAACCGCGCCGCCGCGATGGGCGCGTTGTACGACGACTATCTCAACGGCTGGCGGCAGGCTGGCGGCCAGTTGTTCATGCACTTCAACAGCGCGAGCCGCTATACCCGGTATGGCAGTTGGGGTGCCAAGGAATTTCAGACCCAGAGCGCCGCGCCCAAACACGCCGCGCTCCTGCGCTTTATCGCCAACCAGCCCTGTTGGTGGCTGGGCTGTCGCTGAGTTCGCCGGGTACGCCCTGCGTACCCTGTTTCTCCTGCCTGAACGGGCAGAATCATCCTGACGCCGCCGCTGACGCCTTAGCCTGCGAACGCAACGTCTTGCGATGGTAGTAATCCATGACGACCGCGCAATAAATGGCGAACACCGAAAACGGCAGGATGATGCGGGCGACGCCTTCGACCACAACCAAACGATCCAGCCAGTTCAGAAGCGGCAATACAAAAGTATGGGCTGTATAGATCGGTAGCGAGGCCTGGCCAAACAGGGCGATGGGATAGGTCAGTTTCTTCTCGCGCGCCCCCAGCTTCAGGCCCAGCAGGATGAAACCGATCAATAGCAGCAACGCCGCGCCGCCGAAAAACAGCCAGTACCAGACCCGTGGCGGGGCCTTGATCGCGCCGAGGACGATGTTGTGCAGGCTGAATTCGCCCGTCGCCACCCCGAGCAGCCAGCCCGCGAGACTCAGCAACAGCGCGAGCGGCAACAGGCGGCGCACGAAATTCACTTCCTGGCGGGCGCGCACCGCGTGACGCAGCGCGATGCCTACGGGAATGGCCATGATGGCGCTGCCGGACAGTTGCAGGTAGGCGTAAGGTCCCGACAGCAGGTTCAGACGCAGGTATTCCTGGAAGCCCAGCGCCGGATCGAGCGGCCATGCCATCAACCACAACCAGGCTAATGCCCAGTGAGCGACGCCCAGCATCAGCGCGTTGCGGACTGGCGCTGGCGCCAGCGCCCGCAGCCACAGCGGCACGGACAGCAGGGCCAGCGCATAGTAGTTGAAGATGCTGTAGGTCTTGAACAACCAGTGGCTGAGGTTGAAATCGCTGGCCAGCCACAAATTGATATAGTCCGGCACGCAGATCAGCAGCGCGCACAGCACCAGCAGGCGGGCGCGGGCATGGGTCGCTTCCAGCACCAGGTGGCGATCCGGTCCCCGGAAGCGGTCGAAATACACAAAGCCAATCGTGACGCCAAACACGATGACGAAGGTAGTAGTAGCGAACCGGCCCAGGAACAGAATCGGTTCCGCCAACGGTTGCAATGCTGGCAGACGTTGAAAGGCGCCGGGACCGAAGTGCATGATGATCATTGAGAAAATAGCGAGGGCGCGCGTCTCGTCAATCGCGGTGAAGCGCGGCGCTAATACAGGTCTGGACATAAACGGTTGGTTTCTGGCTGGGCGAAGGAAAGGGACGGGTTGATTTCCATCATATCAACCTTACCTGCAGAAGGTAAAAAGCATAAGGCTTGGGGCTATGGGCAATAAATCACGCCGGGTTTGGCGCGGCTGGGGGATAACGCTGGCGCTGCTGGTCCTGCTGGCGGGCGCCGTCGCCGGTTTTCTGCGGCTGCAACCGTCAGCAACGCTTTGGGAACCGGCGATTCAGGCTTTTGAGCAGCAGGATCGCCGCCAGCCGCCAGCTCCGGGCCAGGTGGTGTTCGTCGGCAGTTCCAGCATCCGGTTCTGGGATACCCTGGCCGCCGACATGGCGCCGATCCCGGTGCTAAATCGGGGCTTTGGTGGCGCGCACCTGCGCGATGTGCTGCATTATGCCGACCGGGTGATTCTTCCCTACCGGCCACGGGTCGTCGTGATCTATGCGGGCGAAAATGATCTCGGTTCCTGGTGGGCCTGGCCGGGGCTGATCGTGGACCGGTTCCGGCAACTGGTCGAACGCCTGCGTCAGAGCAATCCGACCTTGCCCATCCTGCTCCTGGCTGTCAAACCTTCGCCCTACTTCGCCGCCCGGCTGGAACGGCAGCAGGAAGCCAACCGGCAACTGCGCGCCTATTGCGAAGCGACGCCGGGGCTGCGTTTCGTTGATGTCGCCAGCCCGCTGCTCGACGCTCAGGGGCGTCCCCGGCCCGAACTGTACCGGGATGGTTTGCACCTGAACGCCGCCGGCTATGCGTTGTGGCGGGCGCAAGTCCGCCCGGTGCTGCTGGAAATGCTGGGCCTCAGCTCAGAATCCGGCGGAAGCGGTACAGCGGCGCTGGAGCCGCCGGCGCGGGTGCCGATCCCATCGTCTGCTCCTGACCGGCGTGCAGATAGCCCTCCGCCCAGCCGGTGACCAGGAACAGCAGCGCCACGGTTTGGTTGCCCATGTAGACCGTGGCCACGGAAATCAGGTAAACGACGTAGATGCCGGCCAGGGTGAAGGCCAGCGAACTGCCCAGCGGTTCGGGATTAGGCTGGCTCATGGCGTGGCGGATCAGGCGCACGATCATCCCCAGTAGAATCGTCATAAACAGGGCCAGGGCGATCTGGCCGTGCATCAGGAACAGCAGCAGGTAGTAGTTATCAATGGAAGGCTGGCCCGGCACCTTGGGCCATTTGATCAGCCCCCAGCCCCAAGTGGCCTGTTCCTTGGCGATATCCATGTAATTGGTAACCAGTTCCAGGCGATAGGCGGCGGTTTCCTGATTTTCGGTTTTGGCGTTCTCGCGTCCGACTCCAGCCCATTGCAGGAACCCGACGAAGGCGGGCATACAGATGCCGAACAGGAAGACCAGCAGGATGCCGACGCCGATCCAGCGGTTGCGCATCCGCCCGATGGACACCAGCACCGCCGCAATGATGCCGGCCAGCCACGGCCCCTTGACCAGGGTGATGAGCGCGCCGCCCAGCATCCCCAGGGAATACATTTGCGCCTCGGTGAGCTTGGGCCAGGGCAGCCACTTGAACCAGGGGTGGCGCGGCTGAGTCCAGGCCCCGCTCCATTCCAGCCAGCGCTGAATCCGGTAGCCCGCGATCATCATGATGCCGGCCAGAATCGCATGGCCGTAGGGACCGGCGGTGCGCGCCAGACCCCAGCGGAAGGTGATGATCCAGCCCAGACCCTGCCCGGGGAAGAACGGGCCAAAGACTTTCTGCCAGGGGTTGACCCCGAAGCGCGATTCGTACAGGCAGATGATGGCGACGATGAACAGACAGACCACGATCTTCTTGGCGAACGCCACCCGCCCGCCCAGCGGCTCGACCAGGCTCTTGGCCAGGACGTAGGGGATGACCACCGAGGTCAGCATGGCGAACATCAGATTCTGGGCGTCGTTGTAGCCCGAAGCCCGAAATTCGGAATAGGCGATCACGCCGGCCAGGCCGTACACCACCAGATCGAAAGGGGTAAACCGGTAGCCGGGCGACCCGCGCAGCAGAAAGACGATGAACACTGCGACCGCTGCCGCCTGATTGGCGGTGGGATCGGGCAGGCCGGGCGCGACCCAGCGGTAGTAGTCCGGGAACAGCAGCAGCGAAGGCAGGTAGACGTTGAGAAAGGCGAATTGCGGCGAGCGAACGAGCGCGAAGTACACCGCGAACAGGGCCGGAATCAGCGCGAGAATCGCCATGGCAGGCGTCAGGCGTCAGGTCGGATCATCGTTCGCTTCCCCGCGATCTTCGCGGAGTTCCGCCAGAATCTCATCGGTGACCTTTAGCGGAAGACTAGAAAATTAAAGCCTCTTTTAATTGAGGATCGCCTTTCCAAGCCGCCGATCCTTTTAATTCAGGTGGCGGTTGCCGCCGATGATTTTGAATGGGTATTTCCTCGATGATCGTAATGACGATTCGCGCTTTTTCAATTTTTTGGGCATCGCTAAGCCATTTTAATTGCCTTTTTTCATAGATAGATTCGTGGCTTTTTAACATAAATTTATCTCCGAATCATAATATCAGGAATATAGTGGAAGAATAGTAAAATATTGACAATGCTTGGGGCGGAATAGCTGAAAATCTCTTCGATCTACGGTCATGATTCGGTGGATGTTCAGACGTTCTGCCATTGCTGCAATAACACAATCAACAAAGTCAATTCGACTGTCGGCATATTGCTGCAAAATCTCCATTGTGCGTTGCAAATCGGCCTCGGTTGCACGCTCCATTTTTATTTCATGTCGCTGAAGGGCTTGCATGAAGCCAATTAAAACCGGGTAGCCTAATTCCCGCAAAATCATGTAGGCCAATTCAGGTAAGACCATATCAGGTAAAATCGGGTCAGCTTCGAGATTTATCATTTGGACACAGGCTGAATGCCAATCGTCATCGGCGTCCAGTACCGCAAGGAGAAATCCAGTATCTAATAATGCCGTCATTTCGGTAAACTCCAACCTTCACGCCGATTGGTGTTTTCTGCCAAAATATCCTCAACTTGCTCAGATAAACGATGCTGGCCACTATGCCCTATTCCAATGAATGAATAGCGCCGCGCTTGAGTTTTTGAATCGAGATAATTTTTGATAGCAATCTCTATTAGGTCATCAATCTTAATGGATTGATTCTTTGCAGTGTGCTGTAATTCCGCCAGCAATTCATCGTTGAGTTTAATTTGTAATAAGCTCATTAGATTTTCTCCGGCATGTTGCTTTCAGTTACAAACGCCCCCGGCCACCCGCCATGCCGATCAATCACTTCGTCAATCTCTGCCATCAGTCGGATGGTTTCGGACAGGGCGACGACGATGCGGTGGTAGTGGTTGATGTCGTCGGCGGTGAGGGTGCGGCCCTTCCGGTCTTTGAGCCATTTATTGCAGACCTGGTAGCCGCCAATGTGGAAATTCCAGACGTTTTCCGGGACGCCGCGAAACCCGCTCTTTTGCGCTTTGTCGAGCCAAACGGTGTTATTCGCCCAACTGACCTTTTCGACCACGGGCGCGGCGGGGCCAGTGTAGGTGGTGAGGTGCTGATCGAGTTTGGGGGATTCCATTAAATGCAGGGCGACTAGTTCGCCGCCGAGTTGGGACAGGGCGCGGAATAGATCAAGACTGGAGGTGAGTGGCAGGCGGGGAAAATCGATTTTCAGAAATTCGGAGTAACGAGTGCGGTAGGTGGGGCTGTGCAAGACAGCGTAGACGTAGTTGAAGATGTCTTCGGGCATTACGCTGGCAGGCATACCATGCACACCTTGCTGAGGCAATCCTAGCGCGGTAGATAGTCCCTTGAGTAACGAGTGAGAAAAACTGGGCTCATATTCGGGCCTTGAATCGAAGGAATGCTGCGTTTCATCGTCCGACAAAAGATAAAGCGGGAATACAGAGGTAATCTCCCGAGTCTTCAGAGAGACGGTGCAACATTCAGCAAGTAATGTTGTGCAAAATGCATGGTGAAATCCAAGTTCGGCTTGCTGCCGACAGGTCAACAAAGCGATGTTTCGCCTATTAAGCATATGGCGCATCGTAGGGCAACCCGGAGTCCCGATGAACCCGCGAGTTTGGCCGCTATACCAAGTGTGCCGAATGTCAAACGGGCGATAGAGGATTCGACAAAATAGTGACTCATTACGATTGGCTCGAACATCAGCTTTGGCGTTTGCCACCTTCCAATCTCTGCTGTCAGTGTGCAAATCATACTTAGTTCTCAAAGTGGATTCGGATTGAGTACGAAAGTCCTCTACGGCCTCACGGCAATCCTCTTTCGTCCAATGGATAGAAACGCGGTCACGCTCAGTCTTAATGCCACAGCCACCAGCACGGAAGAGGTCTTTAAGGGCTAGCCAAGTCTGATACTCTACTGATGAAGCTAACTCTTTCGGTCGAAAAAACCAATAGGGCGATACAGGCGTCAGTTGTGCCCAAGCCATTCGTTGACTCGACGAATTATCGAGTTGCCTATATTTCTCATCTCGTGCCCCCCACAAATCGGCATATTCCACAGCAAAGCAGGTTTCCTTTTTTGAAAAAAGCGAAACTGCGACCCCGGCTTGTATGTCAAAGATATTTTCTTCGATGCCGCCACTGGGGTTTTTCTCCTGCCGCTTACTACTCCCATGCAAGTTGAGAACACCTACCCTGTTGAAACTCTCGCATAGAGATGCTCGCATTCGCCGATGAGTCAGTCCGTCTAGGTAAGTGCTGCTGGTAATCATCCCTATTACCCCGACCCAACTTTGGTCGATGAGATGCTGCGAGAATCGAACAAACTTGATAAAGTCATCGTCGAGGTTGATTTTCTTCTCATCCAGCCCCCGCTTGTAATCATCAAGCAATCTGAGAATGAACGGATTCTTATTAGTCTGGCCAAAGTTTGAATACGGTGGATTACCAACAACCATAGTAAACCGCTGATTTCGCTTCACTTCATTAACTGCTTGCGCTTCATGAGCCAGAGCCGGCGCTAATTCCTCGAACTGCTGTTGCTTTGCTACATCGCTCCTAAATGCTCATTAACTGCAGGTAGGCCCTGCTTACCGTAGTCGAATTGGCTAT
>ERZ795055.2061-NODE-2061-length-15546-cov-5.021174_pt1 | contig 15546 bp, 14 predicted proteins | sample MGYA00375139_ERZ795055 | MGnify/ENA primary metagenome ERZ795055 (study PRJEB30184, sample SAMN05720283) | anaerobic digester metagenome | isolation source: active sludge of municipal wastewater-treating anaerobic digesters | place: USA | collected 2015-01-23 ... | reverse complement strand
CAAGATCGCGCATTCGATCGCTGCGGGGCTCGATTATCCGGGTGTTGGGCCCGAGCATGCGTATTTTCAAAAGATCGAGCGCGCTGAATACGTCGGGGTGACGGACAGGGAGGCGATCGAAGGGCTTAAGCTTTTATCGCGATTGGAAGGGATCATTCCGGCCATGGAAACATCACATGCGATCGCTTATTTGGAAAAACTTTCCAGACGGGTTAAGGGAAAAAAGAGCGTGATCGTCTGCCTTTCTGGACGCGGCGATAAGGATATGGAAACATTCAGAGAGTTTATTTGATGAATCGTATTGAGCGAAAATTCAAAATTTTGAAAGAGCGCCGAAAGAAGGCGTTCATCGCGTTCATTACAGCTGGTTATCCTTCTTTAAAAACAACGGAGGACCTGGCCGTGGCTTTTGAGGACGCGGGGGTGGATATTCTGGAGATCGGCATCCCGTTCTCAGATCCCCTGGCGGACGGGCCGACGATCCAGGCGTCGTCTTTTGAATCTTTGAAAAGGGGCACGACCCTTGCCGGGATTTTTGACACGGTCGTCCGCATCCGCAAACGTAGCCAGATCCCGATCGCGTTGATGACGTATTACAATCCGGTCTTTCATTTTGGGGATGAACGGTTTATCTCACGAGCCGCTCAGGTCGGCGTGGATGGGGTCATTGTTCCTGATCTTCCGCCGGATGAGGCCAAGGGGCTGATCGCCTCCTGCCGGAAAAATGATGTGGCGAGCATTTTTTTTATTTCACCGACTACCACCGAAGCGCGGATGAAAAAGGTGGCCGTCAGTTCGACAGGTTTTATTTATTATGTTTCAGTCACAGGGGTCACGGGTGAGCGTAAACAAGTTTCTCAGCGGCAGATCCGACCGCTCGCGCAGGCGAGAGGGCTTACGGATAAGCCGATCTGTGTGGGTTTTGGCATTTCAACCCCGGAGCAGGTCCGGTCGCTCTCGCAGAAAAGCGACGGGGTGATCGTTGGAAGCGCCATCGTCAGGGAAGTCACCAGGAATTTGGGAAAAAAAGATCTTGTTCAACGAACAGCCAGCTTTGTTAAACGACTGGCTGGTGTTTTATAAGGATGTGAAGTTGTATGTATCGTAAGTCAGTCTTAAAAAACGGATTGCGGATCGTCACGCATGAGATTAAGGACCGTGACAGTGTTTCTTTGGGTGTTTTGGTCGGAGTGGGAGGGCGGCATGAAGACGATTCCGTGAAAGGGGCCGCTCATTATTTGGAACATGTTGTTTTTAAGGGAACAAAGAAATACTCTTGTGACGCGATCAAGGAAACCGTTGAAGGTGTCGGCGGGACGCTGAACGCGTTCACTTCTGAAGAACAAACCTGCTTTTATGCGAAGATCCCTTCCAAGTTCCTGAGCCGCACCTTTGATGTCCTGGCCGATCTGGTCTTTGCTCCGCTGATCACGCGCAAGGATGTTGAACGGGAGCGAGGGGTGATTCTAGAAGAGATCAAGATGTATCATGATCTGCCGCAGTATTACGTGATGGAGCTTCTGGAAAATCTGGTCTGGCCGCAGCACCCCCTGGGAAAAAGCCTGGCCGGGACCTTTGAGTCAGTCGAGGCGATCTCCCAGAAACAGATCAAGCAGTTCTATCAATCCCATTATATTCCGAATAACATCGTGATCGCGGCCTGTGGGAACATCGCACATCAGGACCTTGTTGATCTGGTCCGTAAAAAGACAGAAGAAACGCCATTCGGCAAGAAGCTTGAGCCTTTGGCAGCGACTCACCAGCAGGAACATCCGAGAGCCGTTTTTTGCGTTAAACCGATCGAGCAGATGCACGTGGCCCTGGGCATGGAGGGGGTTTCGATCAACCATGAAATGCGGTATGCTTTGGGGGTCTTGAACGTTGTGATGGGTGGTAATATGTCCAGCCGCCTGTTCAATGAGGTCCGTGAAAAAAGAGGCCTTGCGTATTCGATCGGAACAGCCAGCAAGAATTTCAGTGATACGGGTCTTTTTTTGATGAGGGCTGGGGTTGAGAATACCAAGGTGGAGAAGTCGTTGGCTTTGGTTTTGAGCGAATTCAAGAAGGTCAGGGCAGCGGGGATCTCTAAAGAGGAGTTCACGCGGGCCAAGGAATATTGCATCGGGCAACTGGTCTTGGCCCTTGAGGACACCATGGAGCATATGCTCTGGGTAGGGGAATCGACCTTGTTGCGTGATCATATCCGCACGACGGACGAGGTCATTCAATCGATCAAGCGGGTCCGTTTGGATGACGTCCAGATGGTGGCCAGAACGGTCCTGGATGGAAGGAATTACAATCTCGCGATCGTGGGGCCCTTGACGGATCAGCAACAAGCCGCATTGAGATCAATGGTCGGGGCAGAATAATTATTAGCCGTAAATACAGGATGTTTTTTGATTTGACAGTGTTGGCTTTATTGGGTAATATCTAATATCACTTAACATCAAAAGGGAGGACCAGTTCATGGAAGAGATCCAATTTTATGATGTCAAAACAAAAGCAAAATTTTCTACTACAGAATATCAAGTCCGTGAAAAAGGCGGCCGTTTTTTTGCCGTTGCGAAGTCCAAAGCCGGTTCTCATGAATGCTGGAGAGTCCTCAGCAAGGATCAGGCAAAAAAATTGAAAGGTTAATCGGGCGATCTCGGTGTCAGGAGACGCTGTTAAGATATGGTTCAAGGTAAGCGAGCAACAGGAGTTAAACCTCTTAAAGCAAGCCGTTTGGTGCAAGCCATCGCGAAGTTTGCCGCTGATGCTAAAGCTTATGACATAATCATATTTGATATGCGTAAAGTCGCGAATTTTTGCGATTATTTTATTCTAAGTTCGGGGACCTCGAGCCGTCAGGTGCAGGGGATTACCGATGAGATCGAAGAAGGCCTTTCAAAGTACAATATCGAGGTTCGCTTCAAACATGGGTATCAGGAAGGGCGTTGGGTCTTGTTGGATATGGGGGATGTTGTGGTCCATATTTTTGAGAAGGACGCTCGGGTTTTTTATGGATTAGATCATTTATGGCAGGAAGCGAAAAAAGTCGAGATTTGTGCGGATTAAAATTTAAATTGAAAGTTTAAAAGAGCTTCGGGCGATTGATTCGCCCGAAGCCTTTTTCGTTAACAATGGTCTTAAAGCTCAAAGAACAAATCAGGGAATTTCTTCAGACTGCGCTTCAGCCGGAGTTCTTTAAAGACGCACAGATACCTCCGATCGAGATCGAACGGCCGAATGAGCAGGCGCATGGGGACTTGTCCACGAATATCGCGCTTAAGTCTGCCCGCATTTTCCGGCGCCCGCCACTGGCGATAGCCGAGGAGTTTTGCCGGTATTTGGATAAGCAGCTCACTCAGTCAGATCTGGGCCCTTATATTGAATCGGTGAGCGCCATGGCGCCAGGGTTCATTAATTTCCGTTTTTCCAAAATGACCGCGATCTCGATCCTGACGGATGTCCTCACTCAAAAAGAGTGCTATGGGCGTCAGACGGTAGGGGCCGGGGAGAAGGTGCAGTTGGAGTTTGTTTCTGCCAATCCAACGGGTCCCTTGAGCGTCGCCCATGCCCGCCAGGCTGCGGTCGGAGATTCGCTGGCCAATATCCTGGATTTTTTGGGATTTTCCGTCACGCGTGAGTATTACATTAATGACGGGGGAAACCAAATTGCCACACTTGGCCGCTCGGTCGAATTAAGGGCTTATGAGATCTTCGGAGAGACGGTCGATTTTCCTGAGGAATGCTATCAGGGAGACTATATCCGGGACATGGCCCAGATCTTTATTGACCAAAACGGGTTCCGCTGCGCGGATGATATAAGGAATTTAAGTGATAAGCAAAAAAGATTGATGACCTTCAGCGCGGATTATCTTCTGGATGTGATCAAAGAGGAGCTCGATGATTTTGGGGTCCATTTTGATGAATGGACCCGTGAGTCGATCGTGGCGAACCCGGTTAAAGTGCAGGAAGTCCTGGAAATTTTGCAGGGTAAAGGATTTATAAAAGAGGAAGACGGGGCGCTGTGGTTTTTATCGACCAGATTTGGAGACGATAAGGACCGGGTGGTCCGTAAGAGCGACGGGAAGTATACATATTTAGCTCCGGATATTGCTTATCACCGTAATAAATATGAGCGTGGTTTTAAAAAGGTCTACAATTTCTGGGGCCCGGACCATCATGGGTATATCCCGCGGATCAAGGCGGCTGTCCAGGCGCTGGGCTATGACGAAAAGGCGCTAGAGGTTTTGATCGTTCAGTTGGCCACGATCTACCGTAACGGCCAGCCGGTCTCCATGTCGACCCGTAAGGGTGAATTTATCAGCCTTCGTGAAGTTTTAACAGAAGTTGGGAGAGACGCGGCGCGATTTTTCTTTTTAATGCGCGGGATCAGCGCTCATCTGGATTTTGATCTTGAGCTTGCCAAGAAAGAGACCCCTGAAAACCCTGTCTATTATATTCAATACGCTCACGCGCGGGTTTATAGTATTGTCGCCAAAGCCAGCGAAGCTGGTTTGTATGCCCGGCAAAAAGGGTTCCACCTTTTACGGGAACCCGAGGAAATCGAACTTTTGAAAAAGATCGGCGGTTTTATTGAGACCCTTTTGATCTGCCAGCAGCAGATGGATGTCTTTGCGTTGGTCATCTATTTACAGGAATTAGCGACCTGTTTTCACCGCTTTTATGACAAACACCGCGTGGTGGATGTGGACAACGCGGAGGTGTCATCGGAGCGCCTTTCTCTCATTGAGGCGGCACGGATCGTGCTGGGCAACGGGCTGCGTCTTTTAGGGGTTTCAGCGCCGGAAAAGATGTAAGGTTTTTAATGCCGACTTTAATTGCTCAAAAACGCTGGGACCTTCCTGTTCCCAATCCTCAGCTGCAGGCTGAGATCAGCAACACCCTGCATGTTCATCCCATCTTAGCCCAATTACTGATCAACCGCGGCATCACCACGCCTTTGGAGGCGGAAACGTTTTTGAATATTGATTTTGCAAAGCTTTATGATCCTTTTTTGATGAGGGACATGGATAAGGCGGTCGAGCGCGTGCGCCTGGCGAAAGAACGGCAAGAGCGTGTTCTAATTTTCGGGGATTATGATGTGGATGGTGTCACATCGTCGGTTGTCTTGAACAAGACGTTGACCCAGTATGGGCTGGATGTGGTCCATCATATCCCGGATCGAATGGATGACGGGTATGGCCTGAATTTCAATGTGGCCGAACTCGCCCGGCAGGAGCAGGCGAAACTTGTGATCGCTGTTGATTGCGGGATCACGGCGCTTAAGGAAGTCCAACGCCTTATGGAACAGGGGATCGATATCGTGATCCTGGACCATCATGAGCCGTCCGAGGAGGGAATTCCGCAATGTTGCGCCGTGGTTGACCCCAAACGCAAGGATTGCCCGTATCCTTTTAAACATCTGGCTGCGGTGGGGATCGCGGCTAAATTCACTCAGGCCCTTTTTGGGGGTGTTCCCAATGAGATCCTGGACCTGGTGGCACTGGGGACGATCGCGGATGTTGTTCCGCTCAGGGGGGAGAACAGGATCTTTGTCAAGTTCGGGCTTCCCTGTATTGAGAACACGGATAATCTCGGTCTTCAGGCCCTGCTGGATGTGGCGCGTATTAAAGGAAAAAAATTAAGGCCCTACCACGCGGGATTTATTTTGGGCCCGCGCATCAATGCCGCGGGGCGAATGGATTCGGCCAGGCATTCATTGGAACTTTTGCTTAGCCATGATTTTCAGACCGCGATGGATCTGGCAGGAAAGCTTGATAGCATCAATGTGGAACGGCAGCAATTGCAGAAGACGATGATCCAGGAAGCGCTCAATATGGTCGAGCGGGATGTAAATTTCAATAAGGAGAAAGTCATCGTCCTGGTTAAAGAGGGTTGGCATAAGGGGGTATTGGGGATCGTGGCATCCAAGATCGTCGAGACGTTTTATCGTCCGGCGGTCATTGTTACGCTTGAGAACGGTGTGGCGACCGGTTCGGCCCGTTCCATCGACGGATTTCACTTGCATGAGGCGCTTACGTCCTGTTCGGATGTGCTGGAGGATTTTGGGGGCCACCGTCTTGCCGCCGGATTAACGTTCAGGCAGGAACATACGGACGAACTTCGCCGCCGGCTCAATGACTACGCTCAGAGTTTTTTAAAGCCCGAGGATCTTACTCCTGTGCTTTTAGTCGACGCTGAGGTGCCGTTAAGAGACTTGACGGTCGACCTGGTCAATCGGATCGATCTTTTGGAGCCTTACGGGGAAGGGAACCGCCCGCCGGTCTTTTGTACGCGGAATCTCACCGTAAAAAGCCATCCGATGTGTTTGGCCAAGGAGACCCTTAAGTTCTGGGTTTCGGATGGGGAGACCACGCTTTCAGTAGTTGGTTTTGGAATGGGCAAGTTCAAGAATGATCTGGCGCTTAATCAGGTCATTGATGTGGCCTATGAGCTGGCGATCGATGATTGGAACAAAGAGCCGACCGCCCAGTTGCGTCTTAAAGATATCCGGCTTGTGTCATCTTAAAAAAAAGAAAAAGACCGCAATATTTTAACAATACTGCGGTCTTTTATTTAAAATTTTATTTAGCTTTGGTGACTTTGCCGGCTTTCAGGCATTTGACACAAACGGTAATTTTTTTCGTCCCGCCGTTGATCGTTGCGCGCACAGTCTGCAGGTTGGGGGCGAAGGTGCGAGCCGTTTTTCCAACGATCTTGGAACCGGCACCGCCTTTGCGACGCACCATACCGCGCCGTTTATATTTCATTCCGCTCATTGCGTCTTTGCCACAAATTTTACATGCTCTAGCCATAAGATTTACTTTCGTGTTGAATGGTCCTCATCTTTAAAATGAGATAAAATTCTAACAAAATCCAGGGCATTGTCAAGAATTTTTAAAAAACGAAGCCGGCCAGTGGTATAAAATGCCGAATTTCTTGAAAACCGATAGTATCTTGAGAGATTTTTGTTATAATCAATGAACTGTTGCGACTATAAAATGAAGGATTTTCGAAAATGACCGAACATGATTTCAGCCGTATCTCGCGTTATCAGGAAAGGACATTTGTCCCGGAAGGGGTCGATTTTAACGACCGTGATGAGGCCGTTGAGCTTTACACACAGCTTTTGGACCGTGACATACGCTCCGCCAAGGAATTGGAGCAATGGCTAAAAGATTGTTCGGAGTTGGCAGCCGCGGTCGACCAGCATGGATCGATCCTGTATATCCTGATGACCTGCGACACGTCCCATGCTGAACATGCCTATAATTATCAAAAGTTCATTAAAGATGTTGTTCCGGCGGTCAAGCCGTTGGGGGACGAGCTGAACCGGAAATATCTGGCGATGAATGACCAGTTTCCCTTGGATGCAAAGCGGTATTTTATTTTTCACCGCTCTGTTCAGACGGATGTTGATCTTTTTTGGGCGGAAAATGTTCCGCTCGAGACGGATGTTCAGCTTTTGTCTCAGGAATATCAATCGGTGTTCGGCAGCATGACCGTGGATTTTGACGGGCAGGAGATGACCTTGCCGCAGATGTCAAAATTCCAGGAAGAGATCGACCGTTCTTTAAGAGAGCGCGCATGGCGCTTGACCGCCCAGAGGCGTTATCAAGACCAGGACAGGTTGGAATCGATCTTTGAACGGATGTTCTCGATCCGGCATAAGATCGCTCGTAACGCCGGTTTCGGGAATTTCAGGGATTACCAATTCGCCGGCTATCACCGGTTCGATTATTCACCGGATCATTGCAAACGTTATCATGAAACGATTGAGCGGGTTGTGGTCCCGCTTTGGGATAAAATTTTGGAGCGCCGGCGCCAGCAGATGAAGCTCGCTCATCTGCGGCCCTGGGATTTGTCCGTTGATCCTTTTGGCCGGCCGCCGCTGAAACCCTTCACCACTGCTGATCAGCTGACCAAGGGGGTTTCGCGGATCGTTCGCCGCATTGATCCGGAATTCGGGGACATGTTCGATGAGATGCGCCAGCTTGGGCTTCTTGATCTGGAGAGCCGCAAGGGGAAGGCTCCCGGAGGCTACCAGAACACTCTTTCTGAAGCGCGTAAACCGTTCATTTTCATGAATGCCGTGGGGATCGATGATGACGTGCGAACGCTGCTTCATGAATCGGGGCATGCTTTTCACGCCATGTATTCCGCAACTGAATTTTTGCATACCTACAGGCGGGCTCCGATCGAATTTTGTGAGGTCGCCTCCATGAGCATGGAGCTTTTGGCCGACCATCATATGGATGAGTTCTATGGAGCGGAGGACCACAAGCGTTCCCGCACCACGCATCTGGAAAACATTATCCATATTCTGGCCTGGGTGGCTAACGTGGATTCGTTTCAGCATTGGATGTATGAACATGCGGACCACACACGACAGGACCGGATCCGTAAATGGGTGGAGCTGTATGAGCGCTTCGCCGGAACGCTGGTGGACTGGACGGGTTTGGATCTTTATAAAGAAACACTTTGGCACAGGCAGTTGCATATTTTTGAGGTGCCGTTTTATTATATTGAATACGGGATCGCGCAGCTGGGGGCCCTGCAGATATGGCAGCGTTCACGTAAGGACCTGCCCGGGGCGTTGAATACTTTCAAAAAAGCCCTGAGTCTGGGGGGGAGTTGCTCTCTTCCGGAACTTTTTGCCACGGCAGGGATCGAGTTTGATTTTTCAGAAAAAACAATCCGTCCGCTGGTCAATGACATTGCCAGGGAGCTGGAACTTTAACCGGGAGGGAATGATGAAAAAAGATCTCCGGATGACGATGGCGCTGGTCTGTCTTTGTGTGATCTTGTGCGCGGCGTTGGCTTGGGCTGACCAGAATATCTTTGGGTTGGATACGAATAACGCGTATGATATCTATCTTTCGAATGAACAGAACTCAGGGCTTTCAGTGATCAAGGATGTCATGATCCTGGAGAAACGCGACATTCTGGGGGAAGCTTTTATTCTGGTGCGTTCAGACAGTTTCGCCTCCAAACTGAACGAAGGGCTGGTCCGTTTTTCAGCGATCCAGGCGATTATACCCAGCAAGCGCTCGTTCCGTGTTGAGGGAACCAATCGATATTAGGACCTTCCATGGATGAACATCTTGAAATCTTGAAAGAGGGAAAATATATCCGCCTTTTGCGCCGCGGTGATTGGGAATTCGTGCAGAGGACCAATTGCACGGGTATCGTGATCATTATTGCCATGACGGAAGACCAAAAGGTGATCTTTGTCCGGCAATACCGGGCTCCGGTCAATTGTGATGTGATCGAATTTCCGGCCGGGCTTGTCAATGACGGCGGTTGTCCCGAAACCACCGCCCAGGCCGCCATGCGGGAGCTTCAGGAGGAAACAGGATATGAAGCTGAAGAAGTTGTGCCGGTATTTTCCGGCCCTGGCGGGGCTGGGGCGTCTTCAGATATTCTGACCTTTTTTCTGGCGCGCCGCATCCGAAAGGTCGCAAATGGGGGAGGAGATGCCAGTGAACGGATCACAGTTTATGAAATTCCCCTTATGCAGGTTGAAGAATGGCTCAAGCAAATGGCCGGGCAGGGAGTCCCCGCTGATCCCAAAATTTATGCTGGACTTTATTTCTTAAAGACATATAATAAAAACTCTTAAGACGTAACCCACACAAGCGATTACTTCAATTTTATTAACAGTATAAAAAGAAGGAGTTGGTGATGGTTTCCTACAAGGATCTCGGTTTAGTCAATACGCGAGACATGTTCGCAAAAGCCATGAAGGGCGGCTACGCTGTTCCTGCGTATAACTTTAACAATATGGAGCAAATCCAGGCGATTATTGCGGCCTGTGTGGAGACCCAATCTCCGGTGATCTTGCAGGTTTCAAGCGGGGCCCGCAAATATGCGAATCAGACCTTGTTGCGCTACATGGGCCAGGGTGCCGTGGAGATGATGAAGGATATGGCCAAAGAAAAAGGCTTAAAGCCGATCCCGATCGCCCTGCATTTGGACCACGGGGACACATTTGAACTCTGCAAAAGCTGTATCGAGTCAGGATTTTCTTCCGTTATGATCGACGGTTCGCATCATCCCTATGAAAAAAACATTGAGCTTACAAAACAGGTCGTGGAGTACGCCCATAAATATGATGTGACCGTTGAGGGCGAGCTGGGCGTGTTGGCCGGTATTGAGGATGATGTCGTGGCTGCCAAGTCGACCTACACCAAGCCGGAAGAAGTCATTGATTTCGTCGGAAGGACCGGTGTGGATTCGCTAGCCATCTCGATCGGCACATCGCATGGCGCGAATAAATTCAAGCCCGAGCAATGCACTAAGAACGCGGACGGCATTTATATCCCGCCGGAATTGCGTTTCGATATTTTGGAGCAGATCCAGGAAAAGATCCCGGATTTTCCGATCGTCCTTCACGGATCATCGTCCGTGCCGATCGAAGCGGTCAAGATCATCAATGCTCATGGCGGGGCCCTCAAAAACTCGATCGGGATCCCCGAAGAGCAGCTGCGCAAGGCCACGACTTATAATGTTTGCAAGGTCAATATCGATTCTGATGGCCGTTTGTGGATGACGGCGGCGATCCGTAAGCATTTCGCTGAAAACCCGGCTGAATTTGATCCGCGCAAATACTTGGGTCCGGCCCGTCAGGCTTTGATCGAAATGTATAAGCACAAGAACCTCAATGTGCTTGCGTCTGCCGGAAAGGCGTAATGTTCGGTAGTTCACGTCTTAGAAAAGAGCGGGTTTGGCCCAGGGCCGGATCCGCTCTTTTCATTAGTTCGCAAATATCGGGAGGCAAAAAATGAAGGTCTTGCTTTATGGCGGCGGGGCGGTTGGTTTGGGCCTGGCGAGTTTTCTTTTGAAATCCGGGGTTTCTGTGGATATTATCGCGCGGCCGGAAACGGCGCAGGCATTGCGGGAAAAGGGCCTGTTCCGCACCGGCTTATTCGGTGATGCTGAGTTTTCGCCGAAATCATTCCAAGTTTTTTCCAGTCTCTCTGAAGTTAAAAATCCGGGGGCGGGCTATGACTATCTTTTGCTGTGCACAAAGCTCTTTGACGTGGATTATGCCGTCGAAGATATTGCCCGTCATCAACAGGAGCTTGGCCCTGATTTTAAGATCATCATTTGCCAGAACGGCTGGGGAAGTTCGGACCGTTTTTTAAAGTATTTACCCAGGGAACGCGTGTTCAACGCCCGGGTGATCACGGGCTTCAAACGCCCGGAACCGAATCGCGTGAATGTCACTGTTCACGCTGACGCGGTCCATCTTGGAAGCGTCTACGGTGTTCCTTCGCAAAATTTAACGGACCTCGCCGAGGCGATTGACGCGGCAGGGCTGCCCTGCAAGCTCGCGGATGATGTGGCAAAGGACCTTTGGGCGAAGATGCTTTATAATTGCGCGCTCAATCCGTTGGGCGCGGTGCTAAAAAAGTCATACGGCGAACTGGGGGACAATCTCCATACCCGTGAGATCATGAACCGTCTGATCAGTGAGATCTTTGAGGTCATGACGGTAAACGGATATGAGACCCATTGGCCGACGGCCGCAGAATATCAAGAGGTGTTTTACGGGGAGCTTGTCCCGGCGACGGCGGCTCACCGTTCGTCAACTCTGCAAAGTCTGGAGCAGGGCCGGCGTATCGAGATCGAAGGCCTGACCGGGACGATCCTGGAGCTGGCAAAGGCAAAAGGGATCAGCGTTCCTTATAACGCGATGCTGTATTCGATGGTCAAGGCGCTCGACCGCGCAAAATATTAAAAATAGTGGTATTCATCTCAATTAATATACTATAATTAATACATAATGAATTGGAGGCTTCTTTATGTCGATCCCATTGGAATTAAAACTGAAGAATTTTGAAGACGCTACCGGAGCGGTGTCGGCTGTCGTGGATGAGAAATTGGCGAAGCTCGAGCAGGTTTGCCCTAAGGCGACGTCCTGCCATGTCCTGGTAGAACAGCTGCAGAACCCTAAACACCATCATCATTCTTATCATATCCGTGTCGCTGTTAAATTTCCGCCGCACCATGAAGTGGTCGTTACCAAAGATCCGCAGAAGGGCGGTATCCAGGAAGAGCTTTTGACAACACAGGTTCGTGAGGTCTTTATTTCGGTCCGGCGTCAAGTCCAGGAAATCATGGACAAAGACCGCGGAAAGGTCAAAACGCATGGTTCATGACAGGGCGGCTGTTTGACCGGGCCTGGTTTTTGCTGAGAATGTAAGGTCTGATTTATGAACATCGCCGTTGGGGGAAATGTTCTTGTCGGAGCGCTCTTAGGCGGCGCAAGGTTTTACACAGGCAAAAGGTCCGGTCCTATGAGTTTTAATTTTATTTAATAATAAACTCAAAGTTTCGTTTGCAACGAGGCTTTGAGTTTTTGTTTTTCAGGAGGGATAAGGCCATGACAGAGAACCAAAAGACGATCGAAGAATTGATGAAGGAAATAGAATTTTTGCGCGGCCGGATCCAAGAGCTGGAAGCTGAGGCCAAGGAGACCGAAGAAAAGCTGAAAGAACAGGAAGCGTTTACCCGGACCGTTATGGATCATCTGCCGATCGGTATCGCGGTCAATTCGATCGATCCGGCGGTGTTTAGGTACATGAATGACAATTTTGTCAAATATTACCGGGTGACACGGGAGGAACTTGCGTCTCCGGATGTTTTTTGGGAGGTTGTTTATCCTAATGAGGCGGAGAGGGAAAAAACCAGAAAGAAAGTTTTTGAGGACTGCGCCAGCGGAGATCCGGAGCGTATGGTTTGGAATGATGTCCCGATCAATCGTCCTGGAGAAAAAACGTTCTTTGTCAGCGCGCGAAACATCCCGATCCCGGGTAAGCCCTTTATGATCTCTACGGTCCAGGACACGACCGAATACGTTCAGATCATGTCGGCTCTCAGAGAAAGTGAACGGCAGTTCCGCACGCTGTTCGAAAATATGAGCACGGGGTTCGCCCTGCATAAGATCGTAACGAACGAAAAGGGAGAACCGGTCGATTATATCTTCTTGGCGGCTAATCCCGCTTTTGAACGGGAGACGGGCCTCAAGAGAGAACATATTCTCGGAAAACGGGTCACGGAGGTCCTTCCCGGCATTGAGAACGATCCGGCCGATTGGATCCATTTCTATGGACAGGTCGCGATCGAAAGGAAGGCTCAGACGGTGGAGCGCTATTCGGCAGCGTTAAAGCGGTGGTATTCGGTCGTGGCCTACAGTCCGGCGCCGGGCCAATTTGCCGCGGTATTCAGTGATATTTCAGACCGTAAGAGGATCGAGGAAGAGACCGAGAAGGCCAGGATGTTCCTGAACGCGATCATTAACACGATCGCGGACCCGGTCTTTGTCAAGGATTCAGAGCATCGGTGGATCCTTTTGAATGATGCGTTCTGTGAGTTCATGGGGCGCTCCCGGGAGGTGCTGATCGGAAAGAGCGACTATGATTTCTTCCCCAAGGAGCAGGCGGATATTTTCTGGCAAAAAGATTCCCTGGCGCTGGAATCCGGGAATGATGATGTGAATGAGGAGAAATTCACCGATGCCACGGGACTGGAGCATACGATCGTTACCAAAAAATCCGTTTTCACGCTGCCCTGGACGTCGGAGAAGGTCCTGGTGGGTATTATCCGCGATATTACGGATATCCGGCGCGGTGAGGAGGAGAAACAGAAACATTTGCATGAATTGGAAGTGTTCTTTAGGGCGAGTTTGGGCAGGGAGGAGCGCATCCTTGAGCTGAAAAAAGAGATCAACGCTTTAAGGCAGGAATTGGAAAAGAACTAGCGGTCGGGGCGGGCGATCGGCTTCAATTCGGGAGGGAATTCATGGCAGTGGAACACAAGAAAATGATCCGGATGTGCGTGTTTTTCGCTGTTTCGCTTCTATTCATTTCAGGATTGTGGATGGCCGCTGAGTGGAGCGCGAAAAGCGAAGACCTCCGGATGCGAAGGTCCGTTCTGAGCAAGGTCATGGCCTTAGCACGGGAAATGGACCCTTCCCTTGTAAAAGAGCTGACCTTTACGGCAAAGGATCGGGACTCTGCGGTATTTGAGCATCTTGTCAGGATCATGACGCAATATGGAAAGAATTTTTTCTGCAGAGGGATCTACAGTTATGCGCTGCGGGATGGAAAGTTATATTTCGGCCCTGAAAATTATTCTCTCGATGACCCCATGGCGAGCCCGCCCGGAACGTTATATCAGGAACCGTCTGAACAAGACATCGCGATTTTTAGCACCAAGAGCGCGTTTATCAGCGGTCCCCACACGGATGAATACGGAACGTTCATTTATGGCCTGGCTCCCGTGATCGACCCGGACACCGGGGAGGTCCTTATGGCCGTGGGGATGGATGTTCTTGTCAAGGATTGGTTCGCGAAGCTTAATGCTGTTCGTGTTCAGGTTATGCTTCCGGGTGTTTTACTGATCGTTCTGTTCTTCGTTTTGCTTTTTGCGTTTCCTTACACGATCAAGCAGTCAAAGGATTGGCAGTATTTGAGTTTAAAAAAATGGATCCTATGGCCGGTTTTCGGGTCCTTCGCGCTGATCTTATTGTTGAGTTTATCGTTTCATATTTATGGATATTTTCTTCAGGTGAAGGATTCATCCTCTTTTTTTATTGAGCAGTCGAAACATCAATTGCAAAGTATGATCCTGGATGAGGTTGAATTGTTGCAAACAGAGATCAGGGCTTTTGCCGATCGTTTGTTAAAAGCGGATGTTTGGGAGACTTCTGATAACAGTCTTCTGCGAAGTGAAACAGAGGTGTTTTTTAGGACGGCGCAAAAGAAATACGCGGTCGATTCCGCGCGGGTGATCAGCAAGGACCGTATTGTTTTGTTCCGCGCGAGCGATCCGGAAAGGGCGGGAGACAGAGTTGATAACCGGATCCTCCTGGAGGCTGAACGGCTTGAAAAGGATTTTTGGGGTCTGCTTAAAGAAGGGGAATCCGACCGTTTGATGATCCGGTATGTCCATTCCGTTCACAGGGACGGCCGGCTTCTTGGTTATATCAGTTTTGGCAAGGATTTCGAAACGGTCAGGCAAAAACTGTCAACAGTGCTGCAGGGGGAGGTGGTTGTTGTTCTGCGGAAGAAAGGTGGCGGGGAGTGCGCCAAAGCGGGAGGCCCCGGAGGTCCTGATCAAACATGTGATGAACGGAAGGCGATCAAGGAGGATTTTGTTATTTTGAGCTCCATGGCATCCGCCGCGCCGTTCACCAAACTGAAGAACGTGTTGAACAAAGGGGATCGGGGCGCAGACGATAGTGGCGAGAACGTTTTGATCATTGAGGAAAAGGATCGATACTTTTTGGCGGGGCGGATCCATTTGCTTGGTTTTGCGACGGAAGAAGATGTTAATATTTTTGTTCTCAAAGAAGTGACGGACGCGTTTGGAGACCTAAAAAGCGCTGTCCTGATCGAGATCATATTGGTGATGATCATCATTTTGGGGTTGGCAAGCCTGCTTTTTTTTCTTACCGGCAGCGCTGAACACCATGTTAAATGGATCATTCATAAACTTCGCGATTCAGAAAGCAGGCTCGAGCACATCAATCAGGTGCTTTTGGGAATCCGG
>ERZ795055.2058-NODE-2058-length-15559-cov-4.299149_pt1 | contig 15559 bp, 13 predicted proteins | sample MGYA00375139_ERZ795055 | MGnify/ENA primary metagenome ERZ795055 (study PRJEB30184, sample SAMN05720283) | anaerobic digester metagenome | isolation source: active sludge of municipal wastewater-treating anaerobic digesters | place: USA | collected 2015-01-23 ... | reverse complement strand
CAGTTGATACAAAAGTACAAACAGAATGCACAAAGTAACTATGTAACTACTTCGGAGCATTATCAAACCGGGTTTTGGGTTCAAAAAAACACAGCATTTGAACAAGAACCCGGAATACCGATATTCAATAATGACAGTACAAGAATTGAGATTTACACAGCGTTTAATTCGGTCAGCAGACGCGACATTTATACCAAAAACAATGGCTGCTGGATCCGGTCAAACATTATTGATGATGCATGTAATTACGTATCGTATGCAAAAGGAAGAGGATTAATTCATTCGAGTAGCGGCTGCTGGCTAATGTCTGGTGAAAGTTTGGATCAAGTCTATTATAAAAAAGGGGCAGAAACAGGCGGAACTCCATTGATTCTTACCGGTAACGAAGAGTTAAATGCCCGGTATTCGGTAAACATTTACCCGAACCCAACAACAGACAAAATTTACATTGATTTAAACGATAATATTCACTGCACATTCGAATTATTTGATGCGCAAGGTAAATTTATGCTACAAAAGGAGCTTAACCAAAAACAGAATTCAGTGAATATGCAGGAATTTAACAAAGGTATGTATTTTTATCGGGTAAAAACAGATGAAAAGCAAGTGAAGACCGGAAAAATTTTCAGGGAATGATAAGATGGCAGAAAAGAAAACATACTTTCAAAATAGATAATAACTGAATAAAAACCTCTGCTCCCGCTTGATTGCTTTGTATAGGGAAATTAACAATACCACACGATGAAATTCGTGTGGTAACTTATCAATAGGGATTATTCTTTGTTAATCATTTACATCATATAACATGCGGGCTTGTATTCTGTCCTGACTTTCGATTTCATTCATGTCTTTAAACAGTTGATAATAATCGCCGAGCTTGTTTTTCAGGATATTTTCTTCTAATTTTTGTTCTACAGAAATCAGACTTACCGAATTATTTTTAGATTTTACGGTAGGAATTACCAATTGATAGGTTTCAATTTCAGACAGTTCAGCAGCCGATTTTATGGCATCGTTCAATCCGCCAAGTTCGTCAACCAATCCTATCTTAAGTGCATCTTCGCCGGTCCAAACCCGTCCTTCGGCGATGGCTTTTATTTCGTCGGTGGTTTTCTTACGTCCCTCTGCACAGCGTTTTACAAACAACTCGTAACCCTCGTTAATTTTATCCTGCATCAGCATCCGTTCTTCGTCGGTAAATGCACGATTCGTTGAATAAGCATCGCTGAGTTTGTTGGTTTTAACGCCATCGTAACTCAGCCCGAGTTTATCGTTAATCCCTTTCATATTGGGGAAAAGCCCGAAAATACCAATGGAGCCGGTAACAGTTGTTGGCTGTGCAAATATTCTACTTGCATTAGACGAAATGTAATATCCACCCGATGCGGCCACATTGCCCATCGATACCACGACCGGTTTTTTCATTTTCAGTCGGGTGAGCGCTCTCCATATCTTTTCCGATTCAAAAGCACTTCCGCCCGGCGAATTCACACGCAGTACCACTGCTTTTACCGAGTTGTTGGCTTCGAGCTCTTTGCACAATTTCAACACAGTTTTTGAATTGATGGCACCATCGGTTGCAATGGATCCATCGGCATAAATAATCGCTATTTTGTTTTTGTCTTTGATGCTCTTTCTATTCAACGAAGTAAATTCATAGTGACCTATTTTGTTGGGTTTTTTCTTATCAGCCACAAATTTGTTTACAATGCTGTCCGTTTCATCAATGTAAACAAGGGTGTCGATTAAATTCATCTCCCTGAGTTTTGGGGTTGGTAACAAGGCACTGTAATTATCTGCAATTTGATTTATTTTCTCCGACGACAGTTTCCTCGATTGAGCAATTTCGGTTGAAAGATTGTTCCAGATGGAGTTCAGAAATACCTTCACCTGCTCACGGTTGGCATCGCTCATCTCTGTATTGGTATAAGGTTCAACAGCCGATTTGTAAGTTCCTACTTTAACCACCTGCATTTCAATTCCAAGTTTATCAATGGCATTTTTATAAAATGTTGTTTCACTTGATAAACCCTTTACATCCACCGACCCATACGGATTCAGCATTATTTTATCGGCCACCGAAGCCAGGTAATAATTTTTCTGCGAATAGGTATCGGCATAAGCCACAATAAATTTACCTGTATTTTTGAAACTGATTAATGCATTGCGGATTTCTTTAAGTGATGCGTAACCAGCTTTCAAATCGCCACCATAAAGGTAAATTCCTTTTACATTGGGGTTTTCAGCAGCTGTTTTTATGTTTTTCAATACATCGTTTAAACCAATGGTGATATTGGGTTTCAATCCGATCAGTGCCGGCAACATATCCGAAAATTTAAACTTGTCCTTTTTCTCAACTAAAGAGCCGTTGAGATGAATTACATAAATCGAATTATCTTTTATTCTTTTTGCAGAAACATCAATCGAAATCGAAAATAACATAATCATAATGAGCATAATACTTGCACTTCGGAATAAAATAGATTTTTGCATTTGGGGTTGGTTTTTGTGTGGAAATTATTATTGTATTGAATTAGCCGACAAATATAGTTTTTCGGAAATTAAAATTGTTAAAAACAATATTTTCTTTAGTGTATTTTAATCAATAAAAAATGATTTTTTGAATATTGGAAATAATGAATTGAATATTTGCTTATCTTTGCATTTGCATTGGTTCACTCAGGCCATCGGTCCAAAGTGATAATAGGGAATCAGGTGAAAATCCTGAACAGTCCCGCTGCTGTAAGCTCAACACCCTCCAAACCTCCCTAAAGGGAGGCTTAAGAGAGTAAAACGTATTGAACAACTCTTTTGCCACTGGGTACTTCTTCGTTTAAATCAATTGATTTAATGCGATTTTCCCCTCCTTTGGAGGGGTTAGGGGGAGGTCTCGGGAAGGCGTTCAAATACGGGAGTAAGTCAGAAGACCTGCCAACATGCATGTAATTTTTTCAGAAGCTTTCGAGGAAAAAGCGACGAAACATCTGCAAATATTTCATTTTGCCTTTGTTGGGTTAATTTTCTTGCAAGCTATTTCGTTTTTCGTTAAACAAATAGTATTGTATGCATTTTTCAACGTTTCGGATTTCAACTATTCGGTTGTATTTATTCATTTCGGGTGTTTGGGTTTTTCCTTCGACCATCGTTGCCGAAGACAAACTCGATACAACCAAAGTGTATAACATCCACGAAGTTACCGTTACCGAACAATACCGCAACACCGAAGTACGCGCTTCGGCCCCGCTCCAGATTCTTTCGTCGAAACAAATTGAGAAACTGAATGCGCTACAGGTTTCGGATGCGGTAAAGTATTTTTCGGGCGTCACGGTGAAAGACTACGGTGGCATTGGCGGACTGAAAACCATTTCGGTGCGCAGTTTGGGAGCAGCGCATACAGCAGTGAGTTACGATGGCATTACGCTTACCGATTGTCAGACCGGACAAATCGACATCGGTCGTTTTTCACTCGACAATGTGGACATGCTTTCGCTCAACAACGGACAAAGCGATAATATTTTTCAAGCGGCTCGCTTGTTTGCTTCGGCTTCGCTGCTTAACATCCGAACTTTAAGCCCTCAATTTACAACTAATAAAAAATTCAACGGAAAAGCATCACTGAAAGTCGGTTCGTTCGGATTGATCAACCCTGCATTTTTAGTGCAACAAAAAATAAGTAAAAAATATGCTGCTTCCCTGAGTGGCGAATGGCTTTCAGCTCATGGTGAATATCCGTATTTATTACAACAAAGTTATTTGGGTAATGGCATTACTTCCAATGAAATACGAAAGAATTCAGACGTACATAATTTCAGAATTGAAGGCGCTTTGCATGCCAATTTCTCTGAAAATGAATCGGGTTATCTGAAGACATATTTTTACAATTCAGAACGCGGACTACCCGGTGGAACGATTCTTTACAACGAAGGCGCTTTCACTTCGCAACGCATGTGGGACAATACTTTTTTCACGCAGGCACATTACGAAAATCATTTCTCAAAACTGTTTTCGTTGCAATTGAATGCCAAATATAATCATGGCTATCTGCATTATCTCGATACTGTTGTGTTGAACAATGCCGGACACGAAGAAAGTTATTTTACTCAAAATGAGTATTATACTTCGGCGTCAGTACTTTACAGAGCTTTTCAACATCTTTCCTTCTCGTTTTCGACTGATGCTTCGGTAAATAATATGTTTGCCCGTTACGAAAACACATCACTGACTGAAAGTTTTGCTCAACCTGTTCGTTACAGTCTGCTGTCGGTTTTGGCAGCCAAATATGTAACCGAAAATGTGCTGGCAACCGCAAGTTTACTTTCAACATTGGTTACAGAGTCTGTGAAAAGTGGTACGCAATCTTCCAATCAGAACAGACTTTCGCCTTATGTCAGTCTTACTTATAAACCTTTCAACCAGACTGATTTGCGCTTCAGGGCTTTTTACAAAAACATCTTCCGACTGCCAACATTCAACGATTTGTATTATTCGAGAATTGGGAACGCCGACTTGCGTCCCGAAATTACGGATCAGATGAATGTAGGCGCAACTTATTCGGTAACACCAGCCAGGTGGATGCCTTTATTTTCGGTAACTGTAGATGCATACCGAAATAATGTAAGGGATAAAATTGTGGCTATGCCAACTAAAAACCTTTTTAATTGGACAATGGTAAATATTGGAAAAGTGAAGATTACTGGAATTGATCTGACTGCCGAAACTTCGATAGAAGCATCGAAAAAACTGGGCTTTGTATTGGGTGGAACTTATACGTATCAACGGGCATTGGACATGACAACTCCCGACGAAAATACATTCGGGCATCAAATTCCATACACGCCGCGCGTTTCCGGTTCAGGAAAGTTAGCCTTTGAAACTCCTTGGGTGGATGTGGCTTATTCGATGCTTTGGTCGGGCAAGCGGTATGCTCTTTTTCAAAATTATGCCGAAAATCGCTTGGCCGGATATGCCGATCACAGCATTTCAGCATCAAGAAGTTTTCAATTGAAAGACAAATTACTAAAAGTAAATGTCGAAATATTGAATTTGTTGAATGAAAATTATGCGGTAGTTAAATGGTTCCCAATGCCGGGTCGGTCGTTGAGAGGGACGGTGAGTTTGAAGTTTTAAAAAACTTTTCGACGTCGAAGACTCGAAAAAGTTTCTTTTGATTTAAAACATGATTCACTTTTACAAGTAAAGAAACAATCAAAAGTCTTCGACGTTTTGAGGTTTTTCCTAATTGAAGAATTTAAATATTATTTTTATGAAGAAGATACATTCACTCTGCTTATTGCTTCTGTTGTTTTTGATTTCTTGCGACGACATGGAAGACAAACTAAAACTGTCAAACAACGCGGGATCGAATGAACCCACGCAGCTATATATTCTTTCCGAAGGACTTTTTAATTCGAATAACAGCACCCTGGCAAAGTATGATTTAACAACAAATACGCTCGTTTCCGATTTTTTTCTAAGTGCTAATAAACGGGGTTTAGGTGACACTGCCAATGACATGGGAATTTATGGTTCGAAACTGTATATCGTTGTTAATCAGTCGAGTCAGATAGAAATAATTAATGCTAAATCAGGAAAATCATTGAAGCAAATCCCTATGTTCAAAGAAAATGGTGGTGGTCACCAGCCACGTTTCATTGAGTTTTATGGCGGTAAAGCATACGTTTGTTCGTTCGATGGCACAGTGGCGAAAATTGATACAACGACTTTAAAAATTGAATCGTTTACGCAATGTGGTAAAAATCCGGATGGAATATGTGTAGCAAACAATAAATTATATATTTCAAACTCCGGCGGCCTGAATTTTCCGAATTACGATAATACGGTTTCGGTCATTGATTTAAATACTTTTACCGAAATAAAGAAAATAACAGTAGGTGTAAATCCGGGAGCAATGCATGCCGACAGCGAAGGAGATGTGTATGTGGTTTCGCGTGGTAATTATGGCACAAATCCTTATAAATTTCAACGTATAAATGCGGCAACAGATGCTTTAATAGAGACTTTCAACAATATTCAGGCATTAAATTTCACTATTCACAACGATACAGCCTACATTTACAATTACAATTTTACTACACAAACATCCGAAATCAAGGTTTTTGACTGCAAGTATGAAACAATCATTTCGCAAAATTTCATAACCGATGGTACCGTGTTGAGTACGCCTTTCGGGATTGATATAAACCCGATAAACGGCGATGTATATTTGACTGATGCAAAATCGTACACCGTTTTGGGCGATGTACTTTGCTTCAACAGAAATGGAAAATTAAAATTCCGATTGAAAGAAGTCGGATTAAATCCGAAAAAGGTAGTATTTCGCTAAGAAAATATGATTGTGAAAACATTTTCTTACTTTTGCAAAATAAATTCAATTTTTATAAAAATGAAAAAACTATTAATTTGCATATCTTTGCTATTATCGTTAAACGCTGTAGCACAAACAACTGATGACCGTGGTTATCTAGTAAAAGTGGGTGATAAAGCTCCCGATTTCAGCATAAAACTAACATCCGGATTAAGCATCAAACTATCTGACTTTAAAGGCAAAGTGGTTATGTTGCAATTTACAGCCAGTTGGTGCGGTGTTTGTCGCAAGGAAATGCCTTTTATTGAAAGTGATATCTGGCAAAAACACAAAGCAAATCGAAACTTTGCATTAATTGCCATCGACCGCGATGAACCACTCGAAACAGTACTGAAATTTGCACAAAGTACCGGCATCACCTACCCCATCGGACTCGATCCGAATGCTGATATATTTGCACTTTATGCCGACCGCAAAGCAGGCATTACGCGCAATGTAATTATTGACAAAACAGGGAAAATAGTAATGTTGACACGATTGTACAATGAAGCCGAGTTTTCGGAAATGAAAAAGGTAATTAACAAACTACTCTAGAAACAATGGGAAGTATTAATTAACTGATATTACATTGTTTTTCAAATATTTGAATAGAGATTCAGCTTTAATTCTGAGTCTCTGTTTTTTTTTATTTGAGTACATGGTCCGTTTTTTATCGTCATTTATTCAATCATAATTAAACAAAAAACTAATTCAATTCTCAAAAAAAATGATTAAAAAATCAATTGCTGTAATTTTTTCTTTTATGATGTTATGCCTGGTAACGTCAACAGCACAATACCCGCAAGTTCCAAAAGAACAACAAGAAGTTGCAGATCAGAAACTCGATGCTGAAAAGAAAAGTGCTCAGGAAGCATTCGAAAAAGCATGGCCTATAATAAATGCAGAATCATTGAAAGGCAAACCTTTTATTCAATGGGCTGAACGTCCTACTGATTTACCTCAGGCAAAAATTCCTGCATTTCCGGGTGCCGAAGGTGGAGGAAAATACACTTTTGGCGGTCGTGGTGGTAAAGTAATCACGGTTACGAGTCTTGCCGATCGCGGACCGGGCACTTTCAGAGAAGCCTGCGAAACTGGTGGAGCTCGTATTGTGGTTTTTAACGTAGCCGGAATTATTAAACTGAAAACTCCGATAATTGTAAATGCACCCTATATAACTATTGCCGGACAAACAGCTCCGGGCGATGGTGTTTGTATAGCCGGTGAGTCATTTTGGGTAAACACACACGATGTTGTGGTTCGTCACGTACGTTTTCGCAGAGGCGAGACTGATGTGACGAGACGCGATGACGCTTTCGGTGGAAATCCGGTGGGAAACATAATGATTGATCATTGCTCTACAAGTTGGGGATTAGACGAAAACATTTCGTTTTACCGCCACATGTTCGATCCGCAAGATGGAAGCAAAGAAAAGAAACTGCCTACTGTTAATGTAACCATTCAAAATACCATTTCAGCTCAGGCGCTTGACACTTACAATCACTCCTTTGGAAGCACATTGGGTGGTGAAAATTGTTCTTTTATGCGAAATCTTTGGGCCAACAATGCAGGACGTAATCCATCCATCGGTTGGAATGGCGTTTTTAATTTTGCTAACAATGTTATTTACAACTGGGTACACCGTTCGGTAGATGGTGGTGATTATACTGCACTTTATAATATTATCAATAATTATTATAAACCGGGTCCACTTACACCGAAAGATTCACCCATTGGTCATAGAATGGTGAAACCAGAGTCAGGACGAAGCAAACTTGGATATTTGGTTTTCGGAAGAGTGTATTGCAACGGAAACATCATGGAAGGAAATGATGCTGTGACCAAGGATAACTGGAATGGTGGTGTTCAGGTTGAGGATTTCCCCAACACCGATAAATATACTGATGCAATGAAATGGAACGAACCTTTCCCAATGCCGGAAATGAAAATTATGAGCGCCGAAGATGCTTATAAATTTGTATTGAAAAATGTAGGTGCAAATATTCCAAAAAGAGACATTGTGGATGAGCACATTATCGAACAGGTAAGCACGGGCAAAGTGCATTATCAGGAAGGACTCGACACCGTTGCATTTTATCAGTTTAAATATCGCCGTTTGCCGAAAGACTCTTATAAATCGGGAATTATTACTGACATCAGACAAGTTGGCGGTTATCCTGAATACAAAGGCGAATCTTATATCGACACCGACAAAGACGGCATGCCGGATGCATGGGAAAAGAAATACGGTTTAAATCCAAACGATGCAACGGATGCCATGAAAGACTGCAATGGTGATGGTTATACCAACATTGAAAAATACATCAATGCCATCAACCCAAAGAAAAAAGTGGACTGGACAAAAGCAAAAAACAACAGAGATACTTTGGCCGAAAAGGGAAAACTTCTTTGATTTACGATTTTTCAATTTACGATTTACAATTGATTATACATGAAGTTATCAGTAATTATAATTGGTCTACTACTCTTTTTATCAGCATTGAATGCTGTTGAACTTGATACAAAAAACCGGGATCCGAAATATGTGACAAACATTGTTGAACGGACAAAAAAAATTGTTGACAAGTTAGAACTGAATGACTCTACGACATACAAAAATGTGGTAAATGTAGTTGCTAATAAGTATTTTAAGCTCAACGATATTTACGAGAAACGTGATAGTGCTGTTGTTCGTATAAAACGATCGACAATGAGTAAGGAAGAAAAAGCCGCTGCTGAATCTGCTGTACAAAACGAAAAGGAAGTTGCACTTTACCGGTCACATTTCGCTTTTCCTGCTGAATTGTCATTGTTCTTAAACGAACAACAAATCGAGGCTGTAAAAGATGGAATAACTTTCGGAGTAGTAAAGGTAACTTACGACGCTACTTTGGACATGATTCCCTCTTTAAAGGAAGAAGAAAAAGTGCAAATATTAGCATGGTTAAAAGAAGCACGTGAATTTGCTATCGATGCAGAGAATTCAAATAAGAAACACGAAGCATTTGGTAAATACAAAGGACGAATAAACAATTACCTTTCGAAACGCGGTTATAATTTAGTAAAAGAACGGGAAGAATGGTACAAAAGGATAAAAGTCCGTGAGGAAGGCAACAAAAATTAATCAAAAAAATCCGGAACAACTTAAAGCTGTTCCGGATTTTTTTCTACCAATTTATCTTTTATTTCGGTATTTAAAATTTCTTCGTTTTGCAACCAAACACAGAACAAACTAAAGAAACTCAAATAAATAATGCCCTCTACCCTACCTAGCATTCCTTCGACCATTAAATTTACACCATACAACAACGAAAAATAAATTGCGAAACGCCTAGCTTTGCCAGTAAAAAATCTTGAAAAAAACAAAAAGAACAAAAGCATAAAAGCTCCTCCAAGAACTCCTAATTCTATAGTTTCGATTATATACTGATTATGTACCCCAAACTTATAATCCAAAAAATTTTGAGGATAATTGTTTGACTTATAAATCTTCATCAAATATTCAGTACTATTTCCCGCTCCAACACCATGTACTATATAATCCGAAGGTTGTTTAAAGGCACTATACCATATTAAAAAGCGTGGTTCTGTTACGACTGGATCCCAGTTATTTCCGGTTTTAACCACTTCCCAGTTAATAGATTTCAGATTTGAAACTCTTGGTAGATATTTGAATGCAAGAAAAAGCAGGAGTACAGAAAGAGAAACAATTGTAGTTAAAATCACAATTTTCCTATTTGGACTACTTACTCTATAAATACTGAATATTAGCATTATCACTAAAACAATAACTGTAATTCTGGATCCTGATAATAATATCATTGCTACAATTAACAGACTTATTATTGTTAACAATAAATAGGTTTTATATTTCCCATATTGTATTTCCAGCTTTTTGCGCATAAAAAACAAACTAAAAACTGAAGTTACCAGAATAGTACAGTAATATAAATGATGTTTTATAAATCTGTTCCAATTAACAAAAAGATCAACAGAAATTCCTTGCCAAAGCTCTTCTTTCCCTTCATTAAAAAAGTAATCATAATTTGTAAGATAAAGAATAGCAGTATAATATGTAATAGTTGAAACTATTGCTCCAGCAATTAAACTATAAAGTAAAGTTGAAGTTTTATAATATTGATTTACACCAAAAAGTGCAACTGGTAGAATGAGAATAAACCAGGTTTGCCTTTGTACAACTTCCAATGTTAATGTAGCATTTTGCGACCAAAGGGCAGAAATTAATTGCATGATAACAAAACCTGTGAGTAAAAATACCGGAATTTGAGATTTACTCAATTTGAAATTCGTTTTACTCAAATACCGGCCTTCGAGTACCCAGGTAATAAACCATAAAGTACAGAATATTTTTATAAACTTAGCCGGGAAAGACAATGAGAATGCCAACGACAAAGCTAACATGTAATTTAGAAATCGAACAATCTGCTGGAATTTATAAATAAAATTAGGCATATTTCAATAATATCTGACTAAAGTAAGTAATTGTTTAATAATCCTTTTGTATGGTTTGTTGAATTTATTTCTGTTACCGAGAATCGTATAATCTTCACCCTCGTTGTGACAAACCAATTCATTTCTATATTTTAGATAAAATTTCCAATCTACACCTTTTTCGTGTTTAAATGTTCTCTTATTCTCATTTTTGGCAATTAATCTTGTTTCAAATCGTTTTCTCATCTGCTCGGGACTACGATATTGATAATGTAAAACCCTGATTTGATGTGGATAAATTAATCCGGCAGGTGTAGGAACAATTTTCTTTATATCCCACTTTAATTTATCACTATGCCTTACAAAACGTATTTCGGACCATGTATAGGGCTGATAATATTTAATTTTACTCCTGTCTTCCGAAAAATTTCCAGTGAATTTAAAATCTTCTAAATCTTCGTGCGTTATAAAATAATCAATGCTTGCCTTGTATACTAACTTGTATTTATGAGGAATATTTTGTAGCATTTGGCGGGGATCATCGTGATAAAATTCATCGGCATCCATTCTGATACACCACCAGTCATTTTCAGTGAGTTCAACTTTGAACTTATTGAACATAATGGCACGTAAACCATCATGAAATGACTGAAAATCCTGAACAAAAGGAATAATTACAGGTAATTCCTTTGCAAGGGACTGAACAATTTCCCATGTTTTATCAGAACTTCCGTTATCCAATACGATCAATTTATCACTCCATCTTGCTGCGTCTCGTAATGTTTGTTCAATTATGTCCTCTTCATTCTTAACAATCATTAAACTATAAATCTTCATATCCTTGCTACTTAATAATACATTCAAATTCAAACACTGCTACTATCTTTTTGGGTAAAAAAAGCGTTCAATCTTATTAAATATTTCTGACCAGGTGCGGCTATAATGCAATTTACCACCTAGCTGCTTTTCAAAAAATGAAGCATGACGTTGATTAAGAACATCGATATAATGTTTTTTTAATTTACGATCCTGAATCCGTTTCGAATCCTTCCTGACCCTGTAAAATAACCCTACCTCATCAATGTATTCCACTTCACCACCTTCTTTGAGCATCGAAATCCAGAATTCCCAATCCTCACGGGCAATAATTTCCTCGCAATAACCTCCAATTCTTACCCAATCGGTTTTACGATACATTGCACAAGTATCTATCATATTTTTGCGAGCTAATAGCTTAAGCGAAAATAGTGGTAGTTTCCATTCACCCGATTTATCTCCAAAAAATTCTGCTTTCGGAACTACAACTTTAACTTCCGGCTTTGCTAACAAAATTGCTAACGCTTTGCTAATAAACTCTTTGGAAATCATATTGTCAGCATCAACAGGAAGTATGTATTCTCCTTTTGTCAACGAAACAGCATAGTTTCGGGCAGCTGCTACACCTTTATTCTCTTGTCTAAAATAGTGGATATTGGGATTTTTCGCTGCAAATTCAGTTACAATTGCACCCGTATTATCTGTTGAACCATCATCAACCACCACAACTTCCAGTGGTCTGTAACTTGATGCAAGAACCGAATTTAATGTTGCATCAATAAAATTTTCCATGTTATAAACAGGAATAATTACCGACACAAGTTCATTTTGCATACATTTATTTTTTAAATTTTATCCCGTTTATGAATCATTTTGTTCCAATAATATTTGAGTGGATTTACATATTTCAACTGCTTCCACGGCCGACTGCTGTGCGGTTGATGCAACACCGGAAGATTAGTAATCAGATAATTACTAAATCCAAGTTCAGTTGCTTTGTGCGAAATATGAACATCGTACCATGACTTTTCCGGATCCAGTTGTGTAAATGAATACGTTTTAAGAAATTGGTTGGTGATTAAAGTACAACAAAAGCTCAATCGCTTCCGCGTATTTACAACACCTTTCTCAAAATTACGGGCAAACAAATAGGGAAAATTAATCACTCCATGTTTGTCAGTGGTTACAGCTGCAATTAATCCGGGTTTTGACAGGGTCTCTGATAAATTAATCAATGTCTGAATTGTATTCTTATTTACAACTACATCCGATTCGATAATTAATAAATCAGCATTATCTTTCAGTGCTGCTAACTGTGCCATTTGCAGTACTAATAAATAGTTTGGAGAAGGATGTTCAGTTATTTCCTCTAAATTTACTAATGAAAAATTCTTTTCGAGCGCAGCTGTTTTGAGCTCACGGGTATTTATTTCGTTACTGAAATCGTTATAAATAGTGTAACTGAATTCAGTCGAAATCTCCGATTGCAAAACACTGTCCATGACTTGCTTCGTTGTTTCCAGCGAATCTTTAACGGGCGTAATGATATGAAGCTGAGCCATTTTCGAAATTTATTTTATGAATCTGTTCAAATACGGTATATTCTTCAGCGGGAAATCCCGTTTCACAAATAAAACAAGAAATGCAATCATTAGTATTGATTTCAATGCAATATTTACAACCGGATATGGAGTATCAATTAATAAACTGATCAGGTAAAGTGTTATTGTTACCAATGCGTAAAGTCCAATCGTTTTTAGATCGTATTTTATTGGCATATATTTCTGACCTAAATAATAAGAAATCAACATCATTACAAAATAACATGTAAAAGTTGACCATGCAGCTCCGGTATAACTAAATAATGGAACAAGCAGAACATTGCCTGTAAAAATAATTATAGCTCCAAAAATTGAAATATAAGCTCCATAAAGAGTTTTATCGGTTAGCTTGTACCACAGGGAGAGATTAAAGAAAATTCCCTGAAAAATAAATGAAACCAGAATAATAGGAACCACGTTTAAACCTTCCCAATAAGTACTTTTTATAATGTGCTTAAACACATCAATATAAAGCGTCATTCCCAGAAAAATAAGCAGTGAGAAAATGACGAAAAACTTCATTGCATCTGCATAAGCACCCATGCTGTTTTTATCTTTATGCTGCGCAAAAATAAAAGGTTCGTACGCATACCGAAAAGCTTGGGTAAACATCAACATCACCAAGGCAATTTTGGATGTTGCACCGTAAATACCAAGCTCAGCAGCTCCTTCAGTTCCAGGGCGTAAAAACGGGAAAAGTATTTTGTCTAATGTCTGATCCATTATTCCGGCTATACCTAATAATAATAATGGAAGTGAGTAACGCAAAATTTTCTTAAGAAGCAGAAAATCAAAATTTAATTTTGCACTAAAAATTTGAGGCAGTAGTGCAAGTGTTTGTATTACAGTGGAAAGTAAATTGGCAACGATAACGTAGCCTACTCCATAATCCGAATCGTAAAACCAGTCGATGGTGCCGGGTGCATGTTTCATTAGCCAGGGACATGCAACAAGGAAAAATAAATTGAAAAAGATATTCAGACCAACATACAAAAATTTGATGAATGCAAATTTTATAGGTCTGTTCTGATAACGCAAATAAGCAAACGGTATTGAAGCAAAAGCATCAATTGCAACAACCACTCCTAATATGCTTATATATTCTGAATGACCATTGTAACCCTACAAATTTGCAATTTTCTCATCGAAAAGAATACATAAAACAGCAAAAATAAATGATGTAATTCCTACTGAAATAAGCGTGGTAGAATATACATTAATGGCATTTTCTTTATCTTTATTGGCAAATCGAAATAGCCCGGTCTCCATACCATAAGTCAAAATAACCAGCAATATTGCGGTCCACGAGTACAAATTGGTAATGGCACCATAGTCGGCCGAACTTGCAAGTATATAAGTATAGAGCGGAACTAAAAGCCAGTTCAGGAATTTGCCCAAAATGCTGCTAACACCGTAAATGGCGGTATCTTTAGCCAGCTTTTTCATTTGTTTTTCAGCCATTGTTAATTTTCGAAAGCTAAATTAATTTTCTTTTTTGCGGAACTTACTGATAATGTTGTTTATCCATTTCATTTCGGCATTGGGTTCAAAATCCTCTTCGTTCAAATATCCACCATCGAAAAGAAGTTTAATGGCTTCATCTGCTTGCTCTTTCCTTACCTGTAGTTTAACGCCGCCATTTACATTGGCTAAATAAGCGCGGTTCATCACTTCATCTAATGGAAAACATTCGACACCTAGCGATTCGAGATAAGCTTGTACCATCCCATAATCGGTTGAACTGCTAAAAGTTCTGATAGTTACTAATTCGTTCATAGCTTTATGTAATTATAAAATTAATTAAATCCCCGTTGATTTTTCAGGGTTTCGTATGCCTCGTTAAGTGTTCTGAATTTCTCTGTGGCCGATTTTTTCACATCTTCACCCAGATTGTGTACTTTATCAGGATGGAACTTCATGGCCATGCGCCGATAAGCTTTTTTAATTTCTTCAACACTGGCTTCCGGTTCAAGTTCCAGGGTTTTGTATGCCCAGTCTTTATCCACATTCTTTACAAAAGGAGCTTTCAGCGAATCGAAATCAGGCTGTGTTATTCTGAAAACATTACTGATTCGCTCTATAATAACAAGCTCATTTTCATGCACAAAGCCATCAGCATAAGCAATATCAAACAACAATCGAATTAATTGCAGTTTGGCAGAATAATTCATATAGTTATTAATTTGCATTGCAACTTCGGTTTCGTTAATGGGCTGTTCAAGCAAATTTTTAAGTATCTGTAACGCTTCCAATGCACCTTCTTCGCCAAAATTAGCTACCAGAAATCGCTTAGCTACTGCCAGTTCAGTTTTTTGAACTTTGCCAT
>ERZ795055.2051-NODE-2051-length-15597-cov-5.007528_pt1 | contig 15597 bp, 11 predicted proteins | sample MGYA00375139_ERZ795055 | MGnify/ENA primary metagenome ERZ795055 (study PRJEB30184, sample SAMN05720283) | anaerobic digester metagenome | isolation source: active sludge of municipal wastewater-treating anaerobic digesters | place: USA | collected 2015-01-23 ... | reverse complement strand
CCAGCATGTCGCTGGTTTTGGAAAAGGCTACGATGATGTTGGTTTTTTTTGAGGCATCGGCGCTGGAGCCTGCAAGGAACACCAGGATAAACCTGTCCTGATCAGGGTCGTACAGCAATTTCGGATCGTACTGGTGGGTCGAGATCCCTGCAAGGGTTGATGCGAACTTATTCAGGGTAACCACCTTCATCAGCGAGTCGAGGGAAAGGTCGTAAAAACAGATATTGGTATTGATGGCAGAGATCAGCTGACCTCCGTTGGACACTGCCAGGGTATTGTCGTTCGGGGCGCTTCCTGAGTAGGCATTCCCCTGGAAATTGCGGTGCACCACCGGCGACGGTGCTTTTACCTGGTTCGTTTCCTGCATCCCTTTCCCGTCCTTTCCAGTGTTCTGCCTGCGTGGGAACCGCTGTGCACTCAGGGCTTTCAGCTCACTCAGGTAATAGCGGTAATCGGGATTGCCTTCGGTGATCCCATCGGTTTGCCTGAGCGTGAAGAGCCATTCGTCGGTAATGTCTGCGACCCTTACAGAACCATCGGGCTTGATATGGTACCGCTGGGTGGACCAGGTGGTTTCCTGTGCTCCGAGAAAGGCAAAACAGCCTGTTAACATCATTACTATCAGAAGTATAGATCCGGCTTTCATAGAAATAACGGTATTACAGTTATCATGGAATGGCTGTGTAAAGATAGTGCAAACCGAAACAACTTCCTCGATAAATCAGCTAAAAGGCATATATTTGCTGCAAATTTTCAGAGATGAGAGCTATTGTCTGGATGGGATTTCTCATGCTTACCACCCTGGTATGCCAGGGGCAGGAGTGGGTGAGGATGATGGGAGATACCAGTTATGGTTTTTTTGAGATCAGGGAAGAATTTGAGAGATATCTTTCTGACAAGGACCTGAGCGGGAGGGTCGCCGGCAGGAAGCAGTTTGACCGGTATTCCTTTTTCACCGACAGCCGTGTGGATGAGCGTGGGCGATTCGGACGTCCTGAGGGCACATGGACTGAATATGCACGGCTGATGAAGGAGAAAAAAGAGGGGAAATATTCGCAGGCTGCCAACTGGTCGCCGGTAGGCCCTTTTGTGGTGCCACAGGACGGTCCCGGAATGGGGCGCATCAACTGCATCGCCTTTCACCCCGTCAATACACAGGTAATGTATGCCGGAGCAGCTTCGGGTGGCGTGTGGAAAACCACCAACGGAGGCAGTTACTGGAACCCGGTATCTGATTATATTGCCTCCCTGGGGATCTCCTCCATCGTCATCGATCATCAGAACCCCGAGGTGCTGTATGCTGCCACCGGCGATTTTGATCATTCTGATACCTATTCGGTGGGTGTGCTCAAATCGACTGACGGCGGGAGCACCTGGAATACCACCGGACTGAGCTGGACTGTGCAGAACCAGCGGCGCATCTCCAAACTGCTCATCCATCCCACCAACCCGCAGGTTCTGTATGCTGCCACCACCATTGGGCTTTACAAAACCACCAACGGCGGATTGAACTGGGCAGTGGTAAGATCAGGGTCCATTGGTGATGTGGCCTTCAAACCGGGCAACCCTTCGGTGGTATATGCGGTGGTAAACACCAAGGTATGGTGTTCACTCGACGACGGAGCCACCTTCAGCCTCATCTCGTTCCTCTACAACCAGACGGTGGGAAGGGCAAAAATTGCAGTAACCCCGGCAGACTCCAACTACGTGTACCTGCTCACCTCCACCAGCAGTGAATCGGGGTTCGAAGGGCTGTACCGGTCAACCGACGGCGGCACTACCTTCACCACCATGTCCACCTCCCCCAATGTTCTGGGTTATGCCACCGACGGCAACACCACCAGTGGTATCGCATGGTACTGTATGGGTCTGGCTGTGTCGCCGGTGAATAAAAACGAGGTCTTCGCAGCGTGTGTCAACATCTGGCGCACCACCAACGGAGGAAATTCGTGGGGCATCAGGGCGCATTGGTATGGTGATGAGGGACTCCCCTATGTGCATGCCGACATCCATGACATGGTGTACCACCCGGTAACGGGTGCGCTGTTCGTGTGCTCAGACGGAGGGATTGATATAAGCACCAACAGCGGTGCCTCGTTCCAGCAACTGAACGACGGGCTGATGATCGGACAGGTGTACCGGATCGGCGTATCGAAACAGGACCACCGAAGGATCATAGGAGGATGGCAGGACAATGGGACCTTCTTGATGAACAACACCTTATGGAAACACATGCTGGGCGGTGACGGCATGGAATGCATCATCAGCCCCGTGAACTACAACTACATGTACGGCGAGATGCAGTACGGAAAGATCCACAGAACCACCAATGGCGGCAACAACTGGGAGAATATCTCCGACGATATCGGGGAGGAAGGGTACTGGGTAACCCCGGTGGTGATGCATCCCACTTCACACAATACCCTCCTGGCAGGATATGCCAATATTTACCGGACCACAAACTACGGAAACTCCTGGACGCAGATTTCTTCCTTTACCGGCACCGGATACTACGACAAATTCAGATCCATCGCATACGCCCCGTCGAACCCCCAGTACATCTATGCCGCCACATACGACCGGATCTACAGGTCAGTGAACGGAGGCACCACCTGGACGCAGATCAACAACAACCTCCCCTCGGGCCCTATCAGCTACATTGCCGTGCATCCAAACCAGCCCCTGCAGGTTGCCGTTACCTACGGAGGGTTTCTCTCCAACAGCAAAGTATTCTACAGCAACAACGGCGGCAATAGCTGGGTGAACTATTCGGCCACCCTGGCAAATCTTCCGGTCAACTGCGTGATCTTCGACAAAAACACCCCCGGAGCCCTGTATATCGGAATGGACGTGGGGGTATTCTACCGCGACAGCACCCTATCCACATGGATCCCGTTCTTCGACGGACTCCCCAACGTAAAGATTGCCGAAATGGAAATCCACTACGACAGCCACAGGCTGATTGCTGCCACCTTCGGCAGAGGTATCTGGTGGAGCGATACCTATGACTGGCTGAACCAGATCAACGAGTTCAGCGCAGGAGACCAGGCAGCCTTTACCATCTATCCGAATCCCTGTGCTGACTTCTGCAAAGTGACCCTGAACTCACCGGAGCTGCGTATGAAACGCATCAGGATTTTCAGTTCCGACGGCCGGCTGGTGTACGATCATTCCCTGACGGACCCTGCTGCCCATTTTACCCTTGAAGCACCCGCCCTGCTGTCTCCGGGAATCTATCTGCTGTCGCTGGAAACGCAGAACGGAAAAATGACATCGGGAAGAATGGTGATTTCCCGCTAACGATGGACACCTTTCAATTCTTCGACCTCCCCAACGGCGTACGCAGCATCATGCTGCCCTTTACCTCCGAAGTAGCTCATCTGGCGGTATACATAAACACCGGCTCGCGCGACGAGCAGGAACACGAACATGGGATCGCCCACCTGATTGAGCACACCGCCTTCAAAGGGACCACCCACCGGAAAGCATACCATATTCTAAGCAGGATCGATGATGTGGGCGGCGACCTCAACGCCTTCACCACCAAGGAACATATCTGTTTCCATGCTTCATTCCTCACCCGGTACACCGACAGGGCCATGGAGTTGCTTGCCGATATATTGCTCCACTCCACCTTCCCGGAGAAAGAGATCGAAAAGGAAAAGCTGGTGATCAGGGATGAAATCAATTCCTTCATGGACAGCCCTGCGGAGTCGATCTTTGATGATTTCGAGGAGATGATCTACGACGGACATCCCATTGCGAGGAATATTCTGGGAGATCCTTCCACCATCGGTAACCTAAGCCGGGATCACATCCTGCAGTTTGCCGGCCGGAACTTCAAGCCCCGGGGAATAACCATTGCCTTTATCGGGAATCTTACCCCAAAACGTTTCAACGGACTGGTATCCAAATACTTCAGCGAGATGAACGGATCGGGGCCACTTCCGGAGCGGCTCCCCTTTACCGGTTACAGGCCCCGGGAACTCTGCATCGAAAAAGACACTTACCAGACCCATCTGATCACCGGTAACCTGGCCTATCCGGAAAGTCACCCGAAAAAGCTTACCCTGCAGCTGCTCAACAACATCCTGGGAGGGCCTGCCTCCAGCAGCCGTCTCAATATGGCGCTGCGTGAACGCAATGCCAGCACCTATCATGTAGAGTCGAATTACCAGGCCTATACCGATACCGGATACCTTATTGTGTATATGGGAATCACCAACGGAGAGACCGGAAAGGCCATTGACACCCTCTGGAAAGAGCTGGATAAGCTGCGGAATCAACCATTGGGGAGTCTACAGCTCCACAAGGCCCACCTGCAGGTGGCGGGACAGATTGCCCTGGGGCATGAATCGAAACTCAGTGAGATGTTGTGGATGGGGCGCAGGTATCTGCATGAAGAAGCGCCGGAAACGGTGGCTGAAATCATCAGGGAGGTTGAAAAAACCGATTCCTCCGCGTTGATGGAAACGGCCAACGAGATCTTTGTCAGGGACCGGTTTTCGACCCTGATTTACCCGGCAAAACCCGAAAGTGATGGATGACCTCATCCTTAGATATGCCGGGGAGCATACCTCGCCTGAGCCGGAGGTTCTCCGGCTTCTGAACCGTGAGACCCACCTGAAGACCGCCTGGCCGCAGATGCTGTCGGGGCATCTGCAAGGGCGGATTCTGGCGATGATCAGCAAATTACTGAAGCCCGAAGCCATACTGGAAATCGGCACCTTCACCGGATACAGTGCCCTGTGCCTTGCCGAAGGATTACCTGAGCATGGACATCTGCATACCATCGAAGCCAATCCCGAATTCGAAGACACCATCCGCCACTGGATCGCACGGGCAGGTTACGAAGAGAAAATTCACCTGCATGTGGGAGATGCCGTAAAGTTACTGCCCGGACTTCTGGCCCGGTACCGTTTTTCTCTTGCCTTCCTGGATGCCGACAAGCAAGGGTACCCGGAGTATTACCGGTTGCTTCGGAAAGGGCTCCCTTCAGGGGCCTTTATCCTGGCCGACAATGTGCTCTGGGATGGGAAGGTGGTTCCGGAAACCCGCCATCAGGATCCTGAAACTTTGGGAATCAGGATATTTAACCAAATGGTATCTGACGACCCGGGGGTCGAACAGGTAATCCTGCCTGTACGTGACGGCCTTTCTCTGATCCGGATACTCTGATCGGGTTTACATCTCAGGTATCCCTATCTCCAAACCAATCATCAGCTTGGGCAAATCCCCGCCGTTGACCTTACCCATGATCAGGTAATCACTCATCCGGTATCTGGCACTGATCTTCAGATAATTGCTGCCAAAACCGGCGTGAAATCCCCAGGCCCAGCGGTGCAGATACGGCAAATAATTCCGCTGGGTATTCACCTTTGTATCAGTAGCTTTGTCTTCACCCAAAAAAATATGGCTGTTGAAAAGGGAATACCCTCCAAAGACCCCGGCATCCAGATATTTACCCAGATGATTGCCCCGCTTCCCAAAATTCACCCTGCCAAACCATGCCAGGGTGATATTGATCTGTGTGACCCTCTCTTTCTCCCATTCGGGCAGCAGCTGGTAAGGCTGCAGGGTGTTCATGTTTTTCATACGGTACGAAACAAACTCCGCCCGAAAGTCGCCTCCGGTAGAAAGATAATTGTTCAGGCGATACTTATACAAAACCCCGAAATCAACTTCGCTTGATGCAAATGGTTTAACCACCTGTTCAGAAAGCCTGGAAACAGGTATGTACCATGAGAAATAGCGGTACACGAAATGCTGGCCATTGGGGCCAAACCGGCGTGAGAATACCTCTTCACTCACCGTTTCATCCAAAACCACTTCCTGGGCCGTCAGAGGAATCAGCGGAAGAATGGCGAGCATTCCGAGGATCGGTAAATATTTTATGGATACCATGGGATCTTCTGTTTATGGGTATGATTATCTTACGAAAATTGAACCTTGCATTCGGTTTTATTCCTCATCGTCCAGTCTCACTTCACATTCTGTAACACCTCTGAAGTGGATACAAAGGGTTTCGTACTTGTCAAGCAAGGGCAGAGGTACCATTTCCGAAATGGAGAAGGAGCATTTTTCCTCCGGAATTTCCACCACCAGATACCGGGAGAGGACGCCACGGCTGTTTTTCAGATGCAGATAGAGGTATTTGTCGGTCGGAAAGCGAACATCGCCACCCTGGCATTCTACGCTGATTTCGGCATATCCCTCATCATCAATACCTATATTGATCACAGCCCTTCTTTCGTCGTACTGCTGCTGATCTGACGGGTATAGCTCCCCGATCTCTATTGGTTTTTCTTCATCAAATTGCATGGCAGCTACCGCGGCAAGGGAGTCCGCGTAACGTAATGAATCCATCATGAAGTCCATCTCTTCCGCATCTTCAACCGACAGCATAACTGGCTCTGCTGCAACTGTATCTGCAACGATCTCATCCATATCAAGCCCAAATGGATGAATTGGAATATCGTCGCCATAATCATCTTCGTCATCTTCAGACCAAACAAAGGCAACCTCGGGTTGAAAGCATTCGGATGGGAGAAAAGTTGCGGGTCCGGGGATCCCGTAGCCATGGGCATAGTCGAAATACGGGTACAGATGGCCCGATTCTTCGATACGCCGGAATAGTTCCATATTGCTCATGGCGGTATCGGTTTGCCAGGCACAGGCAGCAAAGCCGGCCATCAGGGGGGATGCAAAAGAGGTACCTGACACCGATTTATACCCGTTTTTCGCAGCGGCCATGGCGGTTCCAAAGGCCACCACATTCGGTTTCATCCGCTGATCGAACGTAGGTCCGAATGAGCTGAAATCGATATGGCGGTATGTGGAGGGGTCGATGCCACCCACTGATAGTACGCTGTCGCCATCGGCAGGTGCCCCGATGATTTTCCAGTCACCGGTTCCTTCATTCCCGGCGGCATTCACCACCAGCATCCCCTGTGCAGCCGCCATGTTGGCAGCACGGGTTACAAAGGGGGTTTTTCCATCCATCTGATCGGTGAAATAGCGGTTATTGGTATACCCCAGGGAGCTGTTGATGATATCAGCCCCATGTTTGTGGGCCCATTCAGCGGCGGCAAGCCAGTTTTGTTCCTCTACGAAGGGTTCTGAACGTACTTCGGTAATAGCCAGCAGGAAGGAGGCACCGGTGGCAAGGCCCAATGGCCTGTTTCCGGAGATCCCGGCGATACACGACAGCACACTGGTGCCATGGGATACGCCACGGTCGACATTCTCTTTGTTCCGCGTAAAATCCCAGGTGTGTAATATCCGTTCACCCTGGCGTAAATGCTCAAATGCGGGGTGTTCCTTCCAGGAAGGGAATCCCCCGTCGAAGACGGCAATACGGATGCCGGTACCATCCATTCCGCAGGCCTGCCAGGAAGGAAGGCCCAGAATTCCTGTCTGTGCATCAACCAGGTTATGATCCGTTTCGGTGTAACCGGTACCGCTATTTTCACTTTCGGTTTCAGCATAAATTCCCGGTTCTGTTGCCGCCGAGGCCTCCCACCCTGCCACAAAAGAGAGAGCGGCAATTTTCTGCATGGCCTCAGGAGAGGCGGTAACAGCCACCGCATTGAACCAGCGGCTGGCATAGCCAACACTGTCGGCATACCCGGCAACTGCTTCAACATAGTCTTCCCGCACCGGATAATTCATCTCAGCCATGGGTGATATCCCCCTGAGCTCCATTTTCCGGATCGTGGCGGCATCAAACCAGGACTCCGGGTTGAATTCCACACCATTTTTATCCGTAAAATAAACCCAGTAGTGCTGTGCTGAGACCGGAAGCATCATCAACAGCAGCATGCCGGTGAACAGGCCGGCCAATACCCTTTTGATCTTTGCAAGTTTCTTCATCGTATTCGGAAATGGATGTAAGAAAAGAGGCTGACAAACTGCCAGCCTCTTAATAATTGTATGTGTATGGTTTACTTACGGATCACCTTGGCGGTCTTGCTCTCACCGCCCACAACTATCTGAACAATGTAGTTGCCGGTTTTCAGTCCTCCCATTTCCAGTGCAATCTCATTACGGCCGCTCAGCAGGTTCTGGTTAAAGGAGAGCACCACTTTACCTGACAGATCATACACCTTTACGGCAGCATTGCCCCCTTTGGTCAGGTTGACGATGGCAGTGGCATTGGAAACCACAGGGTTGGGATATACAAGGAGGTTTGCCCTGAAGACAGAAGGAGTTTCGGTAACCGGCTTTTCGATACCCACAAAACTGAGGTTTCTGAAGGCACCACGGCCATGGGTTCCGGCATAGATGCCTCCGTAATTGATGGTCTGCGGATACTCGAGCAGCAGGGTCTCTTTGCCGTCCACCAGCAGGTACCAGGTATAGGGAAGTGTGGTGGTTTGCTGGTGCAGCATCAGGGTGGGAACCCTGTCCATTCCTGTGTTGGCTTCGGTCCATACCGGCTGGTTGGCGGTAATATCTTCGCAAACAAACGTGCCGTATTCAGTCCCCACAATCAGCATTTTGGGATTATAGAGAGGGATAACAGAGGAATAGACCGGGAAAGCAGGAAGTTTCGTAGTGGCAGCTGTGCCCTGTTTTGAGCTGAAAAGAGGGGTTGCTGCGAGGGCATCGGTTGAACGGTATACATACTGTGTGTTTCCGTAGTTACCCAGTGTTACCACTACATGGTTATTATTGGTGGGGTCAACTGCAATGGAGGTAATGGCTCTTCCGCTCCAACCGCCGATTGCAGTGCGCGTAATCACCTGGGTACTGCTGGTTACATCGGCGCTCAGGCTGTCGTATGCCTGGCGGATATTGGAGAACCGGTAAAGGTTGCCGGTAGTGGTACCCACAAAAAGATGATCCCCGTCGGCCGACCAGGTGATCGTCTGTATCATGCCTCCGGAAATAGTACCGATCTTGAACCAGGCTGGTGTTTTGCTGAAATTCAGTGCTTCGCGGGTCATCCATACCGCCGTACGGGCAGCAATTACAAACACGCTCTGGATCGGGTTCTGGACTCTCATGGTATCCCCTTTTTGCAGGCCTGCAAGGAGGGTGTGGCTGAAGGGGTAGTTGTTGTGTGCATGAGCTCTGACGCGAATTACTTCGCCGGCGAGATAATTGGTATCAGCGATAAAATCAATGGAATCTTTGGAATCGTATGCCTTGATGGTTTCCCAAAGGGCAAGTGGCGTTACGAAATTGGAGAAGTTCTGTCCCGGAGTGCCTTCGAGCAGCATCCTCTTGTTGAAAAATTCCTCGGTGGTGTTTGTGGTGCCCTTGTAGGCTTTCTGATAGGTTTCGAAATCGTTTGCCGTACGGGCAGCGCTACCATACTGGGAAGAGACGAAGTATGCCTCGGGGTTGATCTGGGAAATGGCTGCATAGCCACCGTCACCTGCCCACAGTTCACGAGCAGATTTGGATGTATTTCCCCTGAAATCGATGAACTGGTAGCTGTTGTCCTGTGTACCTCCCATCACCTGCCCTGAAGCGCTGGAGGTGATCGCATAATACTGGATGGTACTGAAATTCTTGTTCATCATGGCCCAGTCCCCGCCTCTGTTCAGCGAACGGTGGATACCACCATCGCATCCTACGAACACAATATTCGGGTCGGTGGGATGGAACTTGATTTCATGGATATCCACATGCACATAGAGGCTGCTGGTTTGGGAGAAGGCTCCCGAGGTAACCTGTGTCCAGGTACCGCCATCGTACCATTCCCAGATATTGATTCCACCCACCAGAATCCGGTTTTTGTCATCAGGGAAAACGGCAACGGCATTGTCATATTCACCCTGGTTGCTGTGGATGTTAAAGGTTGTAGTAGCTGCGGGTCCAATCTGGGTCCAGGTGGCACCCTTGTCGGTTGAGCGCCATACACCCTGGGTTTTTCCATCGGCGGCGGCCAGCACTGCATAGATAAAATTGGGATCACTGGGGGCGATAGCAACTTCCATTCTCGTCCCTGCACCCGGAACGGCGCCTGTGCCACCGGATACACGGGTAAAGTCGGTGCCATTGGAAGATACGTAGCAGTGCTTGTTCAATACGGCTACCACCGTACCATCAGAGGCAACTTCCACATCCTGGCCATTGGAGTTTCCGGATGGAGAAAAGGTAAGGGCGACACTCCAGGTATTTCCACCGTCACTGGAGGCTTTCAGACCGATCGAGGTGGCTGCATAGATGGTACCGTTGGGGGCAACGGCCATCTCGTTCACAAAGGTCCATGATGCCGTGGCAGGCAGAGAAACGAAATTGGTTCCATCGGTGGATTTATAGATTCCCATGCCATTGAAACCCATGGCACCGGTACCATAGCCCTGGTAAAAACCTTCACCGGTACCCACGTAAATATCGCCGTTGGGAGCCTGGGCGATACAACCGATGATCATATTTTCTGTCACAGAGGCTACCTTAGTCCAGCTGCTTCCTGCAGTGGTGGATTTCCAGAGGCCTCCGCTGACCGAACCGGCATACATGACAAACTGAAATCAGGCGCCTGCGTTCTTGTCGAAAAGGATTGCACGGGTACGACCACCGAGATTGTCGGGGCCCATTTCTTCCCACTCCCATGCCAGGGATTTGGATTTCTTCATCCTGGCCATTTCAGCGATGGCAGCCTGCACGTCAGCTTCCGAAACCTGCCCTGTAATCTGGTTGGCACGAATGGTTTTCCAATACCCGGCAGCACCTGACATTTCCTGTGCTGCATACTCTGAACGGGGCACATAACTGCGCTCTTTTCCACCCTGAAACAGTGTTACAAAAAGGATTGCCAGCAGTGGGAGAACCGTAATACTTAATAGTAAACCTTTGTTTTTCATACTTTTATCAATATGTTAATGTTATTTATTTCCTGGTTTTTTAGCGGCACAAGTTACACCTTTTTCGATTTACACCAAAAAAAACTTACCAGCCGGATGGTAGAAATCTGATACTCCAAAAACACCGGTAAATATAGCAAATCGGAAATTCCTGTATCACCCTGAAACAGTTTTCGGTTGGCAGGAATAAGGATATGGAGCATAGGTTTGCGTTAACTCCTCGCGCCTATCTGCAGGGCGAAGTAAAAAGTGAGGTAAATGTTGGAATTGGAGGTAAACGCCATGATCGGAATCTTCTTTGGAAAAAGATCGAGTGCTGCTCCTATTTCCAGTGCACGCAGATATTCACGTTCTTCGCCGTATTCAAACTGGAATGCCCCTTTAAAATACCCGCCCGGGTAGATTTTCGATTCACTGAGTCCGGATCCGAGTGGCCCCCTTCCGTAAATGTTATCGGCGAAATGTTTGTCAGGATCATACCTCTCCAGCACGCGGTAAAATTCGTTCTCTGTGTTGTCGTAATAAAGGATGTACAGAAACACGGGTTCAGCCAGAGAAATATTGACTCCTGCTGAGAGGGTGTAGGCGGTCATCACACCACCCCAGTAAGGTTTTTCGGTAAGCATGCGGGAATAGCCGACACCCCCCCGGAGCATATACACCCGGTTCAGTTTACCGTAACTGTAGGTTTGGGTATTGGGGAACGCCTCATTCGTCCTGCGGTACTCCTTGGGGTGCTTCATGGTAACCAGATCGGCCTGCCAGAACAGGGTTGTTTTGATATTCTGAATTCTCCCCTGCTGGTATCCGAACCCAAATCCACGGGTGTGGGCAATCAGGCTGAAATGCCTGGTCTTTTCCTGAATAAACTGTGGTGCATCCGTTTCCTGACAGGAGGATTCCACCGGCATCAGTACCGGCAGGATCAGCCACATCCATCTGAAAATTAAGCGATTCATCAGGTTTTGTATCAGACTCTCTAACGCACCCCTTCCGAATTTGTTGCTCTGGCGCAACCAACGGTATTGCTTTGCACAGCCTTCGGAATCAGTTGGCCGGCACCTCTTTCTGTACGGCAGAAGGTTGGTCTGCATCGGAGGAAACACCCCAGCATTCCCTGGGTGCACGGCACGATGCCAGCGCTGCCATTATAAAAACGAATAATGCTACCTTTGCAATAATTCTTTTGTTCATGGGTTTCAACAGGTTTGTATCTAAAATTTCTTCAGGTTACAACTCAAGACATAACCCTAAAACGAAGGTGATTGTTTTAAAGTTTGCCGTGCAAAATTAAAAAAAAGATATACCGTGTACAGAAGTTCCGGGTATAAGATATGAACATGATGAAATGGAAATACATCCGGTAATTGAAGAGAGTTGGGCAAACGCCCTGCAGCCCCAGTTTCAGGCTCCATGGTTTGCCATGCTGAAACAATTCCTGCTGGAGGAGAAGAAGCACCACACCGTTTATCCCCCCGGAAATGCCATTTTCGCGGCTTTCAACCACACACCGGTCGATCGGGTTAAGGTGGTGATTCTGGGGCAGGATCCCTATCACGGGCCGGGACAGGCGCATGGCTTGTGTTTTTCGGTGCCGGACGGGATTCCCATTCCTCCATCGCTGCAAAATATCTTCAGGGAACTTGAAAGTGATCTTGGGATCAAAGCACCCCGGTCGGGAAATCTCACAGCATGGGCCCGCCAGGGGGTGCTGCTGCTCAATGCCACCCTTACCGTGCGGGCCGGACAGGCAGCCTCGCACCAGGGGAAAGGGTGGGAAAACTTTACCGATGCAGCCATCCGGTATCTGTCCGATCATCGGGAACATCTGGTTTTTATCCTGTGGGGATCACCTGCAGGGGAAAAAGCGCGGCTGATTGACCATAGCAAACATTTGGTATTAAGATCAGTACACCCCTCGCCACTTTCAGCATACCGGGGTTTCTTCGGTTGCAGGCACTTTTCTGCTGCCAATGCATGGCTCGAAAAACATCATATTGAACCTGTTTCATGGGTTCTCACCTGACCCCGGCAAGGATGCCTCAGAAAATCCCGAACCACCCCATTTGCAACAGACTCCCGTTTCTTTGGGTGCTGGCGGTGTTGCTGCATTGCGGAACCCTGACGGGTCAGTCTCAACCCCTTACTGCCTGTATCCATTTCGTCGACTCACCCGATACAGTACTCCCCGAGGTGGGAAAAATACATCTGGCAAAATTCAACAGCCTGCAGGAGATCGGGAAATCCGTGGCAAATCTCTCACTCCGGTATCAGACCGCAGGATATCTTCTGGCCGGAGCAGATGCGTTTACGGTGTCGGGAGATACCTGTCATATCCGGTTTTTCCGGGGTGAAGTTTTCCATCATATACAAGTGGTTTTCAGCGCAGAAGACTATGACTTCCTCTCCTCGGCAGGGTATGCCTGCCATAACCCGGTTCCGGCAGCTTCGGCCGCACAATGTCTGCAGCAGGCGGTCTTCAGGCTGAACGAGAAAGGATACCCCCTTGCGAAGATCCGGCTCACAGCATCAGCAGACAGCAGCACCACAGGGGTTTTCGAGGGAACAGTAGAGAGAGGTCTTTACTACCGGTGGGACTCTGTGGATATCAGGGGTGACTTACAAATCAGCAACCGGGTGCTTCAGCGGATGCTCCGCATGAAAAAAGGGGAGTCGTACAGCAGAAAATCCTTCGGACAGGTTTCAAAAAACCTTTCCATGCTGCCCTACCTGAAACTGACGGGTAATCCTGCAATCATCCTTACCGACGAGGGACTGGCGAGGCTGGTCCTCCCTCTGGAACGTGTCAGGACCTCATCCTTCCGGGGCATCGCCGGTTTTGGCCCTGATCAGGCAGACCCCTCCCGAATACGGCTTTCGGGGGATGTTAACCTCAAACTGGTGAACGCTCTCCGGTACGGAGAGGAGATGGTCCTGAACTGGACCGGCATACAGGGCGATCAGCAGCTTGAGCTGGGGTATGCACAGCCTTACCTGCCTATCCTCCCTTTCGGATTGTATTTCAGAATGGATTTTCTGAAGAAAGGCGACCTTTACTACCGGCTCGATCAGCGCTACGGACTGTTGGTGCCAGCAGGTCCCGGGTTTAACTTCTCCCTGTACATCCGACAGCAGGAAAGCCGTGTGCTCGACAGATCGATCTTCACAGGGGTGCCTGTGTTACCCCCCTATACCGATATGACTTTCAGGAGTTTCGGCGCTGCCTTAACCCTGACCCGTCTCGACCATCTTCAAAATCCCGGCAGGGGTGGATATCTGAAAGCAGACCTCAGCACCGGAAAAAAAACATTGCTGTCATCCTACGATATTCCGGAGACTCTGCTTGCCGGCAAGCCTTTACAACAGCAACAGGGCAGTGCCGATCTGCGTGGGGATCTTTATATTCCCCTGACCCCCCGGTGGATCTTCCATCCTGCCCTGATGGCGTATGCGCTTGCAGGACAGATGTTGCTTGAAAATGAACTGTTCCTGCTGGGGGGAACAGGTTCGCTCCGGGGGTTTGAAGAGCGCAGCCTGAGGGCCTCCTCTGCTTTGGCTTTTACAGCAGAAATCAGGTACCGTTTCGAAGAAGCGTCCCATTTCAGGCTATTCACTGATGCAGGATGGTATGAAAGAAATCTTCCCGCTTCTTACCACCGTGATTTTCCGGTTGGCTTTGGGGTTGGCATCGGGTTCAGTACCGCTGCCGGCATCCTGCAACTCGACTATGCCTATGGCATTCAACAGGGTAACCCTTTCGATTTCCGCACGGGAAGGCTCCATCTGGGAATCCTCACCACCTTCTGAGGGGTTTCTCTCACTTTTTTACAGGACATTGTACCATTTTACCGAAAAACAGTGTATGTTTGTTACCCTCAAGCCAAACCCCTGGCCGAAGCCGGATATGTCTCTTCCTAAACAGTGAATGGTATGAACAGAAAATTACCCCTTCTCCTCATTCTGACGGTTTTTGCTGCCTGCGCCCTTGCACAGTCGCCCGGACTCAACTGGGCACAAACCTTTGGAGGCCCCAACAATGACGAAGCGTACGATATTATCAAAACCAGGGACGGCGGATACGCCGTTTGCGGGATGACCGAATCGAAAGGGATGGGAGGAAAAGATGCCTGGGTGATCAAACTCGACCCGCAGGGAAAGCTGGAATGGGACAAGACCTTCGGGGATAAACAGGATGAAGCGGCCAATGCCATCATACAAACCTCTGACAACGGATATGCCATCATCGGCTATACCACCTCCAAGGGGAAAGGGAAGAAAGATGTATGGTTTGTGAAAATCGACAGCATGGGAAACAAGCTTTGGGAAACCAACTACGGCGGACCAAAGGATGACATCGGCAACGATCTGATTCAGACCATGGACGGGAATTATGCTTTCATCAGTTCCAGCAAATCGTTCGGCGCCGGCAATTTCGATTTCTGGGCCATGAAAATCGACACGAAGGGGGCCAAAATCTGGAAAAAAGCCGAAGGGGGCAAAGGTGCCGACCTGGGAGCAGCATTGCCGAAAACCCCCACGACAGCAGCATCATCCTTTGCGGCACTACCTTCTCCTATGCGACCGGACAAAGCGACCTCTGGCTGATCAATCTTACGAAGGAAGGGAGAAAAGACTGGCGCAAGAATTTCGGGACTGTAAACAAGGACCGTATCAATCACATGCTGATTAAAAGCACCGGTGAGTATATCATGACCGGCGGCACACAGCCCAAAGGGGAACGGTACGAAGATTACTGGGTGGTAGGTTTTACCGCCGAGAG
>ERZ795055.2048-NODE-2048-length-15611-cov-26.192594_pt1 | contig 15611 bp, 15 predicted proteins | sample MGYA00375139_ERZ795055 | MGnify/ENA primary metagenome ERZ795055 (study PRJEB30184, sample SAMN05720283) | anaerobic digester metagenome | isolation source: active sludge of municipal wastewater-treating anaerobic digesters | place: USA | collected 2015-01-23 ... | reverse complement strand
CTGGCCGGCGCGCTGCTCTACATCGGCCAGACCGGCGACGCCGTGCTCGGCGGCACCGCGCTGTTCGTCATGGCGCTCGGCATGGGCGCGCCGCTGATCGCCGTCGGCACCGCCGGCGGCTCGCTGCTGCCGAAGACCGGGCCGTGGATGGAAGCGGTCAAGAAGGGCTTCGGCGTGCTGCTGCTGGCCACCGCCGTCTGGCTGGTGTCGCCGGTAATACCACCGGTCGCCGCGATGCTGGCGTGGGCGGCACTGCTGATCATTCCCGCGATTTTCCTGCACGCGCTCGACCCGCTGCCGCAGCATGCCGGCGGCTGGCAGCGCTTCTGGAAAGGCATCGGCATCGTCATGCTGCTGACCGGCGCCGCACTGCTGATCGGCGCCCTGGCCGGCAGCCGCGACCCGCTGCAACCGCTCGCCGGTCTGCGCGGTCAGGCCGTGGCGGCCGAAGTCAATAAACTGCCGTTCGAGCCGGTGCGCTCGGTCGCCGAACTCGACGCACGACTAGCTGCGGTCGACCGCCCGGTGATGCTCGATTTCTACGCCGACTGGTGCGTGTCGTGCAAGGAGATGGAGCGCTACACATTTGCCGACCCGGCAGTGCGGGCAAAAATGGCTGACTTCACGTTGCTTAAGGCTGACGTGACGGCAAACACGGCGGAAGACAAGGCACTGCTCGCCCGCTTCGGCCTGTACGGGCCCCCGGGGATCATATTTTTCACGCCCGCGGGCAGAGAAATCAGGGGGTTACGTGTCGTCGGCTTTCAGGAAGCGTCCGTATTTATGAAACAACTCGCACGGGTTTCCGGAAGCTGAACCTCAAGGCGCTCGCTGCGCCTCAACCGGGTGGCTTATATTTTGACGCTTCTCTGCCGCGGTGCATTGCTGCGCGGCTTGCTTGTCTTCTTGATCCCGGCTGGCGGCTCTGGCGTTTTGGGCATGTCGCCGAGTAGGGTTTTGGCGGGGCAAATCTTGAACGCCGGGCATTTCTTGCAGCCGGCGACAATGGCGATCGGACAAATGGTCACGGGGGAATCCTTGTTGTATTAGGGTGAGGCTCCGAGTATGTGCCAAGTCCGAAACCGAAGTTAGGGGCTAGCGCCTAACGCGCCGGGAAGATTACTTTCCCGTGTAGGTCATGCTGGCCACCGTATCCGAGTGGCCATCGATCTTGCTGACCTTGTCGCCCTTCCAATAGACATAGAACGGGGCGAAACTCGACCACCAGTAGCGCCAATAGGAGGCGCCCAGACGCCTGCCGTCGCTGGCCTGAGGGTAACCCACCGACATGATCACCTGATCCCGAGTCATGCCCTTCATCAACCGCCCTGACTCGATGGCCGAACGGGTCGCAGGTGGATAGCCCGCCAGCCTGCCGCGCGGGTCGTCCGCCACGACCAGCTTGCTCAGCCATTGCTCGATGGTTTCCTGTTTGCGGCCGTGGTCAAGGGTCATCTGCATGGCCCGCCCGTTGATATCCAGGCTGACGCGATGCCCGTCGATCTTCCTGACATTGATCGGCGTTCCGGCCGGAATGAACGGGAGCTGGGCGAAATTGGAGTCGCTGATGGCGTCGCCATCGTAATGAAGATTGCAGCAGGCATGGCCGCTGCGCAGAAAGCTTTCCTGCTGGGCACTGCGTACAGGCTTTTCGGGGCTGGGTGCGATTTCGGACACACCTGCGCAGCCGGCAAGCAGCGTGACCAGCGCCAGTGTGCTGTACCACCGGAACATCCGGAAATTCTTGTCCATCGTTACGCCGTTCTCCGTATCTGAGCCGTGGATTATAAATCTGCCGGCCGGGAGCGGCCGGTTCTCTGGCTAGATTAATGCCGGAGCAAAGGTGTCCCAGGAAAATTTGAGGATGAGCGCACCCACCACGATCAGAAAGACTTTCCGGATGAATTCGCTGCCGTGCTTGAGCGCTAGCCAGGTTCCGGCGACCGAGCCGCTGACGTTGGCCACCGCCATCGCGCCGGCCAGTACCGGCAACACGTAGCCGTTCGGCACAAAATAGAGCAGTGCGGCAAGATTGGTCGCTACGTTGACCACCTTGGCACCAGCAGAAGCATGCAGGAAGTCGAACCCGAAAAAGCGGACGAACAGGAAAACGAGGAAGCTGCCCGTCCCCGGCCCGAAAAAACCGTCGTAGAAGCCGATCACTCCGCCGAGCAGGATGGCATAGGCCAGTTCACGATGCCCGCTGTGCGCCGGGCGGTGCGATGTCCCGAAATCCTTCTTCTTCAACGTGTAGACCGCGGCAAAGACGAGGAGCGCGAGAATCAGCGGACGCACGGCATCCTTCGGCAGCCAGGCGACCGCGGCGGCGCCAAGATACGACAGGAGGAACGCCGCGCACGCCGCTGGCAGGATCGTCCGCCAGGGCATCCGGATCTGACGCGCGTAACGCCAGGTGGCATTGGCCGTTCCCACCACGCTGGCGCATTTGTTGGTACCGAACAGGGTGGCCGGGGATTCACCGGGATGCACCGCGAACAGCGCCGGAATCTGGATCAGGCCGCCGCCACCGACGACCGCATCAACGCCGCCGGCGAGAAACGCGATACCCACCAGAATGAGCAGGCCGGGATCAAGCAGGTCCATGGACAATCCCGCGATCTGGCAACGCGCGCGGCATCCGCCACAGAAGGGTAAAACGGGAGATCAAAACGGCATTCCATTCAGGTCAGGCCTAATGATAGCATTTCGACCCGACTTGCCAGTGCAATATTCTGCTGTTACGGTCAACATTCATTAACCGCCAAAAGTCAGGAGACATCATGGGCCTTTTCAGTTTTATCAAGGAAGCCGGGGAAAAGCTCTTCAAGTCCAAGGATGCCGAAGCCGCTGCCGCGGCTGTCACCAAGGCACCCGATGACACCGAGGCCAAGGCCCGCGTTGAAGCTGCCAACCGTGCTGCCGGCGATTCGATCGAAGCCTACATCAAGGCACAGAACCTGGTCATCACGGCACTCACCGTCACGTTCGACTCGAGTACCGGCACCGCCTCGGTGTTCGGCGTCGCCGCCGACCAGGCCACGCGCGAGAAGGCGCTGCTGTGCGCTGGCAACGTTCAGGGTGTGGTCGCCGTCAAGGACATGATGTCAGTCGACCAGAGCGCGCCGGAGGCCACGTTCTACACCGTCGTCAGCGGCGACAACCTGTCGAAGATTTCCAAGCAACACTATGGCGATCCAAACAAGTACATGAAGATTTTCGAAGCCAACAAGCCCATGTTGACCCATCCGGACAAGATCTACCCTGGCCAGGTATTGCGCATCCCGCCGCAGTAAGCGCTCGCTTTCATTTCAGCCCGGCCACGTGCCGGGTTTTTCATTTTCAGAGGCTAGCCACCCCAACGAACGCTTATTCCGATGAAGAAGCTCAAGGTCCTATTCTTTGCCGAGGGCGCCACCCTTGCCCACGTGGTTCGACCGCTCATGCTGGCCAAGGGCCTCGATGCGACAAAATTCGCTGCAACTTTGTGCCGCCCCGCAAACTTCTCTGGATTGACGAGCGATCTTCCATTCCCGGTACGCGATCTGGACTGCCAGGATGCACGCGTTTTCGCCAAGCGCCTTGAGCAGGGGGCACCGCTCTACGACTTTCCGACCCTGTCGCGCTACGTTGATGCCGACCTGTCGCTGATCGATTCCGAAAGGCCGGACATCATCGTCGGCGACTTCCGCCTGTCGTTGTCGGTCAGCGCACGCTTGCGCGCAATCCCTTTCATCTCCGTTTGCGATGCCTACTGGAGTCCGGAGCGCCCGTTCAATCCGCCACTGCCGGTATTTGGCTACACCCGTTTCGTGCCGATCGCGCTGGCAAAGTCCATTTTTCGCCTGGTCAGTCCCCTGGCATTTCGGCTACATACACGGCCGCTCGAACGCCTGCGCGCGAAATTTGGCCTTGCGTCCCTCGGTTACGACCTGCGGCGTTCCTATACCGACGCGGACCTGCGGCTTTTTGCCAATTTTCCGGCACTTTTTGCGGACGTTCGCGTCCACTCCGGCGCCGATTTCATTGGGCCGCTCGCCTGGTCGCCGGACTTCTCGGGGAACCTTGACTTCCTCGCCGGCGAGGGTCCGTTGACCTATGTCACCATGGGCAGTTCGGGCGATCCGCAGGTCATCGCAAAAATTGTCCCGATCCTCGAGCATCTGGGCAGCCGGGTCGTGATCACGACAGCGGGAAAGCCGCTTTCATTCGTTCCGAAACACCCGAGGACCCAAGTATTTGATTACCTGCCCGGCGCGATCGTCTGTCAGCACGCCAGCCTGGTCATCTGCAACGGTGGCAGCCCGTCCACCAATCAGGCACTCGGCTGCGGCGTGCCGGTTCTGGGTATTGCCCGGAACATGGACCAGTTCCTCAACATGGAACCCATCGTCGCCTTCGGGGCCGGCCAGTTGATCCGTGCCGATCGTTCCACGCCGTCGTGCCTCCGGAGTGTCATTAAGAGGCTGATGCACGATCAGACATTCTCGGTCCGGGCGCGCGAACTGGCCGGGAGTCTGCCTCCTGACGACAGTTCAACAATTTTTGCCCGACATATCGTTTCGCTTCACGCGACAACTCGCTAGCCGGATAACGGGACTGAACCGGTCACTTTCCGATGCAAAACCGGCTGAAGATCACGCCGAGCAGATCATCCGCCGTGAATTCGCCGGTTATTTCACCGAGGGACTGCTGAGCCAGACGCAGTTCTTCGGCGAACAGTTCCAGCGCCGGAAATTCACCTTCTACGACCTGCTTTGCCGCCGCTACGTGTTCTCGAGCGGCGGTCAGCGCACGCAAGTGGCGTTCGCGGGCAATGAAGACATCCTCTGCTTGATGCCAACCGGCAATGCGCAACAACTCCTGGCGCAACAGGTCGATGCCGTTGCCCGATCGCGCCGAAAGAGAGATTGCCGTTCCGTCCGCTTCCGCATGACGCTCCGGCTGATTGCCGCTGAGGTCGATCTTGTTGAAAACCGTGATCCGCTTCAGGCCCCCGGGGAGCCGGGCGAGAATTGCCCGGTCGGGAGCACCGACGCCGGTTCGTGCGTCGACCAGCATCAACACCACGTCGGCGCGCTCGATTTCCTTCCAGCTGCGCTCAATGCCGATTTTTTCCACCTCGTCATCGGTATCGCGCAGCCCCGCAGTATCGATGATGTGCAGCGGAATTCCCTCGATTTGTATGGTCGACCGCAACGCATCGCGCGTGGTGCCGGCAATCGAAGTAACGATGGCGAGGTCATCCCCGGCCAGCCGGTTGAGCAGGGAAGATTTTCCGACGTTGGGCTGGCCGGCGAGGACGACATGAAGGCCACTCTGCAGTAGTTTTCCCTGGCCGGCACGGTCGAAGGTTTCCGCCAGCCTGGCCTGCAGGCGCTCAAGCCGGCCGAACGCATTGGCCGCCTTGAGAAAATCGATGTCCTCGTCCGGAAAATCCAGCGTCGCCTCGACCAGCATGCGCAGGTCGATCAGTTCGCCGGTCAGGGCGTGAATCGCTTTCGAAAACTCACCTTGCAGGGAACGCACCGCCGACCGCGCGGCACTCGTCGTTGCCGCGTCAATCAGGTCGGCCACTGCTTCGGCCTGGGCCAGATCAAGCTTGCCATTGAGGAAGGCGCGGCGGCTGAATTCGCCCGGGTCGGCCAGCCGGGCGCCCAGATCGAGGCAGCGCGCGAGCAGCATCTGCATGACAACCGGGCCACCGTGCCCCTGCAGTTCGAGGACATCTTCGCCGGTAAACGAGTACGGGTCGGGGAAATAAAGCAGCAGGCCGCTGTCGATCGCGCTCCCGTCGCCGGCCTTGAAAGCCGTCAGCGTCGCATGGCGCGGCGGTGGCGTCTTGCCGGTCAGCGCAAAAGCAAAGGGCAGCAAATTGCTGCCCGAGACGCGGATCACACCGACGCCGCCACGGCCTGGTGCCGTGGCGATGGCGGCGATGGTATCGGCAATCACGTCACGCCTTGGCGTCGTTTGCCGCCTTGCTGCCGCTTTCGATCATGCGTGTGATCTGCCACTGCTGGGCAATCGACAGAATGTTGTTGACCACCCAGTAGAGCACCAGACCGGCCGGGAACCAGAGGAACATGATGCCGAAAATGAAGGGCATGGCCATCATCACCTTGGCCTGGATCGGATCGGGCGGCGTCGGATTGAGCTTGGTCTGGATATACATCGAGGCGATCATGATGACCGGCAGAATGTAATACGGGTCAGGCGCCGAAAGATCCTTGATCCACAGTATCCACGGTGCGCCGCGCATTTCGACGGCGCCGAGCAGCACCCAGTAGAGCGCGATGAACACCGGTATCTGCACGAGTATGGGCAGGCACCCGCCGAGCGGATTGACCTTTTCCGTCTGGTACAGCTTCATCATTTCCTGATTCAGGCGCTGCTTGTCGTCACCATAGCGTTCCTTGAGCTGCATCAGACGGGGAGTCAGCACGCGCATCTTGGCCATCGACTTGTACGATGCGGCGGAGAGCGGGAAGAAGATGGCCTTGATGATGATGGTCAGTACCACGATGGCCCAGCCCCAATTGCCAACCAGTTTGTAAATGGCTTCGAGCGCCCAGAAGATGGGTGCCGCGACCACGGTCAGCCAGCCGTAATCGACTACGAGATCGAGACCCGGAGCGACCTGCTTGAGGGCCGCCTGCTCCTGCGGACCCGCGTAGAGACCGAGCGACGTCTCACCCTTGGCGCCGGGTGCAATCTCGCCGATCGGCACGATCACGCCGGCCTGGTAGACATTGGCGCCATCCGCCTTGCGCATGTAGTACTCGCGCTGGACCTTGTCCTTGGGCACCAGGGCAGAAACGAAATAGTGCTGGACCATGGCCAGCCAGCCGTTGTCAGACGCCTTGGTAAACTTGGCCTTGCCGGCACCGATGTCATCGAAGCTGATCTTCTGATATTTTTCGGCGTCGGTATAGACGGCCGGCCCGGTGAACGTGGAAACCATCGCGGTTTCGCCTTCCGGTGCCACGGCATCACGCTGCAGCTGGTAGTAGGCATGCGGCACCAGCGGCTTGTCGCCCTGGTTGGCAATTTCCCATGCAACATCAACAAGGTAGGAGCCGCGCTTGAAGGTCAGGATCTTGGCGACCTGGACACCATTCGGGGCAGTGGCTTCGAGGCGGACTTTCAGCTCGTCGGATCCGTCAGCAAGCTTCGACGGCCCATCGACGCGCCTGAACTGTGTCCGGTGGGTAGGCAGACCCTCGCCGATCAGGCCGCTCTGCGCCATGTACTGGTGTTTGGCGTCAAACAAGGCAAAGGTCTTGTCCTTGTTGTCGTGCTCCTGGTATTTGAGCAGATCAAGCTGGACGATGTCACCGCCCACGGGGGAAATCGTCGCCTTGACCAGGTCGGTCGTCACGGTGAAGGTATCGGCTGCCGCCGCAACGAGGGTTCCGGCAGCAGCGACCGGGGCGCCGTTGGCCGATTGCAGCGCCACCGATGGTCTGGGCGCGGCGCTTCCGGCCGGAACCTCGTTCCCGGCTGCAGCAACGGGCGGCTTCGGCTGGTTGTACTTCTGCCAGTTTTCCCACAGCAAGAAGCTGGAGAAGGTGAAGATCAAAACCAGAATCAGGCGACGAGTGTCCATGAACAGCCTACGTAATCAAGCATTCTCAAATCAGGGTACCGGATCGTACCCGCCGGGATGCCACGGATGACAGCGGCAGACGCGCTTGACGCCCAGCCAGCCACCCTTGATGGCACCGTATTTCTCTACTGCTTCCACCGCATATTCCGAACAGCTCGGATAATAACGGCAACGTCGCCCCAGAAAGGGGCTGATCGCATACTGATAGGTGCGCAGCAGGGCTACCAGCAGGCGTTTCATCGTTCTTCCCGCGGCGGCCGGGGCCGCTGCAGCTTTTCCAGCAGGGCAAGAAAGTCGCCGGCGAGCGTCTTGCCATCGAGCAGACCCGGCTTCACGGCCAGGCGGACCACCAGATCGACGGGCGGCAGCTGCGGCCGCAGACGGCGGAACTGCTCGCGGATCACCCGCTTGACCTTGTTGCGGTCAACTGCCCTTTTAAGCAATTTTTTGCCGACCACCACACCGAGACGGGCGTCGCTAAAACCTTCGCCGCGTGGCTGGTAGTGCAGCATCAGCAATTTGCCGCGAATCGCCTTCCTGAAACCAAAAACGGATGAGAACTCATCCGTTTTTGTCAGGCGATAGCGTCTGGCGAAGGTTTCTTCCACCCCGCCGAACGTCCGGGTTAAACGCCCAGACGCTTGCGACCCTTGGCGCGGCGAGCAGCAATGACTGCACGGCCACCCTTGGTGCGCATACGAACCAGGAAGCCATGGGTGCGCTTGCGGCGCACGACCGACGGTTGATACGTGCGTTTCATTTTGTAATCCCTTGATGTGCTTAGAAAAACGTGCGATTACACCGCATTCAGGGGGCTCGTGTCAAGGTCAATTATTTACAAAAGCTGTGGATAACTTGTAGCCACAAGGGTAGAATTGCTTGCTGTCTGGTGGCCAAAGGCCACAATTCCAGAATTAATATAATCCATAAAATCATATAGTTACAAAACCGCCATCGTCAATCGTCGACTGCGCGGGGAGGAGTATTTTTGGCGATGGCCGGCTTTTGGGAATCCTGTCTTTTGCGTTTTGAACAGGAACTGCCGTTGCAGCAGTTCAATACCTGGATCAAACCGCTCAGGCTGGAAGGGGAAAATCAACCCGCCGACGGTTTGCGTCTGGTCGCACCCAATACCTTCATCCAGAAGTGGGTCAGGGATCGTTATCTGACCCGCATCGAAGACTATGGCCGCAGTTTCTTCGCGACGCCGGTCACCATCGCACTCGTGATCGACAACTTGCGTTCGGAATCCCGTTCCAGCGTAAGTACCCCCAGGACTTCAGCCAACCCGACTCCGGCACCGGCTGAAGAAATAGGCCGGGGCAAGGGTGGATCTTACGAGAAATCACGTCTCTTCCACTCGTTCACCTTCGATAATCTTGTGGTCGGCAAGGCCAATGATCTGGCCCGCGCAGCCGCAGTGCAGGTTGCCCACAATCCGGGCGGTGCCTACAATCCGCTGTTCATCTATGGCGGGGCAGGGCTTGGCAAGACCCACCTGATACACGCCATCGGAAATACGATTATTGGCGAAATGCCGGACAAGATCGTCCGCTATGTACATGCCGAAGATTATTACTCCGATGTCGTGCGCGCCTATCAACAAAAGTCATTCGATACCTTCAAGCGCATGTATCGCTCGCTTGACGTGCTGCTGCTCGATGACGTGCAGTTCTTCAACGGCAAGAACCGTTCCCAGGAAGAATTCTTCTTCCTGTTCAACGCCCTGATCGAAGCACGCAAGCAGATCATCATCACCTGCGACACCTACCCGAAGGATATCAACGGCCTTGATGACCGCTTGGTGACGCGTTTCGACTGGGGTCTGACGGTACAGATCGAGCCGCCCGAACTCGAAATGCGGGTCGCCATCCTGAAACGGAAGGCCGAAGCCGAAGGCCTGCAACTCGACGATGAAGTCGCTTTTTTCATCGCCAAGCACCTACGTTCCAATGTGCGTGAACTGGAAGGAGCGCTCAAGAAAGTGCTCGCCTACTCATCGTTCCACGGTCGTGCCATCGCCCTCGATCTGGCCAAGGAAGCGCTGAAGGACCTGATCGGGTCAGTGCGCAACGTGGGCATGGACAACATCCAGAAAACCGTTTCGGACTACTACAAGATCAAGGTAGCCGAACTGTTTTCAAAAAAACGTACCCGCGCCATCGCCCGTCCGAGGCAGGTCGCCATGTGGTTGTGCCGAGAAGTCACTTCGCACAGTTTTCCGGAAATCGGCGATGCCTTTGGCGGCCGCGACCACACTACGGTCATGCATGCGGTCAAGACCATTGATTCGCTGCGTACCAAGGACAGCGAACTCAATCATGACCTGCATGTACTTCTTCAGGTTTTGAAAGGATGAAGCCTGTCCATAAACCTGTGGGAAAGCTGTCAGCGAATTGTGGGCTATTCGCGAAATTGGTCTTTCCCGAAAAATTGTCCAGTTTTCATCCACAGGCAATCAAGAGCCTTCTGAACACGGAAATAACCTTGGCAAGTAATTGAAAAAAAACAGTAAATAAAGGTTATCAACAGAACTGTTCCCGATATAGTTATTAAAGGAATTTAATTTATGGTTCTTATCAAAACCCATAGAGACACTCTTCTGGCCCCATTGCAATCAGTGTCGGGAATCGTCGAACGACGCCACACACTGCCGATTCTTTCCAACGTTCTGCTGGAAAAGAAGGGCGACCGGCTCACCTTGCTGGCGACCGATATTGAAATCCAGATCACGACGTCGACAGAAGTCGCTGCCGGTGAAGGGGATGGCGCTGTCACGGTCGGTGCCCGCAAGTTACAGGAAATTCTGCGTTCGCTGCCGGAAAGCAACGATGTCAGCCTGGTTCTCGAGGACAAGCGACTGCAGGTGCGTTCCGGAAAGAGCCGCTTCAGTCTGCAGACCCTGCCGGCGGATGACTTTCCGCGCATGACGCTGGCCGACGGCGAGACAAAGCAGTTCAATATTTCACAAAAGGCATTTCGCCAGTTGCTGGGCAAAACCCAGTACAGCATGGCGGCACAGGATGTCCGCTATTACCTGAACGGCCTGCTCCTGCTGGTGGAAGGCAAGGAATTGCGTGCTGTGGCCACCGATGGTCACCGTCTGGCGTTTGCCAGCGTCGAAATCGATACGGAACTGGCGCGTCAGGAACTGATTCTGCCGCGCAAGACGGTACTCGAACTGAACCGCTTGCTGGTCGACAGTGACGAGCCGCTGAACATCACCCTGGCCCCCAATCAGATCCGCTTTTCATTCGGCTCCGTCGTGCTGGTCTCCAAGTTGATCGACGGCAAGTTCCCGGACTACGAACGTGTTGTTCCGCCCAGCCTGAGAAATCACCTGACGGTGGGCCGCCAGACCCTGATGCAGGCAATGAACCGCGCCGCGATTCTGACCAACGAGAAATTCCGCGGCGTTCGCGTGGTGCTCGGCGACAACAGTCTCAAGCTGATTGCCGCCAATGCCGAACAGGAAGAAGCGCAGGATGAGGTCGAGGTTGCCTATCAGGGCGATCCGATCGATGTCGGCTTCAACGTCGGTTATCTGCTCGACGTGCTCAACAACGTGCATACCGACGAAATTCAGTGGAGCTTCAATGACGCCAATTCAAGCGCCCTGATCACTGTTCCGGGCAATGACCGCTTCAAGTACGTCGTCATGCCGATGCGCATCTGACTGCCAATTTAATGACCAGTTTCACGTGGAACAGCAAATGAACGAAGAAAACAGCCCGCAAGGTGCTGCGCCGGGATACGGCGAATCCAGCATTCAGATTCTCGAAGGCCTGGAGGCAGTCCGCAAGCGTCCGGGCATGTACATCGGCGATACCTCCGACGGTACGGGCCTGCACCATCTCGTTTTCGAGGTCGTGGACAATTCGATCGACGAGGCGTTGGCCGGCCATTGCGATGAGATCACGGTCACCATACACACCGATAATTCGATCAGTGTCATCGACAATGGGCGTGGCATCCCAACCGGTATCAAGATGGACGACAAGCATGAGCCGAAGCGCTCGGCTGCGGAAATCGCCCTCACCGAACTGCATGCCGGTGGCAAATTCAACCAGAATTCCTACAAGGTTTCCGGTGGCCTGCACGGGGTGGGGGTTTCCTGTGTCAATGCACTGTCGAAATGGCTGCGGCTGACGATCCGCCGCGACGGCAAGAAGCATTTCATGGAATTCAACCGTGGGCACGCGGTCGAGCGCATCGTTGAAATCCGCGATGGCGTTGAAATTTCGCCGCTCAGGATTCTCGGTGACAGCGAAAAGCGCGGTACCGAAGTGCACTTCCTGGCGGATGATGAAATTTTCGAGCACATCGAATTCCACTACGAAATTCTCGCCAAGCGCCTGCGCGAACTCTCCTTCCTCAACAACGGCGTTCGCATCCGTCTGATCGACCAGCGTTCGGGCAAGGAAGAGGATTTCGCCTTTGCCGGCGGAGTCAAAAGCTTTGTCGAGTACATCAACCGGACCAAGACGGTTCTCCACCCCACCGTCTTCTATTCAGCCGGTGAAGCCAAGGTCGGCGAAACGGGTGTCACCATCGGTGTCGAAGTGGCGATGCAATGGAACGATTCCTATCAGGAACAGGTGCTCTGCTTCACCAACAACATTCCGCAATCCGATGGTGGCACCCATCTGACCGGCCTGCGCGCCGCGATGACCCGCATCATCAACAAATACATCGACGAACACGAAATCGCCAAGAAAGCCAAGGTCGAAATTTCCGGTGACGACATGCGCGAAGGCCTTGCCTGCGTCCTGTCCGTGAAGATGCCCGATCCCAAGTTCGCGTCGCAGACCAAGATGAAACTGGTCTCTTCGGAAGCCCGCCCGGCGGTTGAAGAAGTCGTCGCCCAGAAACTGACGGACTTCCTGCTCGAACGTCCGGCGGACGCCAAGGTCATTACCGGCAAGATAGTCGAAGCCTCCCGGGCCCGCGAAGCCGCCCGGCGCGCCCGCGAAATGACGCGCCGCAAGGGGGTTCTGGACGGCATCGGCCTGCCGGGGAAACTGGCGGATTGCCAGGAAAAGGATCCGGCGCTGTGCGAGGTTTATATCGTCGAGGGCGACTCCGCCGGCGGCTCCGCCAAGCAGGGCCGCGACCGAAAGTTCCAGGCCATCCTGCCGTTACGCGGGAAGGTGCTTAACGTCGAGAAGGCGCGTTTTGACAAACTGATTTCCTCCGAGCAGATCGTCACGCTGATCACCGCGCTAGGCACCGGGATTGGCAAGGATGAATTCAAGATCGAAAAACTGCGCTACCACCGCATTATCATCATGACCGATGCCGACGTGGATGGCGCGCACATCCGCACCCTGTTGTTGACGCTGCTCTATCGCCAGATGCCGGAACTGATCGAGCGCGGCTACGTCTATATCGCCCAGCCGCCCCTGTATAAGGTCAAGCATGGCAAGACCGAGCGTTACCTGAAGGACGACCAGGAATACCATCAGTTCCTGCTCCGTCTGGCGCTCGATGAGGCCAGCCTGACGCCGCGCGCCGGTGGCGAACCGATCACCGGCGCGGCCCTCGAAGAACTCGCCCGTTCCTGGTTGTTGACCGTGTCGGTCATCGAGCGCATCGCGCATCTGGTCAATCCGGAAATTTTGCAGGCGCTGGTCCAGTACAACCTCAAACTCGATCTGAGCAGCGAAGAAAGTGCCGCAGCGAGTGCCGAAAGGCTGGCACAGCACGTCAGCAGCGGTGTCCGCATTGTGCCGCGATTCAACGACATTCAGGAAAGCTGGACCCTGCGCGTGGAAAGAATGCACCACGGCAATCTCAAGGTTGGCCTGATCGATGAGGATCTGCTGCTCTCGGGTGATTACCTTCAGTTGCGCCGCACGGCGGAAACCCTGGCCGATCTTTTCGGCCCCGGCGCCTTCATGGCACGTGGCGAAAAGAAGCAGGTCGTCAGCAACTTCGGCGATGCGATGACCTGGCTGCTCAATGACGTCGAGCGCGGTATCAGTAAGCAGCGTTACAAAGGCTTGGGCGAGATGAACCCCGAGCAGCTCTGGGAAACGACCATGGATCCGAAGGTTCGTCGACTCCTGCGCGTGCAGATCGACGATGCCATTGCCGCCGACGAGATTTTCACCACGCTGATGGGCGAACTGGTCGAGCCGCGCCGAGCGTTCATCGAAACTAACGCCTTGAGTGCCAGGGTCGATATCTGAGCCAATGATTCGTCGGTTCTGAAATGGAAAAGGCTTCGCATGCGAAGCCTTTTCTCTTTGCCGGAGTATTGAATGCGTGTGGTGATTCAACGGGTCAAGGAAGCATCGGTTACGGTCAACGGCGAAACTGCCGGAAAAATCGGGGCCGGCTTGCTGGTCCTGGCCGGGTTCGAGGCGAGCGAAACAGACGATGATCTCGACTGGATGGCTGGCAAGATCGTGCGTTTGCGGCTATTTGCCGACGCCGACGGCGTGATGAACCGCAGCGTGCAGGAACTGGGTGGCGAGATTCTGGCGGTATCGCAATTCACGCTGTTCGCGTCCGTCAGGAAGGGCAACCGGCCGTCATGGAGCCGGGCAGCGCGCGGCGATATTTCGCAGCCGCTCTTTGAAAAATTTGTCGCCCGACTGGTTGATGCGCTGGGGAAACCGGTGGCGACCGGCGTGTTCGGCACCGACATGGCGGTCAACCTGATCAACGATGGTCCGGTCACGCTCTCGCTGGATTCGAAAGCACCAGAATAGGCACCTGCCGCCTTACGGTAAAAGGCTCTGGCAAAGCCGGGTGATGCCGGGAAGTCCGGCGAGTGGCAGGCCGATGCAGCGATCGTTGGGCGGAACCTCGGGTTCGCGGGGGTTAATGCGGATCAGCTTGCCGCCGCAGGATTCGGAAAAATGGCGCACCGATGGGATCGACTTACCGGCGCCGATTTCTATGACCACCAGCCGTTCTACTTTCCCCAGCCAGCGCTCGAGGCACTGTTGCTGCAATGCACTGCGCCGCCCGATCCACGCCCAGTCGCCGAACAGCAGGATGTTCGGCCGGGCCAGCGCGCCGCAACGCGGGCAAGCCGGAAGTTCGCTGAGCAGGAGGCAGTTCTCGTCATCGACCACGGGCTGGAAGCCATCGGCTGTCCAGATCTCCTCGCCGCAGCCCGCGGCACATTGCAGGTGCTGGATCGAGCCATGAATTTCACTGATCCGTTCGCCCGGGTAGCCGGCCTGCTGGAATTGACCATCGACATTGCTGGTGAGTACACAAGCGCCATTGGCCATCGTCCCGGCGATTTCCTGCAGCAGGCCGAAGCCGGCGTGCGGCCGGGTGGCCCGGTAGAGCGCCAGGCGGTGTCCATAGAAGCCCCAGGCGAGCCGCGGATTGCGCCGGAAGGCCTCGGGGCTGGCAATTGTTTCGAAGCGGATTCCGGCCCTGCCGAGTGCCGGATAGGCGGACCAGAAGCCGCCCGGGCCGCGAAAATCCGGCAATCCGGAGTCGACGCCCATGCCGGCACCGGCGGTAATCAGCAAGCCGTCGGCCGCGCGCAGCCAGCGTTGGGCACGGAGGATGGCATCGTCCATTCAGGGCAGGACAGTCAGCGGCGGCGGCTGGCCGACGAATTCGAGGCGTTGGTGGAAGGCCTCCGTGACAAAAATCCGGCTGTCGCGGTCGACCCGCAAAACGAGGCCAATTTCCAACTTACGTGCCATCGCGCGCCAGCCTTCCGGGCCGCTGATGAAAATGGGTTTGGAGGCTGCGTCGGATAAGGTACCGGCCTTGCGACCCGCGGGGATGAGCACCGTGACCGCCTGCGTGTGGTCGGCGGGGTAGCCGCTGCGCGGGTCGAGCAGGTGGGCGTAGCGCTTGCCGTCGACTTCGAAGAAACGCTGGTAGTCGCCGGAGGTGCCGATGGCTTCGCCGTCTTCAAGTTCCACCGTAGCCAATGGCCCGGGCTGGCGGGGATGCTGGATGCCGACCCGCCACTTGCGGCCTTCCTTGCTGCCGAGCGCCATGACGTTGCCGCCGATGTTGATCAGCG
>ERZ795055.2045-NODE-2045-length-15626-cov-4.900584_pt1 | contig 15626 bp, 7 predicted proteins | sample MGYA00375139_ERZ795055 | MGnify/ENA primary metagenome ERZ795055 (study PRJEB30184, sample SAMN05720283) | anaerobic digester metagenome | isolation source: active sludge of municipal wastewater-treating anaerobic digesters | place: USA | collected 2015-01-23 ... | reverse complement strand
CTCTGAAAACCGGCGACGGGCAATTGTGGTTTGGCGGCCCCGACGGCCTTAATGCATTCTATCCTTCAGACATAGAGGATGATACGTCTCAGGCAGTTGTCGTTATGACCGGACTCAGAATATTCAACAAAAAGATCAGTCACGGAGAAAAAATCAACAACCGCATTCTTCTCGAAAAGCCGGTTTTCAATACCGACAGGCTGGTTCTGAAATACAGGGAGAATTCTTTTACGATCGAATTTGCAGCACTGAATTACTTTAATCCCGCCGACAATATATATTCCTATAACCTTGAAGGTTTTGACGATAAATGGATCACTACAGTGGGTGATGAGAATTTCGCCACTTTCTCCAATCTCAACAACGGCAAATATGTTTTCAGGGTAAGGGGTACCAATCAGGATGGATTGTGGAACAATCATACTGCGGAGATAAGTATCCGTGTGCTTCCTCCTTTCTGGAAAAGCTGGTATGCATATACGACATATACGCTGCTTTTGCTTTCACTGCTTGCTTTTCTCAGGTTCCTGATACTTTACAGGGAGAGGCTTAATATGCGCCTGGAGCAGGAGCAGATTGAATCGCAGTATCTTCACGATATCGATTCACTTAAGATCAAGTTCTTTACTAATATCTCTCACGAATTCAGAACTCCCCTTACGCTTATCCTTTCACCGGTGGAAAAACTTCTTGATAAATGGAAGGGATCTCCGGATGAAAAGTATCTCAGGCTTATCCGGCAGAATGGAAGGCGCCTTCTCCTCATGGTAAACCAGCTTCTTGATTTCAGAAGGATGGAGGTTCAGGGCTTTGGTCTTTATCCTTCGTATGGGGATCTGATATCATTTATCGATGAGGTGGTCGTTTCATTCAGCGACCTGAGTGAGCAGAAGAAAATCAGCCTGAACTATGAACATGCGTTAAATGAATTGTATGTATGGTTCGACCGCGATAAGATAGAAAAGATAATGTTCAACCTCCTCTCAAATGCCTTCAAGTTCACCAATCCGGGAGGCGTGATAATTGTTACACTGACGGGCGGTCAAACATCAGACTCCGGTAATGGTACGAGAGAGGTAGAGATCAGGGTCAGGGATACAGGCATCGGAATACCGGCCGATAAGGTTGAAAAGATATTTGATTATTTCTACCAGGTCAGCTTTATGACCGATGTTCAGGGCACTGGTCTGGGACTGGCGCTTGTAAAGGAGTTTGCAAGGCTTCATGGCGGGGATGTAAAGGTTGAAAGCGAGGCAGGGAAGGGGAGTTGTTTTATTCTGGAACTGCCACTGAAAGCTGTTTCTCCCGGGCATCAGGCTGAGCCAGCGAGTGCTGATATCAATCGCGGACAGGCTTATAGTAATGAACCTGAGACAGTTACTCAATCAGCACCTGAAAGGAGGTGCCGGATAGTTATTGCCGAAGACAATGATGACCTCAGGTTTTACATGAAGGACAATCTTCGCGGAAAATACGACATTTTCGAAGCTTCCAACGGAGAGGAGGCTCTTGCCCTGATTCAAAAGGTAGTCCCGGATCTGATAATCAGTGATATTGTAATGCCAGTGATGGACGGTAAGGAACTATGCAGGAAGATCAAGTCCGACCTCAGGCTGCGGCACATACCTCTAATTATTATAACGGCACATTCGAGTCAGAAGGAACAGTTTGAAAGTCTTGAGACCGGGGCGGACGACTTTATCCCCAAGCCTTTTATTTTTCCCTTACTGGAGTCAAAGATCAATAACTTCATTTGTTTGTCGAGAAGTCTGAGGCAGTCGGGTATACGCGAGAGGAATACTGAACCATCTGGAATAGATATTGTACCTATGGATGAGAAGTTTCTTGAGAAAGTTCACATCCTGGTTGAAAAGAACATCGCTAATGTGAATTATACGGTTGAGGAGCTGAGCAATGACCTTGGGATAAGCCGTACCCTTTTCTACAAGAAGATTCTGTCGCTGACCGGAAAGCCTCCTCTGGAATTCATCAGGACGATCAGGATGAAAAGGGCGGCTCAGTTGCTTGAGAAGAGTCAGCTGAACGTATCGGAGGTAGCCTTCAGGGTTGGTTACAACGATCCCAAGTATTTCAGGAAGCATTTCAGGAATGAATTCGGGATATTACCATCACGGTATGCGGAAAAAGTAAGGGGCAGATGAAAGAAAAATCATTTGAACCCCTAAACCTGAACAATTAGTCCCGTTCCCCAAGAAAAGTATCCTTTAACTTTGATTGAATCTAAACCTGGCACAGGTATGTTTTTTCTTGTGCCGAAAAAACATTGAGAGATGTAGTAATTTATCCTAAAACCCAAAACTATGCTTAAAAGAGGTATTTTAATTGTTTTGTTGCTACTGGCCAATCTGAGCCTCATGGCCCAGCAGACCGTTACCGGTACTGTGAGGGATACTGAGGGTCAGCCGATGTCGGGGGTAACGATTATGGTGCAGGGTACTACTGTCGGGACCCTTTCGGGTATTGACGGGAAGTACTCCCTGCAGGTGCCTGCAGGGGCAGCGACCCTGAGGTTTTCATTTATTGGTTTCGGAGAGCAGGAGGTGGCTGTTGGCGGCAGGTCAGTCATTGATGTCACCCTTGAGGAAGCCCTGACCGGCCTCGATGAGGTTGTGGTTGTCGGTTATGGTACCCAGAAGAAGAAACTCGTAACCGGATCGACGGTCCAGGTTAAGGGTGATGACATTCAGAAGCTGAGTACAGTATCGCCGATGACTGCCCTTCAGGGACAGACTCCGGGGCTTTCGATCATCAAGAACACGGGGCAGCCCGGAGATGGTTTCAAGGTCAATATCCGCGGGATGGGAACGATCGGTAACTCTCAGCCCCTTTATGTCATTGACGGTGTTCCGGGCGGGAACATCGACAATATGTCGCCTGCCGACATTGAGTCGATCGACGTTCTGAAAGATGCTGCTTCGGCAGCCATTTACGGAGCACGCGGAGCTAATGGTGTTATCCTTGTTACTACAAAGCAGGGTTCAAGATCGTCGACCGGTGCAAGGGCAAATATCTCATATGATGCTTCGTACGGCTGGCAGAACCTTTACAAGAAGCTCCCGCTCATGAATGCAATGGAGTATGCAAATATTGTCGATGAATCAAGGATCAATAGCGGTCAGCCGCGTCTGGATTTCGAATCGCTGGTCCCCGACTGGAGCAGGATAGCTTCGGGAGCATGGGAAGGAACCGACTGGCTTGACGAATTATCGAACAAGAATGCCCCTGTGGTAAACAATGCGATCAATATTACAGGCGGATCGGCTGCAGGAGCTTATTCTCTCGGTTTGTCGCACTCTAACCAGGAAGGTATTTTCGGAAGTCCGGTAGAATCGAAGTATGAGCGTTATTCATTCCGTCTTAACTCAGATTTCATACTTCTGAGGGACAGGACTGATTCCTTTACCATCCTGAAGGCAGGGGAGACACTCAGGTATGTCAACTCGAACAATCATGGGGTTGGAGTCAGCAACCAGTACTGGAACGATGTGTTCAGTTGTATTATAGCAAGTCCTTTCCTTCCGTTGTATGCAGCTGATGAGTCGGACAAGGCATATCCATACCATTATGCCATTCCGTGGAATCCGCAGGCTTCCAACCCTATAGCCCAGATGGTTTATTCAAGGGGCCAGAATGAAGGCAAGAACCATAACCTTAATGCGAGCATCTTTCTTGAAGTGCAGCCTGTCAGGAACCTGGTTTTCAGAAGTTCTTTTGGCTATGCAATGTCGGCAGGTTCTTACAGAAGCTATACTCCGCTATACGATCTCAGCACTACATCCTTTAATTCCACGGATGATGTCAGCCATTCGCTGAATGCTGGCTTCCAGTGGTCGTGGGAAAACACCCTTAATTACAACTTCAACCTGGGAAGCGATCATGCCTTCAATGCTCTTCTGGGAACATCGGCTGAAAAGTGGGGACTTGGAGAATCGATCAATGGTTCAAACTCGAATTCACTGTTCAGCGACCTGAGGCATGCTTATCTCGACAACACACCTGTGATAGATGTCAACCTTACAGGTGTCGGAAGCAGCCCCTGGGGTGAAGGAGGGATTCTTTCATATTTCGGCCGTGTAGGCTATACCTTCCGTGACAAATATATGCTGACCGGAATTCTCCGTGCCGATGCCTCTTCGAATTTTGCCAGGGGTAAAAGGTGGGGTTATTTCCCGTCAGTATCTGCCGGCTGGGTTATTTCCGAAGAGGATTTCTTCCAGGGGGCATCCAATGCCATCAACTTCCTGAAACTGCGTGCGAGCTGGGGACAGAACGGGAACCAGGCTATCAGCGCCTTCCAGTATCTGGCCACGATTTCCTTTGCCAATGTCAATTATTTCTTCGGACCCGACAAGGCTGTGGTGAGCACAGGAGGATATCCTGATGTACTTCCCAATCCGGATGTGACATGGGAGACTTCGGAACAGATAAACGTCGGTTTTGATGCAAGGCTTCTCAGGAACAGGCTCAGTCTCGAGTTCGACCTTTACAGCAGAACCACCTACGACTGGCTGATCAGACCTTCAATGCTGGCTTCCTATGGAACTGGAGCTCCTTATGTAAACGGGGGTGACGTTTCGAACAAGGGATTTGAACTGGCGCTAAACTATAACGGAGCGAAGAACGACTTCAATTATTCGGCCGGTTTCAACCTTGCCTACAACAAGAACGAGGTTAAGAGGATTGCAAACAACGAAGGTATCTTCCACGGGCCGGGCAACGTGCTTGGTCAGGGAACTGAAGAACTCTACCGTGCACAGGTTGGTTACCCGATCGGATATTTCTGGGGATACAAGACACTCGGAGTATTCCAGAATGCAGGAGATGTTGAAAACCACACCAGTTCGCAGGGAAAGCTTATCCAGCCGACAGCCGAGGCGGGTGATCTTATATTTGATGATACCAACGACGACGGGGTGATAAATTACCTCGACAAGGTGATGATCGGAGATCCCAATCCTGATTTCATAATAGGGTTAAATTTTTCAGCAGCCTGGAAGGGTTTCGATTTCTCTGTTCTTGCAAACGGAGCCCTTGGTCAGCAGATCGCGCGCAGCTGGCGCCGTTGGGCTGATTCACCTCTTAACAACTATACCACCGATGTATTCAACAGGTGGCATGGGGAAGGTTCATCAAATAAATATCCGAGACTGACTTACGGTTCTCATATAAACTGGCAGTACGTATCCGATATTTTCATTGAGGATGCGGATTACCTTAAGCTTAGCAACGTCACTCTTGGTTATGATTTCAAGAGGCTTTTCAGGGCTATGCCTCTGTCTCAGGCCAGGTTCTTTGTTGCTGTTCAGAACCTTTACACCTTTACCAACTATATGGGTATGGACCCTGAGATCGGTGGCGGAAGCGGCACCGACAGCTGGGCGAAGGGTATTGACATCGGGTACTATCCTGCACCTCGTACAGTAATGCTGGGCGCCAGTCTTAAATTCTAAAAGATGAAGAATATGAAAAAGATATTTATACTGCTGCTTACAGCAGCCATATTTGCGGGGTGTACGGAAAGTTTCCTGGACACTGATCCTCTTACTTCAAAGACGAACACTGACTACTATCAGACTGTCACCGACATGGATCAGGCTCTGACAGCAGCTTATGTCACCATGGTTTCAGTGCCGAGTGGTTCCATACTCAACGCTTATCCTTTTGCTATTTCAGAACTTATGTCTGATGACCGTTTTGGCGGCGGCGGAGATAACGACCTTACACCAAGGGCTATCTGCGACTTCAAGATTGACGGTCAGGACATGTACCTTGGAGCATGGACCCGTTATTACCGCGGTATTTTCCGCTGCAACATGCTTCTTGAGAACATCGACAAGCCCGAATGGCCGAGCGCTTCTGTAAAAGGCAGCGTTGAAGGACAGGCAAGATTTTTGAGGGCGATGTTCTATTTCGACCTTTCCAGGATGTTCGGTGAGGTACCGCTCATACTTGAGACAAAACCGCAGAACCTGCCCAAAGCTCCTGCTGCCGAGACTTATGCACAGATAGCAACCGACCTCAAGGCAGCCATCGAAGCTTTTCCGGCAGTTCCATGGGCGGTTTCAGAACTTGGCAGAGCCAACAAATGGTCGGCCGAAGCCCTTATGGCAAGGGTATTCCTTTTCTACACGGGTTATTATGAAACTGCCGAACTTCCGCTTGTTGAAGGTGGTTCTATTACAAAGGCCCAGGTTGTGACATGGCTTGAGGAATGCATCTCCAACAGCGGCTACCAGCTGATGCCTGAATTCAGGAATCTGTGGCCATATTCGGTTGCCAATGAGGCCAACTCGGAAAAGCCGTACAAGTTCACTGTCGACAATGGACTGTCATGGTACGGTGAGGAGGGCAATAATAAGGAAACCATGTTTGCACTTAAGTTCTCGACATTTGCAGACTGGGGTACCAGCATTTATTACAGCAACCAGATGAACCTGTTCTTCGGCTGGAGATCCTATTCGTACAAGGGTGCGATGGGAGAAGGCTGGGGCATGGGCACGGTCAACAAGAAGCTGTGGGATGCATGGCCGGATAACGATATCCGTAAACGCGGATCGATCTGCAAGGTTGATGATGCTTCGGAAGGTATAGAGGAAAGCTACGGGCTCGGAACGGATTTCCACGACAAGCAGATGGATGAAACAGGTTACTGGCAGAAGAAATACAGGCCGGTCAACCTTTATAAGGATGGTGAGTGGAGCAACTACAGCGTAAGCTTTTACAATGCCACCAGGAACTTCCAGCTCGACAATATGCAGGACATAGTTCTTATTCGTTTTGCAGACGTTCTGCTGATGCATTCGGAACTCTCGGAAACCGTCGAAGGCATCAACCAGGTACGGGCCCGTTCAAATGTGGATGTGGAAGATCCCCTGAGCGGTGAAATGGTACCTACGCTTCCTCCTCTTACGGCTTACTCGCTTGAAGCCCTTAAAAATGAAAGAAGGTTCGAACTGGCTTTCGAAGGAGTAAGGTATTATGACCTCCTTCGCTGGGCCGGGAAAAGCAACCTTGCTGAGGTTGAAGCTATCCTTGAAAGCCAGAACGGTGTGGCTACAATCAACAACGGCGTAATGGGTATAAAGAAGGGTGTGGACTTCCGACCTGAAACAGGAGGCTTCCTCCAGATCCCCAACCAGGAGATTCAACTCTCGGAAGGCATACTGGTACAGAACCCCGGGTGGGAGACCGGAGTTGCACCGACCTATTCGTTCAGTTCAAAATAATGCTTAATGAGAAGAGTTATGAAAAAGAAAATATTATATCTGCTCACGGCAGTGGTATTAACGATCGGTGCGTGCACTCCAATTGAGATCCGTGAGGATGCGGGACCAGTGGTTCCTGCCTCGGATTTTAAGTACACGATCACCAACGACCCCAACAATGATTACATCCTGTATCTGGACAACCAGACTCCGGAAGTGATGTTTTCGTGGGATTATGCCTGGGGTGTGACCAGGAAACAGAAGGATACGGTCAAAATGCTGGTCCCGGGAACATACACGATAAAGATCACGGCGCTTACAGCAGGCGGTATCGTGAATGATGAAAAAACAATCACGGTTACAAAGTCCGATCCGACAGCTTTTCAGGAACCTGAGTGGGAATACCTTACGAACAAGGCAGCAGGTAAAACCTGGGTGTGGGACGATGCTCAGGCAGGACCCTGGGGCAACGGCGGCTTTAAAGGCTGCTACGCTCCATGCTGGTGGGTTGTAAGCATGGCTGACCTTAACGGACGCGGCGTTGGTTCTGACGAGATGACCTTCGACCTGAACGGTGGGCGTAACCTTACCCTTAAGTCGGCATCAGTGCCGAGTGCAGGTCCCATCAAAGGTTCCTTCGATCTTAACTTCGGCGTTTTCAAGGAGGGATGGGATGTCGGCACCCTGACAACAACCAATACCACCGTGATAAACGGGATATATGTGAACAACAGTAATGCAGTGGTGGAGAATTTCTACATCCTCAAACTGGATGAGGATGAACTTGTGCTATCCTCTCCCGAACCCGGAGTGACGGGCGACTGGGGGACAGCCTGGTTCTGGATGTTCAAGCCAAAAAGCAAGTAGGGAGAAAAAGGGGCAGTCAGAGGCCCCTTTTTTAATTCTTTACCTTAGTTTTACGAAAAAAACACAAATGAGAAATATTTTTCTCCTGATCATTATTTTGTGTATTCCGGCCTCTGCCTGCACCAAATCTCCTGCTTTCGTTGTGGAAGGAAAAGTTCCGGACAGGAATTTTGAGGGATCAAAAGTGTATCTCGTAGCTCTCGATGCCCCGGTGACAAAAAATGTAGATTCTGCTCTTGTCATGGATGGGGCTTTTAAGTTCATGGTACCGGCCGATTCCTTTGATGTGAGGATACTCAGGATACCTGCCAGGTTCCCTGCCATGATCGAAGACCTGGTTGTGGTATGCGAACCCGGAACAGTAACAGTGATTCTGGATTCTGTCAGCAGTGGCGGCGGGACAAGGCTCAACAACCTGCTTCAGCAATGGAAAGAGACAAAGCATTTCAACGATTCACTTCAACGGGAGGCAGGAAGGCAGTTACGGTCGGCGGCAGGAAATCAGACAGTGACCGACAGCCTCAGGTTATTTTCCCAGCAGCTTGGCCGTTCGATGCTTTCCGAAAGCATCAGCCTTATGAACGCCAATCTGTTCAATGGCGTGGGGCTTCTTATATACAAAGTATATGTGGATGCATTTCCTTCGGATGTGAGGGATTATGTAACGAAAATGACCGGAAGGCTATACCTTGAAAAGGATGCCCAGTTACGGGCGCGATTTGAATAACAGATCTGAAGTATGAGGAGACTGCTTAAGAATTTTTCAGTTGAAAGGATGGCGATGGTTCTGTTCATCTCCGGGCTGATCATGTTCTTCGGCGTTTTTTACCGTCATCATCTGTGGCAAAGGGAGCAGGTTCAGCTCCTTGAGCTGACTCTGCGCCATATTATGGAGAGCCTTTCTGTCAATGGAGGTTTCTCAGTCTTTGCCGGTGAGTTTATTACTCAGTTCTTTCATATTCCGGTTCTGGGAGCCCTTCTGGTTACAGCCTTGCTCGTCCTGCTTCAGCAGTCAGTAAAGCGACTGATAGTATCACTCTTCGGTCAGCGGCAGCTGATTTTGCTTTCATGGATACCATCTCTTATATATGCCATTCTGCTTACAGATCAATATTATTATGTTGCGGGGCTTACGGGTCTGGTAGTTGCCGTTACAGGTTCTGCCTGGTATGTCAGGAAGGTAATGAATGAGCCTCCCCTGAAAAGAATTACCCGGTGTCTGATCCTGCTGGCTGCCGTCTACTGGCTTGCCGGAGGGGCATTTCTGTCATGTGCCCTCGTAATGATTGTATCGGAGGTGATTCGTGGGTATGAAAACCGCGGGGCCTTACCGGCCGGAGCTTCATTGGCTGCATGCCTGGCTTATCTTTTATTATCAGTTGTCCTCCCACTTATTGCAAGGACCTTCATTTTAAAAGATACCGTCCTTCAGGCATATTTGTCAGAAGCTTACCACGCTGTCAGGATCTTCTTTCCTTTACCCCTTGTACTTGTCTTTGCATCGGTTCCGGTGTTGCTTGTATTATTTCATTTTCAGCCCCCGGCAGTCAATGACAGCCGTGATAAAAGGGAAGGAATGATGGTTTTATTCGCCCTGGCAGTCCTGGCTGCAGCCGGATTGATCTCATTTGCGGATTTCAGTGAAGAAAGGGAGATGGCCTGCGAAAATTATGTTTATTCGGAGAAATGGGACAGGGTGATCTCGCTGGCCGAATCTTATCCGCCGGAGAGCGGAGTTCAGAGAGCGGCTCTGAACCTTGCCCTGGGAATGACCGGCAGGCTTTCGTCGGATATGTTTCATTTCAGACAGGATACATCTGCCCTGTTCGTTCCCTATGTGAGGCGGGGCATGACTCCTTTCATTGCAGGAGATGTGCTTTATCATCTTGGACTTGTGAATTTCGCGCAGATGTTTGCAATGGAGACTATCGAGTCGACAGTCGATGCCAGGCTTCCTTCGAGGGCTGTGAGAAGGGTGGCGGAGACATACCTGCTTAACGGCCAGACTGAAATAGCTTCTAAATTCTATAAACTGCTGAATCATACCCTGTTTTATCGCAGGGAAGCAGAGGGTTTTCAGGGTTTGGCAGACGACACTTTAAAGATCAGTAGTGACCGGCGCCTGGCACGGTTAAGATCCCTGATACCCGGCCGCGATTTCTTTTATGATCAGAACAGGCCGGATTATGCCCTTACCAGTCTGGCACTGTCCAATCCTTCCAACAGGATGGCATTCGAGTACCTCATGGCTGAATGTATGCTCAGGAAGGATCTCGACGGCTTTCTGAGGAACATTGGTCTGATGGACCGTTTCGGCTACGATCATGTGCCCGTTCCATACCAGGAGGCTGTGGCCTATATACTTACCAGGATTGAAAATCCCCCGGAAGGCCTGCGATCGCTTGTTACTGACGCTTCAGTAATCGACAGGCTGAAGGAATATGCCTCTGCCTACAATACAGCCGGGACCGACACCCTGAAAATGGAAAGGGAGTTTGGCGATACCTATTGGTTTTACCTTCACTACAGGTGATTATGAGAGCAAGCCTTGTTCAAATGCTTATCCTGGTCCTCGCCCTTTCTGCCTGCAAGGGGAGGCAGCAGCATGAGGTAACTGAAACGGATTCAATCCCGGAAATGTTCCCCGATTATTCGGGAGTTACGATCCCTCCAAATATAGCCCCGCTGAATTTCAGGATCACTGACGGTGCGGACAAGGTGGTAACAACTATTTCAGGGAAAAACGGAAGTTTGAAAATAGTATCGGATGATAACCGGGTGATTATTCCGTCGCGCGGGTGGAGCAGGCTTCTTAACGATAACCTCGGGGAGTCTCTTGTGTTTGAGCTTACAGTTCTGGCAGATGGCCGCCGGACAAGTTTCAGGCCTTTCAGGGTCAGAATAGCAGAAGAACCGGTCGACGGGTACCTTGTCTACAGGAATCTGATGCCGGGTTTTCAGAACTGGAACAGTATGGGGATCTATCAGCGGGATCTGTCATCCTTTGATGTTGAAACAGTCATCGACAGCCGGCTTCTTCCGGGCACCTGCATGAACTGCCACTCGTTTGCCATGAATGATCCCGGCAATATGGTTCTTCATCTCAGGGAAAGCTATGGAGGGACGATACTTCACAGGAACGGAGTCACCGAAAAAATAAATGCGAGAGCAGGAAAGATGTTTGCTGCAGCAGCATTTCCCTCATGGCACCCTTCGGGCAGGTATATTGCCTTTTCGGTAAACAGGGTCAACCAGATATTTCATGCAACGGGTACCCGAAGGGCAACGGCTCTCGACCTGAAGTCGGATATAGTCCTGTACGATACCGACAGCCATGAAATGAAGATTCCTGATCAGCTCTCGCGCAGCGACAGGTTTGAAACGTTTCCCTGCTTCTCGCCAGACGGGAAAAGACTTTATTTCTGCAGCGCCGATTCGTTGAGTATGCCTGCAGGATTCGATTCGGTAAGTTATAGTATTTATTCATTAGCCTTCGATGAGGAGAAAGGCGAGTTCGGTACTGAAACCGATACGCCTGTTTCAGCAGACGCAGGAGGAAAAAGCTGCTCCATTCCGAGAGTGTCTCCCGATGGAAATTTCCTGATGTTCACCGTCTCGGATTACGGTGCATTCCCGGGCTATAATCCCGAATCGGATATCCGGATCATGGACCTGAGGAACAGTAACTGTTTTCCTGCCGATTCGCTCAACAGTCCGGATGCCGACAGCTGGCATTCCTGGTCGTCAAACTCACGCTGGATTGTTTTAAGCAGTCGCAGAATGGATGGTTTGTATTCAAATCTTTATATTGCTTATATTGATGCTGACGGAATTGCCAGGAAACCTTTTTTGCTTCCCCAGAAGGACCCTGGTTTCTATGACAGCTTCCTGTATTCGTTCAACGTACCTGAATTTGCTGTAAAGCCGGTTCAGGTCAGTCCGTATGAGATAGAGAGGCTTGCAAAGCGGACACCCCCGGCGCCGGTTCAGGCTGGAAGCAGTCACTAGAAGGTGTAAGGGCGTAAGGGCGTAAAGGCGTAAAGGGCGTAAGGGCGTGAAGGGCACAAGATTGCTTCGTCCCGCCGGGGCGGGACTCGCAATGACGTTTGGAACAAAAGATTATCAGTAACCAGCAACAGGTATGAAGATTGAAGAAAAAAGAAAAACAGAACTGATTGCCGCAGGGGTCTTCTTCGGGGCAGCATTTGTTTTCTTCCGGTTTTTTTACCAGTATCATCTCTATTTCGTTGAACAGTTGCAGATATTTCTGCTTACCCCGGCTCATTTTCTTTCATATTTCTCAAAACCTGGTTTTCTGTCATCATATATCGGCGATTTTCTCACTCAGTTTTATTACCTGTCGGGAGGAGGACCTGCGGTTATTTCATTAACACTGATGCTTTTATGGTTGCTGGTCAGGAGGCTTCTGAACCTCTGGAACGAAAAGGACAACGGGTTTCTGTGGCCTTTGATCCCTTCTGTTTTCAGCTGGATAGCCCTGTGCGATCCGGAGTTTCCGCTTGCAGCAGTCATCGGGCTGATAATTGCTATTGCCTCATTCCTGGTTTATCGTTCAATCGGACGGGAGACTATCAGGAAGCCGTCAGGAATTCTGATGATCCCTGCTTTGTATGTCGCTGCCGGGAGCGGATATTTTCTGTTCGTAGTCCTTGCCGCCTGGTATGAACTAAAAACTGTCAGGAAGAACCGTGCACTGGTCTTTGCAGCCGTTATGGTTCTGTTTATGGTTTTGGTCCCGCTGTTGATGAGGCAGCTTTACAACATCACATTGCTGCAGTCTTATACCTGGATCGACGAGATCACTCGTCATGTGAGATTCACGAATTATCTTCCGCTGTTGTCGGTTATGGCAACAATCACAGTTTTAGCCATTTCTCCTGCCTGGCCTTTGCGGTTTCGGGGAAAAGATGCTTTTATCTGGGCTGGTCCAGCCGTCATAATTTGCATCCTGACGGCAGGTGTTCTTCTTTATGCCGGTTTTACAAGGGAGAAGATACTGAAGCTCGATTACAAGGCGACAGCTAACAGGTGGGAAGAGGTGTATGAATTATCACAGCGCTACCGGTTGCGGAATAACATTGCTACATATTACACCAACATGTCGCTGGCTAAACTCGGGCTGATGCCTGAAAAGCTTATGGAGTTTTACCAGCCGGCGGCAACCGGACTTTTCATCCCGGTGAATGCCAATGAGAACTATCTCACAATCACTTTCAGCAACGAGGTGTACTGGCAGTTGGGCGATGTCAACGCGGCACAGCATTCCGCACTGCTCGGGATGATCTTTTCACCGAGGGCGCGCAGTTCGAGGCTGATGAAGCGTCTGGCCGAAATCAACATTGTCAACGGTGAATATGAGGTGGCTGAGAAATATCTCAAAATCCTGGAAAAGACACTTTTCCATTGGAGATGGGCGGAAGCGCGAAGGGGCTTTCTTTTCAATGAGGAAGCATGCTCCCGTTCGCCATGGATATCTTCGAAGCGATCGGTTATTCCTTCGATGGATGTTCTGAAGGCGGGCAACGAATACAGGAAGACTCTTGAAATGCTTTTAGAGTCAAATCCATCGAACAGGATGGCTGTCGATTATCTGCTTTGCTACGATCTGCTTATAAGGGACCTTGAAACATTCAGGGCAGATCTGAAGAGGTACCTGCCGGACAATAATCCTGTTTCCCTTTCAAAAGTCTACCAGGAGGCCCTGCTGATAGGCATTGTTTCGGGCAGGGAGAGCAGGGAAGACTATAAAAATTATATTTTTGATAATGCCATTCTTAAGAGGATCGCAGATTATACAAGCGAGTATGAGAAGACCGGCGGCGATGGCGGAAAGCTTATTGCTGATTACGGTACCACATACTGGTTCTATTACCATTTTGCTGAACTGAAACAAACTGAATAATGAGATGAAGAGATTATTTATGCCGGCAGTCTGCCTTATGATGATGCATACTGCATTTTCACAGGAATTCACCCTGAACAAGCTTGAATATTTCGAACGCGGAGGAGTCAATGTGATGGCTTTCCAGGATATTTATCCCGAAGGTCATCAGGGAGGAGTGGCTGTTATAATGCATGGTCAGAGGCTGGCCACCAACGGCGACATAAGGCTCGATGAGACACCCGGTCAATGGCAGCCCATTCCAAAGCAGCTCGGGAGAACGGTCGATTCAGCAGGGCACTCGATAACGGCAAAGCTTTCCTATCCCGATCCGGCAATTAACCGTAAGGGCTTCAATCCGATCGAATATCCCGACCTGAACCTTAACTATTCGGTAAAGGTCACAGCCAGGGGAGAATCGGTTGTGGTCACTGTCGATCTCGATACTCCTGTTCCGGAAGAGTTTATCGGCAAGGTGGGATTCAATATGGAATTGTTCCCGGGTATTCTCTTTGGGAAGACCTGGTTCATGGACAGCCGGTCAGGGATATTCACCCGGCAGGCCAATGGTCCGGCAATGACTGATGCCAGAGGAGAAATTGTTGCGGCTCAGCCCATGGCAACAGGCCGGAAGCTGGTTGTGGCGCCCGAAACCGATCTTCTGAGGATGACTATCGAATCGAAGACAGGCGACCTTCAGCTTCTCGACGGAAGGTATGTTCACAATAACGGCTGGTTTGTAGTAAGGACGGTTGTCCCCGGGGGAGCGACCAAGAATGCAATAGAATGGGTAATCACTCCCAGTATGGTTGAGGGATGGAAGAGTTCACCCGTGATCCATGTTTCCCAGATAGGTTATCGCACCGGTCAGGATAAGGTGGCGATTATCGAGATAGACAAGAATGAAGTTGCTTTCGGAACACCCGTACTGATGAGAGTTGAGGAAAACGGAACTGCCACTCCCCTGAGTCAGGCCAAAGCCGAATACTGGGGGACCTTCCTGAGATACAAGTATCTGAAATTTGATTTTTCGAAAATAACACGTGAGGGACTGTATTATGTTAAGTACGGCAATGAACAGTCGCAGCCTTTCAGAATTGCCGATGATGTTTTTGAAAGGAATGTCTGGCAGCCGACCATCGAGTACTTCCTTCCCGTTCAGATGTGCCACATGAGGGTGAACGAGAAATACCGCGTCTGGCACGGACTGTGCCACATGGATGATGCCAGGATGGCTCCGGTTGACTATAATCATTTCGACGGTTACATCCAGGGCAGTTCAACACTTACCAGTTACAAATCAGGCGATCATGTACCGGGCCTTAATATCGGAGGATGGCACGATGCAGGCGATTACGACCTCAGGGTAGAATCGCAGAGCGGAGAGGTTTATATTCTTATAGGAACTTACGAGGCTTTCGGGATTAACTATGACGAAACATCTGTCGACCAGCATGCCAGAATTGTGGAGATACACCAGCCCGACGGCAAACCCGACCTGCTTCAGCAGATAGAGCATGGAGCCCTGTCGGTTGTTGGCGGCTACCGTAATCTCGGGCGGCTCTACAGGGGGATCATCTGTCCTGAAAAGAGACAGTATGTTATGCTTGGCGACGGCTCAACCATGACCG
>ERZ795055.2044-NODE-2044-length-15629-cov-4.044818_pt1 | contig 15629 bp, 9 predicted proteins | sample MGYA00375139_ERZ795055 | MGnify/ENA primary metagenome ERZ795055 (study PRJEB30184, sample SAMN05720283) | anaerobic digester metagenome | isolation source: active sludge of municipal wastewater-treating anaerobic digesters | place: USA | collected 2015-01-23 ... | reverse complement strand
CCCCTAACGCCCGCTTCACCTTTCGATCAAACTCGCGCAGCTCCTCGGCATCGAAGACGTTGGCCAACGACACCATCGGATGGGTGTGTGGAACCTGCAAAAAACCTTCGCGCGGTTTGCCGCCAACACGCTGGGTTGGTGAGTCAGGCACCACCGCCTGCGGATGCCTACGCTCCAACTCGCACAACTCACGATACAAGCGGTCGTACTCAGCGTCGGCGATGACGGGCGCATCCAGAACATAGTAGCGATAAGCGTGCTCGTTCAGTTCACGGACAAGCTCGTGAAGTCGGGTCAGCTCGCTCACGGGCACCTCAATAGGTTTCTATGATCTTAGGCGCGTCGAGCAGCTCGGCAATGCCCAAGCGAATGACAAAGTCCTCCACCTTGTCGAGCGTCGAAGCAATGAAGCGGCGGTCGTTGCCAACCGCCACCACGGCCAACGTGGCCCGGTCGGTCAGGTCCTGGTCCTCCACCTCTGCAGCGGACACGTTAAACGTGTGGCGACAGCGATGCAGAACCCGTTTGACGACCGAGCGCTTGGCCTTTAAGGAGTCATTGTCGAACAGCGCCAGTTGCAGCTCCATGATACCAATGACCATGGTGAAACTCCGGCGCGCAGATAAGCGAGCTAGGGTCGAACCTCAGGCGTGGTGCGTTTGCCGGGCGCAGAGGCGTTCTCCAATGTACGTGCCACCTCTTCTACCTGGAAGAACTCGAACACATCGCCGACCTTGACGTCGTTGTAACCCTCGACGCCAACACCGCACTCCATCCCGGCCTCGACCTCGCGAGCGTCGTTCTTGAAGTGCTTGAGCGATGCCACCTTGCCTTCGAACACCGGCACGCTGTCGCGCAACACGCGGACTTTGCCAGCGCGCATCGCCTTGCCGTCGGTGACCTTGCAACCTGCGATGGTGCCCACCTTGGAGACCTTGAACAAGTCGCGAACCTCGGCGTGGCCAACCAACTTTTCCTTAACCTCCGGAGCGAGCAGACCTTCTTGAGCCTTGCGCACATCATCGAGCACTTCGTAGATGATGGAGTAGGTACGGATTTGCACGCCTTCGCGTTCGGCTAGGTTACGGGCGTTAGCATCAGGCCGCACGTTGAACCCGACAATGATGCCCTTAGAGGCCGATGCCAACATGATGTCGGACTCATTCACTGCGCCAACACCCGAGTGAATCACGGAGACTTTCACCTCGGGCGTGGTGAGTTTGACCAAGGCCGCAGAAATAGCCTCGACCGAGCCCTTCACGTCGGCCTTGAGGACGATCTTGAGGTCCAAGACCTCGCCGCCCTTCATCTTGGCCATCAGTTGTTCGAGCGACATTTTTGGCCCGCTGACCATCTCGGCCGTGCGCTTCTGCTCTCGGCGGTGCTCCGCCACTTCACGCGCTGCCTCCGCCGTCTCGACCACGTTCAACACGTCGCCCGCTTCGGGCACCATGTCGAGACCCGTCACTTCCACAGGACACGAGGGGCCAGCCTCTTTGAGTTGCTTACCCTGGTCGTTCGCCATCGCACGAACCTTACCGTAAGCATCGCCAACCACGATCGGATCGCCCTGACGTAGGGTGCCGCTATCCACCAAGATGGTGACCACAGGGCCGCGGCCCTTGTCGAGCTTGGCTTCGACAACAACGCCCGTCGCCGAACGCTTCGGATTGGCCTTGAGCTCAAGCATTTCGGCCTGCAGCAAAATCCCGTCCAAAAGCTCTTGGATACCGGTGCCCTTCGTCGCCGAAGTCGGCACCATCATCGTCTCGCCGCCCCATGCTTCCGAGACCAACTCGTACTTGGTAAGCGCTTGCATGACACGTTCGGGCTGAGCCTCAGGCTTGTCGGCTTTGTTGATGGCCACGATGATCGGCACCTTGGCCGCCTGCGCGTGGCGAATGGCCTCTTCGGTTTGGGGCATCACGCCGTCATCGGCAGCGACGACCAACACGACGATGTCTGTCACCTGCGCGCCGCGAGCTCGCATTTCGGTGAAGGCCGCGTGGCCAGGGGTGTCGAGGAACGTCACCGAGCCCTTGCCCTTGACCGGCACCTGGTAGGCGCCAATGTGCTGCGTGATACCACCAGCCTCACCGGCGGCCACCCGAGCCTTGCGAATCGCATCCAACAACGAGGTCTTGCCATGGTCGACGTGACCCATGACAGTGACGACCGGCGGCCGAGAGACCAAATCCTCAGGATTTTCCTTCTCTTCGCCAGCTTCGAGAATGTCGTTCTCCGCGAACGCCGTTGAGTCGACAGTGTATTGGAATTCGGCCGCGACGAGCTGCGCGGTTTCGAAGTCGATCGAGCCGTTGATGTTGGTCATCACGCCCAACTTCACCAGGCGTTGCAACACTTCGGCGGCCTTGACGCCCAACTCGTGAGCAAATTCCTGAATCGAGATCGTCGTCTCGCGCATCTTGATGTTCCGCTTTGCGGCCTTCGGCTGCGTCAGCTCGGTCTTCTTGATGACGCCCTTGGTCGTCTTTTTCTTGCGGAGCCGCGAGGGGTGCGAGGCACGCTCGCGCATCTCCAGCATTTCGCGCTTCGATGGCGTGCGCTCTTTACGCTCAGCACCCTTCGGCACCACGGCGCCCCGACCCTTGCGGTCGCGACCGACATCGATCATTTCGCGGCCACGACCGAACGGATCGGTTACGACCTTCAACTCCGTCACACGGCCAAAGCGTTGCGCGGGGCCGCCACGCGGTTGCGGTGCAACGCCACCGGGAGGCGCCCCTAGGCGTCGCTGCGGCACACGTTCAAGTAATTTCTCACGGTCGATCATGCGCACAACGGTGGCGGTCTTACTGCGATTGGCCTGCGCGTTGGCCACGCCAGGAGCAATTGGAGCGCCCGCTGCATGGGTGTGCCCCTCTGGCTTGGCCCCAGGAGGAAGCGTGGCGTGGGTGCGCATGGGCCGTTGGGTGTTCGCCGACGCCGGCACAAAGCCATGCGAGATCGGCGGACGGGCGGCATTGTGGTCGCGATGGTCACGCGGTCGTTGGGTTTCGACAACGACAGGCGGCTCAGCGGCTGCGGGGGCCTCTACGACAGGCTCTGCGGCCGGCTCATCAACAGGAGCCGGTTCAGGCTCAGCGGCTGCGACTTCCACCGGCTCAGGCATCGCGACGGCATCAACCGGTTCAGGCTCTACCGGTTGTTGAGCTTCAACGATAGGAGCTTCCACTTCGGCCGCGAGCTCCATCTCAGTAGCTGCTTCGACCTCGGCGTCGGTTTCGGTCTCGGACTCAACCGGCGGCAAATGCGCCGAAGGCATCTCCGAAGTGGCCTCGACAGGCGTCGTTGCATTGGGGCTATCCTCGCCCGCCTTCTTCTTTTTGACGATCATCATGCCCGCGCGTTTCAGCGGCGCTGGCGGCTCTTCGACCGTCTTGTTCGTAGCTTTGAGCAAGACCGTACGAGCTTCTTCCTCGTACACCGAGCTGGAATGCGTCTTGGCGTCAATCCCGGCAGCCTGGAGGAGCGTCACCACCTCGCGGTTGTCGAGACCGAACTCCTTCGCCAGTTCATGCACGCGTTTCTTCCCCATCATACCACCTCTTTACGATGACGCCTGTGACACCGAGCCAAAGCGTCCGGCGTCATCACCGCGATCCAGCCCTGAGGGCCGACTCTCGTACCACAGAGACAGCCAAGTTGCAGCCTGTTCCGAAAGCGGCCCAGACGGAATCCTGAGCGCGCCTAAATATCCCATACCAGCAGCGTGTCCGAGCCGAGCCCCCGATACGAACCGTCGTCCGTCCGGTAGCCGGCGTTCACCTCGCGCTGCCAAATCTTCGGCGAGAATGACCGTGCCACCCTCGCCGCCATGCACCTCGTCCACCCCGGCGACCAACGTGCCTGTGCGTCGCGCGAGGCCTACCATTTCCAGAACGCGGGCCTCGGCAGCGGCATGCAAGTCAGCCAGAAGCGTGCACAGCTCAAAACTCACAGGCAATCCCGTGACCTTGCTGACCACCTTGGGGGCGAGACCCTCAAGGCACGCTCGCGCCAAACAGACCGACACGCCGCGTTCTTTGCCACGTGCTGCCAGCACCAAGCCGCCCGCACGTACAGCGAGCCGCACCATGCCCGACGCTTCACGCTGCGCCCGACAGACCACGCAGGTCCGCTCCGTCTCGTTGCGGAGAGCGGTCGCGGCCTCACGGGCCTTGGTGTTAGTTCGACGCGCCGTCATAAGCACCTGCGGACTATTCGTCCGCCGTCTTCTCCTCTTGCACCGGAGCCTGCGGCTCAGCCTGAGCATCCGTCGGGGCGGCTTCCGCGGGTTCTGTCACCTGCGGCTCAGCTTCCGGAATCTTCACGACACCGTCCACCACCGTCACGCCTAGTGATTCGGCCAACGCGCGGGTTTCGGCCTCTTGCTTCAACCACTGCATCGCCGCGTACTTGAGCTGCTTGGCTTTCTTGTCGGAGATCTTCGCAGCTTCTGACAAGGCCATTACATCAGCCTCTGCCAGCTCTTCGACCGTCGGGAACCCGGCATCTGCCAATTCTTTGCCGGTGGTCTCACCAATGCCGCGCACGCGTTTCATGCGGCCCTCGGCGGTGAGCCCCAACAGCTCCTGCAGACGCTTGCCGGCGTTGGCAGCTTTGGCCATTTGGTCGGCGTCGGCCTTCAAACGCTCTTCCTCGGCCTTCTCTTCGGCAGCCACGCGCTTGGCGCTCACAATCACCTTGTCGAGCGCGTCGTCGCCCATCCCCGGGAATTGCATCAGGAATTCGCGCTGTGCCGTGACCAACTGCTCCGCCGAGCGGATACCGTGGTTGTACAACGTTTGGATCAAGAACTCGTTGCAGCCCTCGACCTTTTGCAGGCTCTGCCAGGCGCGATCCTTAATCTCTTGGATACGCGACTCGGAGTGGATGTTTAGCTCCCACCCGGTCAGTTGCGAAGCCAAACGCACGTTCTGACCCTTGCGCCCAATCGCCAACGACAGCTGGTCGTCAGGCACAATGATCTCCATCCGGTGGTTGGCTTCGTCGATGAGCACGCGACTGACTTCGGCCGGCTGCAAGGCGTTACAAACAAACGTCGCTGGGTCTTCTGAGTAAGGCACGATGTCGATCTTCTCGCCGCGCAACTCTTGGACCACGGCTTGCACGCGTGAGCCCTTCATGCCGACACAAGCCCCCACCGGGTCCACATCGCGGTCCGACGAGCTGACGGCAATCTTGGCGCGCGCCCCAGGCTCGCGAGCCGCAGATTCAATTCGCACGATGCCTTCGTAGATTTCCGGCACTTCGAGTTCGAACAACTTGATGAGCAGTTGCGGCGAGGTGCGTGACAGCACGATTTGCGGGCCACGCGCATGCTCTTGCACTTCGATCACAAAGGCCTGAATGCGGTCGCCAGCGCGATACGACTCACGTGGGCATTGCTCACGCAGAGGCAACACGGATTCCGCACGCCCGAGGTCGACAATGATGTTGCCGCGCTCGAAGCGCCGGGCGATGCCGGTCACCAACTCGCCCTTGCGGTCTTTGTACTCACCGAACACCATCGAGCGCTCGGCATCACGAATGCGTTGGATAATAACCTGCTTAGCTGTCTGCGCCGCAATACGACCGAAGCCGCGACGGTAAGTCTTCAGGCGGAGAATATCGCCATAGGTCTCGTCTTGCTCACGGGCTGCGGCAGCATCTTGATCGAGATAGTAGATGGGAAAGACCATCTCGTCGCCAGCATCTACTTCGATGCCGCGCGATTTGGCTTCATCCAGCGCCAACTCGTTGAACGCATCTTCGACGTGCTCAGCAACGGTGATGGTCTGGGTGAGGTCGACAGCGCCCTTTTCTTCGTTGAACTTGGCCACCAGGTTGCGCTCAGCACCAAAGGCCCGTTTGGCAGCGACGAGAATCGATTCTTCAAGCGCCGAGATCAGCACGCTGCGCTCAATCCCTTTGTCTTTGCTGACCTGGTCGAGCACCATGTTCAAATTGGCATCCATCGTCATCCTCCTTTTCTGGCATCACGCCAGCCCGCATGAGTCGCGGGACGCCCCGTCTGTGGTCGACGGCGATTGGCGGGGCGACACCCCACCGTCGACGCCCTTTGTTTAAAACTCGGGAACCAACCGGGCACTGGCGATCCCTTTGTGAGGAATCGCATACACCTGGCCGTCCACTTCAATTTGCGCCGCGGCATCATCGGCCGCGACGAGCTTCCCCATGAACTTGCGTCGCCCTGAGATCGGCTCGAAGGTCGTGATGCGTACCTGCTTGCCCAAAACCTTCTGAAAATGCGCCGGCTTCACGAGTGGCCGGTCGAGCCCCGGAGACGACACCTCTAACTCATACGACCCGGAGATCCGGTCCGAGAAACCCTCGGCGTCCAAAAGGTCTCCCACCATGTGGGACACTGTGGAACAATCATCAATCGAAACGCCACCTTCGCGGTCGACATACAGACGTAACACGTGGGAGCGCGCAATGATCTCGATGAGCACAATCTCGTAGCCATGCCGCGACAAAAGCGGCGTAATGGCCTGCTCCACCTGCTCCCGCAACTCTTGGTTCAATCCCTGCGCCACACTTTGCCTCGCTGCCGCGAACGCCCCATAAAAAAAAAGTGGGCAAGAAGCCCACTCAGCTAGACCCAAACTCTCCCACCATCCAAGTCCGACCAAATGTTGGCGGCCTCTTAACACCCCGTGCGCGCCGTTGTCAACCTGCGCTGCGGCAGATTTCTCAGATCTTTCGAAGACCTTCGCGGAAAACTTCAGGCCAAGATCAAACGTTTAGCTGGCCCAGGATGGCGCTCAGTTGCCCCCGCAGGTTCAAAACATCCAGCAGCGCCAAACCGACTCCTGCCGGACTGTCGTTCGCATAGACCACGTCGCCCACCCCCCCAAGCTCTCCGTGGGGAGGGGGCAAAACCAGAAGCACGTGGGCACGGGTGCCCAACGCCAGCCCAACTTTGGTAGGCACAAACAACCCGCCTCGGCACAGCTCCTTAGCAAACACGCTCGCCAAGGTTTTGGGATCGCGAAGGTCGTAGCGCAGCGGATCGGCTTGGGTTCCCATTCCCGCAGCCATGGCCATCCGCAGCGGTTGTCCAGCCCGCCCTAGCTCAAACGCCTCGGGCCAGGTGATCAAACGCACCCCGATACCATTGCCGCGCAGCCCCGCCACCGAGTTGCCCACCTGCTGCAACCGGGCCACCTCCCCTTCGACCAGGAACGGCTCCTCGGTCAGGTGAACTTCCAAATGCAGGCGCGTACCCACCGCCGGCAGCTTGCGCGTCTCGATGAACAGCCCCACGTCTGAGACATCCGTGACAAACCCGGTGGCATCCAGCGCGGCGTTCCAAAATCGGATTTTGTAGTGCGTCCGTCGTCGCGGGGAGATGCGCCGTTCTTTTGGGTTAGCCATCGAGAGATCCTAGCCGTGCTAACGCAGCGCCGCCGCTACCAACGCATCTTGTTCATCGGTGTGCCGGTGATGCGAACCGGTGGCCGGACTCGCGTTCTCGGTCCGACCGACATAGCTCAGGCTCTGCCCTGGGGCCAGCGCCCGCAAAAGCCGCTTTGCGACAAACTGCCACGCGCCCATGTTCTCAGGCTCTTCTTGAGCCCAAACGATCGTCGCGGTACCTGCGTACTTATGTAACAACCCGGAGAGGCGCTCATGCGGCCAGGGATAGAGCTGCTCAAGGCGCAGCAACGCAACATCTTGGGCCTTGTGGCTCAGGCGACCGGCCAACAGGTCATAGTAGACCTTGCCGGTACACAGCACCACCCGCCGCGCCGACGCTGACACCGTCGGGTCCTCCATCACCTCGGCAAAGCGCCCCTCGGCGAACTCCGCGGGTGTCGAGGTCACCTGAGGGTGCCGCAACAGGCTCTTCGGGGTAAAGACAATCAACGGCCGTCGGGCGGGCACCAAACCCTGGCGCCGCAACAAGTGGAAGAACTGTGCGGGTGTGCTTGGGTTGGCGATGCGTAGGTTGTCCCGGGCAGCGAGCTGCAAGTAGCGTTCTATCCGAGCGCTGGAATGCTCCGGCCCCTGCCCTTCGTAGCCATGGGGTAACAACAACGTAAGACCGCTCGCCAGCGCCCATTTCTCCTGAGCGCTGGCGATGAACTGGTCGATGATCACCTGTGCGCCATTGGCAAAATCGCCAAACTGCGCCTCCCACAACACCAAGCTGTTGGGCGCATTGACGCTGTAGCCATACTCAAACCCCAGAACGCCGAACTCAGAAAGCTGGCTGTCATACACCTGGAACGAGCCAGGCCCGTGAAGATGGGCCAGCGGGATATGAGGCGACCCGGTGTCAAAATCGTACAGCACCGCATGTCGATGACTGAAGGTGCCGCGCCCAGAATCCTCGCCGCTCAACCGTACCCGCAGCCCATCCTTCACCAACGTCGCAAAGGCCAAGCTTTCGCCCACGGCCCAATCAGCGCTGCCGGCGACAAAGCGCTCTTTGCGCCGCGTCAGCTGCGGCAGCAACTTGGGATGAACGTGAAAGTCATCAGGCACCGCTTCGAGTGCCGTCAACAACCCCACCAAAGTGTCCTCTGCTACGGCAGTGCGCGGCTCCGGTGCAGCATCGGCGCCTTCCATTGGCAGGGTCGGAGCAATGGCGCGCCCAGCATCGGCCGCCTTCTGGGCGCGGGTGACTTCTTCGTGGGCATGGGCCAAAACCTGATTGAACTCGGTCAGCGCCGCCTCGGCCGCCTCCGGCTGCAGCTCACCTTTGCGCAAGAGTTCTTCGGTGTACAGCTTGCGCACCGAGCGATGATTCTTGATTTGCGCGACCCTGCGCGGATCGGTGTACGACGGGTCGTCGCCTTCGTTGTGCCCCCAACGCCGGTAGCCGATCAGATCGATCACCACATCGCGCTTGAAGGCGCGCCTAAACGCCAGCGCCAGCTTGCCCACCCGCAACACCGCGTCAGGGTGATCCGCGTTCACGTGAAAAATCGGCGCGCGCACCGCCTTGGCCACGTCGGTCGCGTAGATGGACGACCGCAGATGCTCCGGACGAGTGGTAAAACCAATCTGGTTGTTAACGACGATATGGATCGTGCCCCCCACCCGATAGCCTTGCAGCATCGACAGGTTGAGCGTCTCGGTCACCACCCCCTGCCCCGAAAAGGCGGCATCGCCGTGGATCAAAATAGACAACACGCGCTGTCGCTCACGATCACCACTTTGGTCCTGGCGGGCGCGGGCCATGCCCAGCACCACTGGGTCCACCGCTTCCAAATGGCTCGGATTCGAGGCCAACATCACGCTCAGGCGTTCATCGCTTGGGGTGGTATGTGTCCCGTGCGCTCCCAAGTGATACTTCACGTCGCCGGAGCCGTGCGACAACGCCGGATCCATCTCCCCCTCGAACTCGCGGAAGATGTTACCCACCGACTTGCCCACGACATTCGCCAAGACATTCAGTCGACCGCGATGCGACATGCCGAGAATCGCTTCCAACACTCCCACAGCACGCGCCTCGGTCAGAATGCCATCCAACAACGGAATCAGCGCCTCCACCCCTTCGAGGGAGAAGCGTTTCTGCCCGACGTAGGTATTGTGCAAGAACCGTTCAAACGCCTCGGCGGCGTTCAACTTCGACAAGATCCGCTGACGCTCGGCGGCCGCCAACGGCGCCGACAGGCGCGTGCGCTCGGTTTGCTCCTGCAGCCACTCACGCACCTCGGTTTCCGGAATGTGCATGTACTCGACGCCCACATGCCGGCAGTAGGTTTCACGCAGGGTGTCGAGGATGTCGCGCAGCGAACGCTTCTCGGTGTTGCCCGCCAAGCCACCGGCTACAAAACGCCGGTCCAGATCCCATACGGACAGGCCATAGGTAGACAGCTCCAGCTCGGGTTGCGGTGTCAGCTTGTATTCCAACGGATTCAGGTCGGCCAGCAGATGGCCCCGCACCCGAAACGCGCGAATGAGCTGCAGCACCGAGGCCTGTTTCTCGATGACGTCAGAGTCCCCACGACCAGCCGCCGACCATCCGGGCGCGGCGTCAGGCGTCCACGCCAACGGCTCGTGAGGTACCGCCAACTCGCGAAAAATGCGCCGGTAGAAATCATCCTCGCCCAAGAGCAACCGCTCTAAATCCGCCAGGAAAGCGCCCGACTCGGCCCCTTGGATGACGCGGTGATCGTACGTGGAGGTGACGGTCATCACCTTGGACAACCCCAACTCAGAGATCATGCGCGGGTTCATGCCGGCGTATTCGGCAGGGTAGTCGATACGGCCAATGCCGAAGATCGCCGCCTGGGTCGGCATCAGCCGCGGCACACTCATCGCGGTGCCGAGCATACCTGGGTTGGTAATGCTCACCGTGGTTCCAGTAAGATCCTCCAACGTCAGCTTGCCGTGACGTGCGGCGGTCACGAGCGCGTCGTGCCGAGCTACGAAATCGGGGAACGATAGCGCTGCGGCATCTTTAATATTGGGAACCAAAAGCGTGCGCTCACCTTTGCGTTCCACGTCCACCGCAAGGCCCAGATGGATACTCTTACGCTGCCGCAGATGCGGTTTGCCGCCCACCGACACGTACTCGGCATTCATCACCGGCCGGCGCTCCAACACGCGCACCAAGGCCCACGCCACCATGTGGGTAAACGACACCTTGATGCCGCTCACGGTGGCCAAATGCTGGTTCAACAATCGACGATTCTCTTCCACGAGCTTGACCGGAATCGTACGCGCCGAGGTCGCCGTGGGCACGCCCAGGCTGGCCTCCATGTTCGTCGCAATTCGCCCCAACGAGCCGGTCAGCGGTACCAGCGTCGGGTCGACTGTTGCAACGTCCGCAGCCTTGGCAGCGACCACCTCGGGTTCGTGTAGGTCAACCTCGGGCGCCACCGCCGACCCTTGAGGACCTAGCTCCACCACCGGGCGCCCAGGCGGCGGCTCATAATCCGCAAAGAACTCTCGCCACGCCTCACTAACCGAAGCTGGGTCGTTCTTGAAGCGGGCAAACAGCTCGTCTACAAAGCCTACATTGGCACCAAGCGATGTCATGCGTATCCCTGTGCAGCGGCAAAACTGAACGAATGCCGCGCTGCGCAATGCAAAGTACTGACGCAGAGCGAGAAGTCAATTGTCGGGCAGAACCGCGGCCGCTCGCAAAACCGCCGCCAGCAATCCCCGAATCGAACATAAACGGCAGCCCCAGCAAAGCGCACAAAGACCCGCTCTACGCCGCACGAAGCAAGACCATCGAAGGCTCAGCGCCTAAAAAACCTTAAGGCAACGCGCCAACCGTTTTGTCGTGCTGCCAATACTTCACCCGCGCGCTCGGTGCCTTCGACAGAACCTCAGGTGCCTTGGCAACATGCCCTACCGACAGCGTCAGCCGTTTTGACGTCAGCACGCCCGCAATCTCATCTGGCAACAGCAGAAGCTCCCGACTCGTATTGGCAGCCACCCAGAGGCGCAGCAGACCATTCGGTTCGTCGCCCAAGTGCACGGTAGCAAAAAGTAGGGTCGGCACGTCGCGCGGCTCACCCATATCGAGCGACAGGCGCACGCGACCGTTGTCGGAAATGATGAGCGCAAGCGTCGGCGCCGTGCTTCCGACATCCATCAACGCCCCATCGCGAGCCACCTGCGCATCTAGGAACCGCCCAAGCTGCGTCGCATAGTTGATCGACTCCTCGTTCCAGTTCTGCTCGCGGCCCCCATAAAGGAACCGGACCACCGTACGCACAAGCGAGGGCGCGGCCGCAAACGCGCCCGGCTGCTCCATCACGCGCCGCTCCAAGCGCACCGCCTCATCGAATTTGCCTGAGCGGTAGGCGACCGTCGCCAGAGTATCCACAAACGTGCTTTCGTTCGGAACCGCGGTCACCGCGCGCTCAGCCGCCGCACGAGCCGCCGCCAAGCCGGCGTCACTCACATTCGGATCCACGGCCAGGCCCCAAGCGATACCGTTCAGGTCATTGGCATCTAACGGCGGCCCACGCAGCGCCGCCGCCACCACATGCGCACGGACCTCGCTGTCAAAACGCTTGGCGTACAACACCGCGTTTCCCAATCCCCAGGCATAGGCCACAATCAGCATACCCGTGACGCTGATGAGGAGGGGTGAGGCCTTGGCAACCCCGCGCAATCGCTTCTCTCCATCCACCAAGCCCACCGTCAAAAGTGCCCCAGAGATAAAACCGACCACGTGCCCCCAAACATCCAGGTGCGTGTACGTGACAAGTGGCACCGACAACGGCAGCGCCGCGTTCAACACCAAGATCATCGCCCAACGCTGCCACGGCTGCCTGAACCCCATTGGCAGCTCAGCATGGTAGCGCCAATCAACGATTGCCAAGCCTCCCAAAATACCAAACACGGCACCCGAGGCCCCCACCGATTGCAAACCGTTAGTCAGGTAGGTGGATGCCAACATCGCCAGGATGCCTGAGAGCAGATAGATGGCGGTGAACCGCACCCAGCCCAACAAACGTTCCAATAGGCCGCCCACGATGTAGAGTGCGAACAGGTTCAAGGCGATATGAAAACTGGAACCGTGCAAGAAGTTGGCCGCAAAGATGCGAAACCACTCCCCATCCCGAACCAGCGCCGGAACCCGAGCGCCCCAACGGATAAGGCCAAAGAACTCGAAGAATGCATCGGTCGCGATCTGGTTCAGGAACATCACGACGTTCAAGCCGATGAGCACCTGAGTGGCCCAGATATGCCGCTCGTAGACCTCTTCGGCAAAAGCTTGGCGGCGTTCAGAGCTCTCTAGAATAGCTGCCGCCTGGGGCAGCGCGCCGACACGGCGATTCAACTCCGACACCACCACGCCGATGTCGCCCGGCGTGCGAAAGGCGCGGAAAGGGTAAACCAGCAGTTGGTCTTCGGACTCGACAATCAGAGCGCCACGCGGGGGCTCGCCGCGAATCGCCACCGTTTGCAGGTCGGCGTAACGCACGGTGAGCCTCCGACTCGAATCGACGGCTCGGGGTAGCGTTACGTGCTCGGCGTCAAAACGAATCTCCGGAGGCGGGCGCAAGTAGACGAACAACCGGTAGCCAATCAGGGCCGCCGCGGCCAACCCGAACAACGTGAGCAGAATGGCCGCCGCAACCAGCTCCTCGACTGGCGCGCTCACGTCTGCGGCTGCGAGATCCACAACAATCGGCAACGCCACCACCAAGGCGATCACGGTAAAGAAGAGAAAGCCGCCCGACCAAAATGGGGGGCGTAACAACTGCACAGTCAATTCGGGCGCACGGCCCGTTTGTTCAGGTTTTTGTGGTTCCACGGTGCTTACGTACCCTCATCCTACTTGTTGATACTGGCGATGCCGAAACTCGACACCCAACTCGCCTTCGGCCACCTGGCGACAAGCGTCCAGATCGAGGCCGGGCACACCCACCGCCGAAGCCGTGACGTGTAACCCGCACTCCTTGGCGGCGCGAATAAACGCCTTAACGGCGTCGTAGGCGGCGGCACCATACCGCGATGGGCATAAGCGCGCATAGGTATCACGATCGGGTGCATTCAGGCTGACCGAAAGCGCATCCACACACGCGGCGAGCTCGCGAGTCACATCCCGGCCGTGCACCAAGTTGGCGAGGCCATCGGTGTCCAGTCGCAGCCGGAAACGCCGCCCAAAAGCCTCCCGAACCGCACCGGCCACGCGCACAAGCTCCGGCAACCGCAACGTGGATTCCCCTAGCCCCACAAACACAACCTCGTCCAACTCCGGTCGCCGCCGCAACTCACCCAGCACGGCCTCGATCACCGCCGGGGCCTCAGGATCCTGCTGGTGTCTGAGATAATGTCCGCGCACCCAAAAATCACGACGCTCGACCTTTGGACAAAAGCGGCACGAAAGCGTGCAACGGCTCGTGAGGTTTATGTACAAGCTGTTGCGGATCGCATAAGCCAATGCCGGCGCTGGGTGGTAGTCCAAACCGTACAGCACCGCGGCATTCTGCGCAGTGATGCGCCCGATATCTTCGGCCGACATCCCCTTGAGTGGCGCGATGGCCGCGGCGGTGTGCACGATGTGGGCGGGCTCGTTCTTCTTGCCCCGATGCGGAATCGGCGCCAAGTAGGGGCTATCGGTCTCGATGAGCAAGCGTTCGAGTGGAATCGCGCGCACCGCTTCGCGCAGCTTGTCGGCGTTGCGAAACGTTATAACGCCTGGGATCGACAGGTAGAAACCGCGCTTGAGATAGGCTTCGGCCTCATGCGGGCCACCGGTAAAACAATGCACCAGCCCGCCCTTGGCAGAGAGTCCGACCTCATCCAAAAGCTGGCAAACATCGCTGTCGGCCTCGCGCACATGTAGCATCACCGGTACGGCAGCATCCTTGCCCAGCTGCAACAGGCGCCGAAACCAGTGTCTCTGCACCTCCGGCGGCGAGAAATCATAATGATAGTCGAGACCAATCTCCCCCAAGGCGACCACCTTGGGTGCGGTAAGTAGCTCTCGCAGCGCCGCCAAATCGGCGTCGTGGATTTTACTGGCCTCGTGGGGATGCAGCCCCACCGCCGCGACGACCTGCGGTACGCGAGCTGCCAACGCCACCGCCTCGCGAGCCCCAGCGATGCCCCCGGAGGCCCCCACCGCCACCAGATGCGTAACCCCGGCGGCTGTGGCCCGTGCCAGCACCGCCTCAAGAGTGTCGCCGTAGGTTTCGCGTTCTAAATGACAATGTGAATCGATGTACACAGCCAGCCTCCGGGAGCGTACCAAGGCCATGGCGGCTGCTGTCTGTCAACGTGGCTTTGACGCCCACAGGCGTTGCGGATACCCTTCTGGCCTCCATCCCTGATTTCGAGGTCTGCCATGGGTCTCCTACTGACTCTCCTCTTGGCTGCCGCCGATGCAACACGCCCCACGGTGGCAATTCTACCGCCCACCCCCGAACAGGGGGCCGACACCTGGATCGGCATGGCCGTCGCCGACAATATCAACACGCGGCTGCTGTTTCACAGCCGCTTCGACCCTAAGACGGTCACGCGCTACTACCCGCTGAACGTGATGGGCTGGCGCCAAACGTTGAGCGCGGCGCGCGCCGAGGGCCTCGACACCTCGAAGGAACTGTCGACCAAAGAGCTGGGCGTGTTGCGCCGCCAGTTAGGCGCTGATTACATCGTGTGCGGCGCCTATAAAACTGAGGGCAAGAAGGTCTTCCTTGCCTGGGACTTTGCCGGCGACAAACCGAGCAAAGAACAGCGGGTGAGCTTCGACCTCACCGATTTTGCGTCGCTCACCGAGAAGATCGCGACCCAGGTGCTCACCATCACCGGGCAAAGCACCAAAGGAATCGAAAGCCATCAGATGACGCAAACTCCCATTGCGGCGCTCAAGCCATACGCGGAGGCTTTGGAGATCCTCTCACACCAATCGCTCGACCCGCGCGCCCAACTGGTGCTGCCAAAACCAGAGATCGAGCGCGCGATCCGCTTGTTATCGGCCGCCACCGACGCCGATGAAAACTTCGTCCGCGGCTGGGTGGCCAAAGGTGTCGCAGCCGCAATGATCTACGATACGGAACAAGCGGAGGCATCGCTGGTGCGCGCGATGACCACCGCCGGAGAGTTCGACCCCGAGACCTCGCTGGGCATCTACTACCTGTACGCTCGCCAAGGCGACGTGGACAAAGGTATCAAGGTGC
>ERZ795055.2043-NODE-2043-length-15630-cov-5.525714_pt1 | contig 15630 bp, 11 predicted proteins | sample MGYA00375139_ERZ795055 | MGnify/ENA primary metagenome ERZ795055 (study PRJEB30184, sample SAMN05720283) | anaerobic digester metagenome | isolation source: active sludge of municipal wastewater-treating anaerobic digesters | place: USA | collected 2015-01-23 ... | reverse complement strand
CGAAGCTCATCGGCCTTATCGAGTATGGCGGCGATCTTTTTCTGGATTTCGAGGGGAGGAAGAGGGACTGAAAGATTGCGGAGTGCGGAATTCGAAATGTGAGGAATTGTTGCCCCTGTTCTCTGACTTTTAATCAGATCAAATTTGGAATTTAAAAACCAATACAGGAATTTCGTATATGCAAATTCTTGATTAATGACCATTCGGGCGAGGGTTGAACCGATAATTCCTGTAAGACCAGTCCCTACTTTACCTGCATTAGCACCATCCCATGCAATAATAATGTCATCCGTATTAACTAACACTCCTGTTTCATAAGTGTATTTATTTGCTGCATTTCCGTTCAAGTCTTCTATCTGCAAATATCGAATGGCAGAATTATCATCCGTCTCAAGATGTTTCTTACCCTTTGTCAGCTTAATGATATTTCCAAGTTTATCAGTTTTCATTTAATCTTGAAAGTTCTCTTCTATAATTTATTCCGCAATTCGCATTCCTTATTTCGCATTTACTTCTTATTCATTTTAGCTGTCCTTCCTGAAGCTGTGAAGATTGCTGTTAGCTCATTTCCTTCTTTCAGCACAGGTTCAACAATACTTTTTTCAAGAATATCTGATTCTATCATCAGCTCAAGCCAGTAACAAGTTTCATCACACTCCTCCTCAACAATTCCAATCTTGGAAATAAAATCAGCTTGTGATCTTGCCCTGCAGGCTGCTCTGTAATTAGCTCCAACTGAAGTACCTGATCTGATAATCTGATTGCTGATAGTTCTTCCTTTTTTGTTTTCCGGTAGTAAATCAGATATTTTAAGTATCTCTAACGCAAACTTTTTTGAACGTTCCTTTAAATCTTTGTTCATTTTAATTATTTTTATCTTTTAGCATTTCGCATTCCAAATTTCGCATTCCGCATTTCAGGACTACTTAGTTACTTTCTTCGTTACTTTATAATCTTACAAAATTGTATTCCTATTGATTGTCAGATTTGTACCTAAAGTACCTACATCGTTCCTAATAGAGTACTCAGGTCATTAAGCAGTTTTTGCTTATGCTTATCCAGTAATGAAATATCTTTTATGATGGTAGTTGGTTCATCATAACTGATTTCTTTATAAACAACCTCCTTGTACCTGTTGATACTTAAATCATAACCATTCCCTATAATTTCCTCAACCGGCACAAAAAAGAACTTAGCTTTCCTGTCGTTTGTATCAGCTTTCTCTCTAATATTCCAGGCTTTTATAATATCCGTAATATCAGACTTTTCAAGTTTATCACGTTTGTCATCAAGCGAATATCCGTCCGACTCCATATCATAAAACCACACCTTTTCCGTCCTGCCTCCCTTCACAAACACAAGAACTGCCGTGCTCACCCCGGCATAAGGCTTAAAGACTCCTGATGGCATCGAAATTACTCCCTGCAGCTCACACTCGTTTATGATCAGCTCCCTTGCCTGCCTGTGCGCCTTGCTGCTGCCAAACAGAACGCCGTCAGGAACAATGACAGCTGCCCTCCCTCCCATCTTCAGGGAATTGTAAATTCTGTTAATGAATAAAAGCTCTGTCTTGGTAGTGGCCAGGCTGAATCCTTCATTAATATCGCCTTTATCTATGCTTCCCTTGAACGGAGGATTGGCAAGGATAACATCGTACCTGTTATCTTCATTGTACTTCTTGCTGAGCGTGTCCTGCAGATCAATATTCGGCTGCGAAATCCCGTGGAGCATCAGGTTCATGAGCCCTATCCTCACCATCGTTTGGTCGAAGTCGTAACCAAAGAAGGTATTCTCCTTCAGCTGCTTCCAGAGCTTTTCATTTGTCAGGTTATCGCCATAAGTACCTTTCACAAAGCCGTTTTCATCTGTAAACCTTCTCTTATCCGATGTATGTTGTGTAAGAATATGCTGGTAAGCCCCGAGGAGGAATCCTCCTGTTCCGCAGGCCGGATCGCAGATGCTCTCACCAAGCCGTGGATTGACAAGTTCAACCATCATCTGGATTATGTGCCTGGGCGTTCTGAACTGCCCGTTCTTGCCTGCAGATGCAATTTCAGCAAGCAGGAATTCGTACATATCGCCCTGTGTGTCCTGGAAGGTCTGTCCGGCTTCGCTCTCTTTCTCAATTATCTGATAGATGTTGTCGATAAGGCTGATAGATTCTACAAGAAGCGAGGGCTTTGGCATTATGAAGACAGCATCTTTCATGTGCCTGCCAAAGGCTGTACCTTCACCATTAAGCTGCTTAATGAAGGGGAAGACTTTCAGCTGAACGTGATTAAGCATCTCCCCTCCTTCCATCTGTTTGAAATGGCTCCAGCGCAGTGTTAATTTCTTAACAGTCTCATTGAGGCCGGGAACAGAAAAGTTTCCTTCAAAAATTGAAGTGTATTTCTCACCTGAGAATTCAGCTTTCTTAAGCTCCTTCAGATCGAGCTCATCGAGCCGCCTCATGAAAAGTAAATAGCTGATCTGTTCTATTGCCGTAAGCGGATTGCTTATCCCGCCGCTCCAGAATTTATTCCAGAGCTTGTTGATCTCCGATTTTATCGATTGTGATAACATTTATGCTACAAGTTGTTCAGTAAATTTCAATATCTCTTCTATTTCACTCTGCCTGAAAAGTCCGAGTATCCCGTCAGGACTGATTTTCGTAAACGGCTCTTTCACAAGGTCTTTCTTTTCAAGCGAGCCTTTGCGCAGAATGAAGGTCTGCAGGGTCAGTAAAAACTCCACCTGCTGTTGTGTGTATGTGTTATGTTCTGCAATAAATGAGCTGAAAGCTTCAGTTACTTCCTCGGTAAATGATTTCAGCTTTTCGAGTCCGAGTATGTACCTGATGAACTGTATGAACCTGGCGTGCCTGTTGTCATAGACCTTCCTGAGCAGATCTTCAGTCACCCAGGGATCCCTCTCCCTGAGTAGTTTACCGAGCTGTTGTATCTCATCCTCAGTAAGATCAGCGCCAAGCCTCAGCTTCTGAAGCACGAAGTTTGAATCTAGAAGAGCTTTGATTGTCGCCTCAACCCTCTCGCGGTATTTTAAGACTGAGATCCTTTCGTGCTCCGGTCCGAATTCAATGAATTTCTTTTCAGTAACCTCATCCAGGAGATCCAACTTAACCTCAAAGCTCTGAATATCATCATCCTTGAATTTCATCAGAGGTCCGAGCCTGTTTACAAGTATGTCGAGATCGGGATAAATGAATTTCTGCCACCACGACCTGTGGCATACGGTTTCGATATAATCCTTCTCACGTCTGACTATATTAATTGTAAGAGGAAGCTCTTTTATCTGCTCGATAACTGCATCCCTGAGCGCATCGTATTTTTCTGCCCGCCGGCTGACGTGAGCTGTGGCAAGGTCTACAACATTAATCTCAAACCTTATGGCTTTAAAATCGCTCTGCGACTTAGCCCTCATCACCGGGGCAATCAGTCGGCGAAGGTCATCGATCTTCTGATCGTTTAATGAGCTCCAGTATTCATCACCTTCAACCAACTCAAGATCAGCCCGTGCATCAAGGACTATCACTGAATTTGCAGGAAGCTCTTTGATATCTGACCTGAGATGACCGGTCACAATGTTCTGAAGTTCCTGATTTCCGGCCTCACGGGCAGCAGAGAGTTCATCAAGCCTTGCTTCAAAAAGCCTTACAGGAAGGGGTTTTAAGCTCTTTGACTCCCTCCCTTTCGGAACCTGTTTGAAATACTCGAAGTTTTCCCACATATCAATTATGAGGAACTTATCCTTTTCGAGGCACCAGGGCTTAAGTTTACTGTTATCGAGGACTCTTGTACCACGGCCGATCATCTGCCAGAACTTGGTGTAGGAATAGACCGGCTTGGCAAAGACAAGGTTCACGATTTCGAGTATATCTATTCCGGTATCGAGCATATCGACGCTGACTGCAACGCGTGGCATATCACTGTTCCGGAACCTGTCGAGCAGTCCGCCCTTACCATAAACACCCTTTATTCCTGAGATCAGTACATCAGCTATCCTCCCTTTGTACTCAGGATATAACCTGTCGAAGGTCTCAACAATACGGAAAGCGTGTTTTTTACTTACTGCGAAAATGATTGTTTTCCCCGGGAGAACACCATCGGGACTCTTGATGCACTCTTCCATAAACTCCCTAACAATGAGAGCATTGGTCCCTTTGTTTGTCACACGCTTTTCAAGATCGCTGCCCTCATAATTGATCTCATCAGGGTCCTTTCCTTCCGAGAGCAGTCGTTTGGCATCTTCAGAAGTAATTGTTCTTGCACTGATACCCTCGTCCATAAAACGGGTGCGTATCTTCAGAACCTCAAAATCTGAAAGATAGGGAGGAGTATTTTTAACAGCCTCCTCGTAGGAGAAGTTGTAAGTAGGAAGCTGATCCTCGCAGTCGAACAATTTAAATGTATTGTGGTCCAGTTGTTCAGTCGGAGTGGCTGTCAGTCCAAGCTGGATGGCATCGAAATAGTCGAAGATGTTTTTATATACGTTATAGATTGACCTGTGGCTTTCGTCGGCTACGACCAGGTCGAAGAAATGAGGAGAGAATTTGCAGTTGTCATCCTCTATTTCATTCAGAATTGTGGGGTAAGTAGTCACATAGATCCGTCTGTCGGTAGTAAAATCGCTCTCCACAGAATTGCCTTCTTTCTTCGGCCATAATGGTGCGTTTGGCAAATGCTCCGTAAAGGCATCGAGCGCCTGATCGCGCAGTGCGATACGGTCGACGAGGAAGAGGACCCTCTGCACATGGTTTGTACGCATCAGAACATCAATGAGAGCAGCACAGGTTCTTGTTTTGCCGGTACCGGTAGCCATTACAAGAAGAAACTTCCGCCGTTTCTTCTCAATATCTTCAAGAACTGAACGGATAGCTGCAATCTGGTATGGGCGGCCCGATATTTCCGGATTAATAAGTTCTTCGCTTAAAGAAGTATTATGATTCCTGATAAATCTGAGCCGCTCAAGATCATCTCTTGAAGGAAAGCCATAGACCTTTCGCGGAGGATAAACAAGCGAATCCCAGAAGAAGATCTCATGACCATTTGTATAAATGATGAAAGGAAGATCCATGCCCGGATTGTTCTTCTGAATACTTTCGGCATAAGATGCCGCCTGCCATTTACCTTCCTCTGCATTTCTGGATGTTTTCTTTGCTTCAACCACTGCAAGCGGGTAAGCATCTTTCCCAAGCAGGGCATAATCAGAGAAGAGGTGACCGGCATATTTTTCTCCGGGGTCCTGAGCTTTCTGCGGATCTGTAATAATGTCAAGTTCTTCTATCACACGGGATGGATCATTTACATTCCAGCCGGCTTTCAGAAGCCTCTGGTCAATTATTCCTTTCCGTGTTTGAGATTCAGACAGTGACATTATTCTTATTTGCGGTAAACAAATTTAGTAATCTGAAATGAGAAACCCTACGGAAAACTGATTTAGACTACTTATTCAGGATACTGATCAGGTCCCTGAACTTATCAGCAACCAGCTCCTGTGATGGAAGATCATCATAGACCAGTAATCTTAAATCAGTTTCATATGCTGATCTTACATTGTTCCAGATATCATCAAAAGAATTCAGGGCCGGTGAATCTTTATAGTGAGTATTGATCCATTTTTCAGGATCGCTGAATTTTGTTTTGTCCTCCTGATACATTCTTTCAAAATCCTTAAGAAATTCAGCTGTTTGAATATATTCATCACAATACTTTGAATTTGAAAGAAAATAAATATCATAGAAATGCCGGACCTTTGACCTGATGCGGTCGATACTGTCATCAAAATACGACAATCTGATTATTGAAAGCAATTTCTCAATTAATGTTGGCTGGGGAACAAGTATATTAAGCTCAAATGGATGTAATTCATAGGTATCTATTGCATAAGTCCTTTTGGTAGCTTCAAGAAATTCTGCGATTATGGATCTTACGAGATGCTTCTCATTGGGAACCGGATCTGCAAGTGAATTAATTTCCAATACAAGATTACTGTTTAATCCAGTTTGTCCAGAAGATCCGGATTCAAATAAGTGTTCATAATCATATTCTGACCTTCTGAAATTCTTATGAAGAGTAGTGTTCTGTGTTACTACTTCGCTAAACCCCTCCGTCAAATCAGATTGCAGGCTTCTTATAAGTTTACCTATCTGATGATTTGATTGCTCTGGATCCTTTATTATGGCAAGATCAATGTCTTCAGAAAATCTCCTTATCAGTTTGTACACTTTTGATAATGAAGTACCACCTTTGAATACCACTTTATCCCTGTCCTTGGATTGCGATAGTCTATTCAAAATAAAAGTCACCCAATAATCTTTCTCAACAAAAGTATCTCTCATTTGAAAATGCTCGCTGGCTGCCCTTACAGCATCCTCAAAACCTTGTTTGTCATTATGCAGGATCATATTATTCTCCATTTAGATTTCTTCTCAAGAACATTACTGCTGATATTGAAGGAATATTCAGAAACAGTATTTAAGGATTCATATAACTGGACAGAAATATCTGATCCGAAAGCCTGTTCTATAATTGCCCCGGTAAGAGCCCTTGTACCTGGATTATATTTTAAAGCCAGTTTTACTAACTTCTGCTGATCTGGAGAATCCATTTTTTTTATATGGCCGATCAGTATCCTGCAGGAATCAGAAACACCTGCATCAGGAATCCTTTTGATAAACCTTATTGAATCAAGTATCTGAAGCAGGTAGATATTGTCCCTGGTAATAGTGTTCTTCTGAAGAATAAACCGAATCGAATACTTTCCCCTTTTTCTTGGTTTCCGGCTGATGTTGGTACCAATCTGAATTGTATTTGATACCTGAGTGGTAAGTCCAAGGTTGTTGAATGCACTTAATCCCGTGAGATATCCAATAATTCTGTTTTCTTCTTCAAGCAGATCTTTAACTACCTGGTATTCCGGTGGCCTTAATGATCCAAATTGAGATACTTCCGGCTTATAAAATCTGCCTTTTGACAGCCGGATGATCTTTCCCGATTCAGCAAGACGATTCAGAGCCATTTTAAGTGCGCTCTTATTTTTCACCGGTATATCAAAATCCTCATAGGTGAAAATATATCCTGCTTTGAACCTGTTAATCCTATTTATAACAATATCAGATATTTTCATTAGATGACTGTTTAAATACAAATATATTAAATGTGACGTTTTTACCGGCAAAAACGTCACAAATATTTTCATTATACAACTTAAAAGCATTTGAAAGTATCAGAAAACCCTTTTACATCACACCAATTATTACTATTAATGATATAAGTTATATGATTATGAATAGTTCAACCCTGCCCTTTTTAACAACAATTAACATAGAGCGTCAAATGTAAAAGTAATCCAAATTGTTTGTATTTGCGATACAAAATATTTTGTATTTTAAATACAAACTATTAAATTTGCATAAATATCAGCCATGCTTTAATATGATAACCAAGCTATTACTATCCGAGATTATCTCTGACCAGTCCGTAACAAGTGCCTGTATGAACTGGACAAAAAGGGAGATTCAAATTCCCCCAGATATAAAAAGAATCATAATCGTCTCCGGTATAAGACGTTGTGGAAAAAGTACTCTTATCAAGCAGAGATTACTGAATAAAAAGGCTATATATCTGAATTTTGAAGATCCAAGGCTGATTGAATTTACAGTCAGTGATTTTTCACAGCTTGAAAAAATTGCTACTGAAGCAGGAATAAAGAGGCTTCTTCTGGATGAGATTCAAAACATAGACAGTTGGGAATTATTTGCACGTTCCGCCATTGAAAAAGGATTTCATATCTATATAACCGGCTCAAATGCCAGCATGTTAAGCCGTGAGCTGGGAACAAAACTAACCGGCAGATACAAACAGATTGAACTTTTCCCATTCAGCTACAAAGAGTTCCTGTCATATCATGATCTTGAAAGATCTTCTGAAAGTTTTGATATCTACTTCAATACAGGGGGATTCCCTGAACATCTTGAAGAAAAAGACGACAACTATCTGAGAACTTTATTAAGAGATATAATAACCCGTGATATTGCAGTCAGAAGGAACATAACAAATGAAAACCAGCTGATACGTCTGGCAGTTCACTTATTGAGCAATATCGGCAAGGAGTTCAGCTATAACAGCATATCAAAGATACTTGAGATAAAATCGGTAAGGACAGTGATTGATTACTGCGATTACCTCAATGAAAGCTATATTACAGACTTTATACCACAATACTCTACTTCAATTAAAAAGCAACTTGTAAATCCCAGGAAAAGTTACTGCATTGATCCGGGACTAGCCAGGGCTAACAGCATATCATTCAGCAAAGACTACGGAAGAAGACTCGAGAATTTTGTTTACAACAAGCTCAGGCGTGATAACAGGGAGATCTACTACTATCGCTCGGCAGGAGCTGAATGCGATTTCCTGGTAAAACAAAATGAGCAGATAATACTCGCTGTTCAGGTATGCTGGGAGGTGAATTATGAGAACATGAAGAGGGAGATAAACGGGATTAAAAGTGCACTTGCTGAAACGGGTGCAAGGGAGGGATATGTAATCACATATAATCAGGAAGATAATCTGGAGGGAATAAAACTCATTCCCGCCTGGAAGTGGATATGAAACGTCGCACTATGAGTAAAACCGTAAAATAAATTCAGCTGATAAATTTTTTTCAACGTCACTCTTCTCTGCTCAGATTCCATCCCTTCACAGCCTTACTGAGCTTAGGCGTAAGGTACAGATTTGACATGCCTCTGCCGGCCATATAAGCTATAGCAGCTGCAACTGCCCCTATATAGTTCAGGAAGACGACGCAGACAAGTAACACTATTATGATTCCGGCAAGCTCAATTGCTGTTGCTACTGAAATCGGTGCAGTAATACCGCTGGCAATCAGGGATGAACGCTGAAAATTCAGAAGCACAGTCAGCGCAGGAAGTAGGATTAAAATCTTGAGAGGCAGATATGACAGGCCTGCCAGTTCCGGGCTAAGGCCTGATACAGTCATAAACCAGAAATCAGCAAGGGGAGTAAACGCGAGCAGGGATATAAGCAGAGTAACTGCTATTCCCATATATGTGGCAAAGTTTCTGAGCATTTTATAATTCTGTTTTTCGCTGCCTATAAGGGCTATATTAACTTCCTGGTACGACAGGCCCAGACTTCTGAAAATAAATACAAGCGAGGTTACTACAGGCAGAACGGCAAGTGACTCAACTGCCATCCTGCTTCTTCCCATGAAGAAGGTAACAAAGGGATGGACGCCGAGTGACAGAATTGATGTCAGGGCAAGAGGATAATAAAACTTCAATACTGTTCTCAGCCTCAGATCTCTGTTCTCATTATCCTCCTTTTCCAGAATTTTTTCCAAAGTACGGGACACCATAAGCCTTGTAGCTATCGCCTCTATAAGCACTGCAAGCGACATTGCACCTGCACCTACATAAGCTCCGTCTACACCTGAAAAATACAAAACGAGACCGACAATTATTATTACCGACAACCTTACAAGCGTTCCATAAGTTACCATGTGTGTAAGGTTATTCCTTATCATGATGCCCTGGTAAAATCTTCTGTATCCGATAGATGCAGCCCATGGAAGAAAGATTAGCAATGCAATATGGGCAAGTCTGGCAATTTCCTCAGGTACTTCCATAAGTTGAACTACTAAAAAATTGAATACAGGAGGAATAAGCACAAGAAGCTGAATCAGAGTTATAAAGCCATTAAGCAGGTCTGTGAATCTTTTAAGTTTTCTATAGGAATAGCGACCTTTCACGAGTGCTGTTGATGCAGTCATCAGCATAATAATCGGCGATTCAACTATCATGGCAAATGATCCGGCGATTCCAAAAGCAGCGAGGTTGTATTTTGCATCATTCAGCCTTGCGATGAATGCAATGAGAAAAGGCTGCTCAATGGCCATCATCAGCCAGGTCAGGGCAAGCGGGCCCCAGAAAAGGAAGATCCTTCGGTATGTAAGATTTCCGGCAATATCCATTTTCAGGAAAAGTGCAAAGATAAATATTTATGCCGGTAAACGCTTAGCAGAAGAAAGAGGTCAGGTATGGTTTTGGCAGCCTACTGTACAACTCCTGTTCCGCTACCGCTCTTGCTGTCACCTCCTCCCTTCAGATCATCGTTATTGATACCGCGACGCGCTTTTTTGACCTGCAGGTCCATCTGGCCGAAGTTCCAGGTTAAACTGAACCTCAGGTTACGTGTAATGTAAGTGTAGTTGTTTTTCTGGGTAAAGGTATTATCCGATGTTTCATACCTGTATGTTTTGGTTTTCCAGAAAGGATCTGAGATTGAAAGGTTCAGCATCAGCTTTCTCTTAAGTAAATACTGTGAAATGCCAATGCTCGTATAATAAAATGATGATGATTTGCCCTGCAGCATTATGCTTGGAGAATAAAGACCAAGATAAGTGCTTACCGATCCGTCTTTCCATGCAGTCCATCTTCCTCCCATAAATCCCCGGTATGAAAATCCCTCATTTGAGATAGCATAACCATTGTTGCTTTCAAGTTTTGAATAACTGCCACCACCGTTAAAATTAATACTCAGCTTCGGTGAGGGCCTGTAATTCAGGTACATATTTAACCCATAAGTCTGGTTTTTGCCAATATTCTCATAAGTCGTTGCAGATGAACCGTTTGGCTCTATCCTTGCTATACTTTCAATCGAATTATTTATGAACATTGATGAGGATGATACGGACATGTTCAATTTTGGTTTGAAAAGAGTATAGGCAAGTTCAATTGAATGCGAGACTTCAGCATCAAGTGAAGGATTGCCATATCTGATGTTCAGAGAGTCAGTGTTGTTTACATAGGGATTGAGATACCAGATGCCAGGCCTGGAAAGCCGCTGGGTATATGAAGTTTTAAGTGTATGGCCCTGCTTTGGCATGTAATTAACTGTAATATAGGGAATAAGATTAAAGAGTCGATTCGTGAAATAAGTGTTCTGTCCTGATGTCTTTGAAATGCCGTCGTTCCATGTTCTTTCAAGCCTGATACCTGTCTTGGTGCTGATCTTTTTCAGTTTAAACAGGTAACCGGCATAGGCACCAAGTATATACTGGTTATAATCAAGGTCATTATTGTTGCTTAATCTTACTGTATCATTGCGGTATATTTCAGAGATGCTGGTATTCTGCCGCAATATGAATTTTACTCCTCCTTCTGCCTGATGTTTCTCTGTAAGCGGATCAAAATAATCAGCCTGGAATGTCTGTTCGCGTCCTATGGCATCATTAACAGAACGCTGACTATAATCAGGATAATTGATCAGTCCGCTTATCACTGAATTATTTTTTACCTTTCTGGGATCATTATCAAGCTTATATGACAAAGTGAAAGATTTATCAGGCTTTTTGAAAGTTTTCTGATAATCGATATTACCGGAGATTGTACTGTAATTATTATCACTGTTTGTCAGGCTCGAATACATGCGGGTTATATCATTTCCAAGATTCATGTACTGAGTGGTTCCATTACCCTTGTTATTATAAAGGCTCTGATAGCCCCAGAAAGACATGCTTATAAGATTAAGTGAATCAATTTCAAAGCCAGCCTCACCTGTATAACCGTTTGAAAATCCCTTGTAATTACTTGTTGATAAAGTATTTGCATAGTGATAATCCTGAACATTAAAATACTCACCGGCACCTTCGTTCTCTGTTTCAGGCTGCCGGAACTGGTTAGCGAAGTACCGTCCTGAAAAACTGAGTTTTTTGATCTTTGTTGCCAGGTACAGACTGCCGTTATAACTTCCCCTTATGTCAATTCCCGAACTCACACTTCCATTGTAGCCGTTGATTGTTTTCTTGCTTGTAATTATGTTTATGATCCCCCCCACTCCTTCAGCATCATATTTGGAAGAAGGATTAGTTATCACCTCTATGTTACGGATTGTGTTTGCCGGTATGGTTTTCAGTATTTCCTTCAGGTTTGTCGACATCATTGAAGAGCTCTTTCCATTCATAAGCACCTTGAAGTTCGACTGACCGTTGAGCGTGATATTTTCTTCAGCATCAACATTTACAAGAGGTACTTTCCTCAGCATTTCAAGAACATTATTTGTCTGCGACTCAGGATCAGCCTCCATGCTGTATACTATTTTGTCGGGCTCCACTTTTACAAGCGGTTTCTGGGCTGTCACAGTAACCTCTTTCAGCTCAACACCCTGCTCAAGTTCAATAAGGCCCATGTCAGAATCAGATGTACTGACACTAAAGGACTTTGTTAATTCCTTATAACCCACAGAAGTAACTTTAAGCAGGTAATTGCCACTTGAAGAAAGCTTTACAGAAAACCTGCCATTAATATCACAAGCCTGCACCTTGTTATCCTTAATGCTATCCTTACTGATCACTATAGTAGCAAAGGGTACGGCTTCGTGTGTATATTTCACAACAATCTGTCCCTTCACATTGAATATATCAGCCGGATTCTGTGCTGCAATTAATAATGAAACCGATGAACCGAAGATGAACAAAACCAATTTTTTCATTTTGCTGTTTTTTAAGTTTATCTGCCATTATTGCTTAACCGGATAATATTGTTGAACAGAGTACAGTTATTTAAGAAAAACGATTGACTCACCAACTGACAACTTTGTTTCAGGATTCAGAACAAAGTTCTGATAATTTCCATAACTAAATATTCAAATATACAACGTATTTTTTAGTTATGCAAATATAATTTTGACAAAATCATTTTGTTACATAAAATAAGCAGAAGCATACACTGAAATTAAACAACAAATGAAGACAGGTCTGCCTGAACTGCTTTATGAGGAGACACAGTTAACTGTGCCTAAGTGTTGGTAAATCATTAATTCAGATGAACTCAACAATATCATTGTAAGATTTTCTTTGCTTTACCTTTCCCCTTGGAGCAGTATCCCGCGAATAGCCAAGCGGAGTAATTCCGAATACTTCAGTTTCAGAGCCAAGGTTCAGGGCGGAACGAAGCACAGCCGGATCATAAGCCTCAACCCAGCAGCTTGCAACTCCTTCATTTGCAGCAGCAAGAACAATATGTGTCATTGCAATTGCCATGTCAGTCTCAATTGAGTTATAGGTATCATAACTTCTTGTCCAGGCCCGGGATCTGTCACCTGCAATTACCAATATATGTGGAGCATCCTGAAACCAGGGTCTTTTATAACAGGCTCTGACCTTTTGCAAAACCTCCTGCGATGAAACAACCATGAACTTATAAGGCTGATAGTTGCATGCCGAAGGAGCAAGTCTTCCGGCTTCAATAATTCGTTTCATAACATCCTGTGGTACAGGCCTGTCGGGTTCATAATTCCTTACACTCTCGCGAGTATTCAAAAGAGTATTAAATTCCATAGCTGCAAGAAAATTTCAATTCTCAAATTTAAACAAAGTGTTAATTTAAAATGATCTGCTTCAGCTGACAAAACTATCCATATTTTAATACTTTTGCGCATTCATTTCTGTTCGATGACGGAATATGCAACACAATTATCAGCTGACAAGCTGACCGAAGCACAGAAAAAGCGCGTAAGAATAGCTGTTTCTCTGATCTATTTCTGCACAGGCATCAGTTTTGCCTCATGGGCGAGCCGCATACCTGATATCAAGTCAGCCCTGGCTTTGAGTGACGGTATGCTTGGAAGCATCCTCTTCGCAATTCCGGCTGGGCAGTTTACAATGATGCCAATTTCCGGGAGAATAGTGACACGTTTCGGGAGCAGGAAGGTTCTGATGTTTTCAATACCACTGTACACCCTGTGTCTGAACAACATAGGATGGGTGACCCAGGGCTGGCAACTTGCAATTGTTCTGTACATGTTCGGACTTGCAGGCAACCTGAACAATATTTCAATCAATACCCAGGGTATAGCCGCCGAACAGCTTTACAAGCGTCCAATCATGGCTTCCTTTCATGGCATGTGGAGTCTGGCAGGATTCTTCGGTGCACTTATTGGTCTCCTGATGATCAATCTGAAGGTGCCTTACAATATTCATTTTATTATAGTGATCCTGGCAGTCTGGACAGTTCTCTGGATAAACTATCCTTATCTGCTCGAAGGAAGCACTTCAGGTGCAGGCAATGAGCCCAAAAGGAAGTTTTTCTCAAAACCTGATGGCATGCTGCTTCAGCTTGGCATAATCGGTTTCTGCAGCATGGCAAGTGAAGGCGCCATGTTCGACTGGAGCGGGGTATATTTCAAGGACGTTGTTTCAGCTCCTGCATCACTTGTTGTGCTTGGATACACCTCATTTATGATAATGATGGCAACAGGACGCTTTCTGGCTGACTATGTAATTTCGAAAATAGGAAGACAAACGATGCTGAGATTATCAGGCATTATGATTTCATCAGGATTGTTCACCGCGGTAATATTTCCCTATCTGCTTCCGTCAACAATTGCCTTCATGCTTGTGGGCCTTGGCGTATCCAGCATTGTACCAACGGTTTACAGCACAGCTGGCAAGCACACAAAAATACCTCCGGGAATAGCCCTGGCTACTGTGTCAAGTGTAAGTTTCCTGGGATTTCTTATGGGACCACCTCTTATAGGTTATATCTCTGAACTTGCAGGACTCAGGTACTCATTTGCCGTTATTGGAGTTTTCGGTCTCGGTGTTACATTCCTGGTATCGCGGATTAAGGCATTCAAGGTTCTTCTGCCTGTTGCAGTTAATGAAGAAAAAGACGAAGATGCCGGCGAAGTCCCTCCGTTTGATATATAAAGAATGAAACCATGTTCCGGAAACAACATGTTGAATGTGTTTCCCTTCAGGCATTTCTGAAAAAATTCTTCTTTGTCACGGCAAACAGGCTGATTCTTAATTCCAAAATGTAAATTTGCACAAACAAATAAAAGCGATGGCGGATATCAGGATATTAATTGTTGAAGATGAACTCAGGCTTGCCGAAATACTTAAGAAACAGCTTGAAGAGTCTGGCTTCTCAGCAGATACCGCAAATGACGGATATATCGGCAAACAGATGATCGGAAAAAATTCTTACAACCTGATAATCCTCGATATAAACCTGCCGCTTATCAATGGTTATGACCTTTGCCGTGAGATCAGAACAACAAACAAGGAAGTGCCAATAATAATGCTCACTGCTTTCGGAACACCGGAAAATAAAATATCAGGATTTGAATACGGAGCCGATGACTATGTTGTCAAACCGTTCGATTTCAGGGAATTGCTTGCAAGGATAAATGTATTTCTCAGAAGGGCGGAACCCGGAAAATCTGATTCAGACAAGCTTAAACTGGCTGATCTTGAGATGGATCTCAAAACAAAAACTGTTATAAGGGCAGGAAAGAAAATTGACCTCACCGCCAAGGAATCACTGCTGCTTGAAACCTTCCTTAAAAACCAGCACAAGCTTCTGACACGCGAATTCATCATTGAAAAAGTATGGGGCATTGATTTTGACCCGAGCACCAATATTATCGATGTGTATGTGAATTACCTTCGGAAAAAAATTGACAGAGATCATGATGCCAAGCTGATTCACACTAAATTCGGGTTTGGTTTCTATTGCAGCGACAAAGAGATTTGAAATGAATATCAAGATTAGATTATCACTACAGTTTTCCCTTATTGTCACAGGGATACTGCTGTTTTTCT
>ERZ795055.2041-NODE-2041-length-15637-cov-4.608138_pt1 | contig 15637 bp, 12 predicted proteins | sample MGYA00375139_ERZ795055 | MGnify/ENA primary metagenome ERZ795055 (study PRJEB30184, sample SAMN05720283) | anaerobic digester metagenome | isolation source: active sludge of municipal wastewater-treating anaerobic digesters | place: USA | collected 2015-01-23 ... | reverse complement strand
TCCTTATCTCTCCCACCCAATAACCGCGCTGACCGACTTCTCCGGGATCATCAGGCATGCCGGGTTGAGATCGATCCCGATCTCATTGGCGCCGACCGCTTTGAGCAGGCCGCGCTGCTCCTCGACCCGCCAATCGCCGTACCCCGGCGAATACCGCTTTGTGGTCAGCGCCCCTTCGAGCATCGCGTTGCGCAGAACTATAGCGCTTACCTTTTCTGCGAGCGTCTCGACCGCCTCCGAGCCGACCGCGTCGAGAATGACGCCTTCGGTGTTCTTCCCTTCGGACATATACTGGTGCGATCTTCTCGGCAGGTCTTCCCCGACCGTCATCGCACACAACGTAACCTTATGCGAATTCCGGAGGAGTGCGCCGACTTCGCGACCGACGACAGCGAAATCGGTCCCTGCCAGCCGTACCTCCGTCTCAGTCCGGCCCGAAACCGCAAAATCCCTGTAGACCGCTTTTGTGTGGATGAGAATATATGCCTCTTTGATCATTTTATCAATAAGATTATCCACCTCGTCCGATACCTCCGTCTTATAGATATTGTAGTGGAGGCGCTTCAGGACATCGAGGCGCGGGATCTCAATTTTCAGGTTCTGGATGCGAGGCATATCGACCCTGTTATCATACAGCAATGGAAAGAAGGCAGAAAGTATCCCTGTCAGCACCGCGGGATTTTCCCCGGCGAGGAAAATCCCGCTCAGCGCCGCTGCTCGCTCGTCCCGCCTAGGGCGGGACCCCATGCCCGCTCGCATCGGCAATGTGCTGCCAGCGACACTTCCTGCCTTCCTTCCGCAAGACACTATTTCCGACAAAAAAAGTGGACAGGCTTTATAGGCCTGTCCACTCGATTATAATACGAGCCGTATGGGACAACAATCAAATAAGGCTCTTCCCCGTAATACGTTTATACGCCTCGAGATATTTCTCCGACGTCTTGCGGACCACCTCTTCCGGCAGGTTCGGCACCGGCGGCTGCTTGTCCCAGTTGATGCCCTCGAGATAATCGCGGACATACTGCTTGTCGAAGCTGTCCTGCCCGCGCCCCGGCGCGTACGACGCCTGCGGCCAGAACCGCGACGAATCGGGCGTCAGCATCTCGTCGATGACGATCAGCTTGCCTTCGTAGATGCCGAACTCGAACTTCGTGTCCGCGATGATGATCCCGCTCTTCAGCGCCTTCTCGTGGCATTTCTTGTAGATCTTGAGGCTGCATTCCTCGAGCTGCTTGCCGATCTCTTTGCCGACGATGCCGTACATCTTCTCGATCGAGATATTCTCGTCATGCCCCTCTTCCGCCTTGGTCGACGGCGTGAAGATCGGCTCGGTCAGTTTGCAGCTCTCCTCGTACCCGGCCTCGAGCTTCCGGTCGCAGACGGTCCCGCTCTTCTTGTATTCCTTCCACCCCGATCCGGCGAGATAGCCGCGGACAACGCACTCGATCGGCACCAGCTTCGCCTTCTTGACCAGCATCGACCGGCCCCGCAGGATATCGGCAAACGGCGCCAGCGCCGCCGGATACTTCCCCGCGTCGGTCGTTATGATATGGTTCTCGACGATATCCCTGGTAAAATCGAACCAGTATTCGGACAGCTTGGTCAGGACCATCCCCTTGAACGGGATACCGTTCGGCAGGATATAATCGAACGCCGAAATGCGGTCGGTGACCACGATCAGGAGCGCGTTGCCGAGATCGTAGACCGATCGAACCTTCCCCTCCTTGAACGGCGTCACGCCCTTGAGCTTGATCTCCGTCAGGACCCTGTCGTTTACGGTTGTCATGCGATTATCTCCCTATGACTATTTCTTACACGCGCAGCCGGCCAGTCTCTTCGCGAGCGCTTCGTATTCCTGCGTTATCTCTTTCGGCAGTTTGCCGTCGAACTTCTTAAAGAACTCCTTGAGATCGGATAGCTCGTGCTCCCACGCCCCTTTGTCGACGCTCAGGAGCTGCGTCAGATTCTCGTCAGGGATAGACAGGCCGCGCAGGTCGAGCGCGTCGGCGGTCGGCACGTAGCCGATCGGCGTCTCCTTGGCCTTTCCCTTCCCTTCGCAGCGGTCGATCACCCACTCGAGGACGCGGAGGTTCTCGCCGAAGCCGGGCCAGAGGAACTTGCCGTTATTATCGACCTTGAACCAGTTGACATGGAAGATCTTGGGCGGGTTTTTCATCTTCCTGCCCATCTTCAGCCAGTGCCCAAAATAATAGTCCATGTTGTAGCCGCAGAACGGCAGCATCGCCATCGGGTCGCGACGAATGACGCCGACGTCGTGGGTCGCGGCCGACGTGGTCTCGGATGCCATCGTCGCGCCGACATAGACGCCGTGCTGCCAGTTGAACGCCTCGTAGATCAGCGGCGCAACCTTTGTCCGGCGGCCGCCGAATATGATAGCGCTGATCGGCACGCCGTGCGGGTCTTCCCATTTCGGCGATATGCACGGGCATTCGCTCGCGGGCGACGTAAAGCGGGAATTGGGATGCGCCCCCTTCCCGCCCGACCCCGGCGTCCAGGGCTGATTTTTCCAGTCGGTCCCTTCCGCCGGCACCGCGCCGTCGAGCCCTTCCCACCAGAGCGTCCCGTCTTTTTTCTGCAGGACGTTGGTGAAGATCGTGTTCTTCTGGATCATCTTGAGGGCGTTCGGGTTGCTCTTCATGCTCGTCCCCGGCACCACGCCGAAGAAACCCGATTCGGGATTGATCGCCCACAGGCGCCCGTCGTCGCCGACGCGCATCCAGGCGATATCGTCGCCCACGGTCCACACCTTATATCCCTCGAGCTCTTTCGGCGGGATCAGCATCGCGAGGTTGGTCTTGCCGCACGCGCTCGGGAAGGCCGCCGCCACATACGTGACTTCGCCTTTCGGGTTCTCGATGCCCATGATAAGCATATGCTCGGCCATCCACCCTTCGCGGTATCCGAGGTAGCTCGCGATCCGCAGCGCCAGGCACTTCTTGCCGAGGAGGACGTTCCCGCCGTAGCCGGAGCCGATGCTCCAGATCGTGTTGTCTTCGGGAAAATGGCAGATAAAACGGCGGTCGATGCTGAGGTCGCACTTGCTGTGGAGGCACTTGGTGAAGTTATCCGAGCCGTTGAGCTCCTTCAGCGCGACATCGCCCATCCTCGTCATGATGCGCATATTCAGGACGACGTAGATGCTGTCGGACAGCTCGACGCCGATCTTGCTGAACGGCGAGCCGACCGGCCCCATGATGAACGGGATCACGTACATCGTGCGTCCCTTCATCGAGCCGGCAAAGAGGCCGCGGAGCTTCGCGTAGGCCTCGCCTTTCTGCATCCAGTTATTGGTGGGGCCGGCGTCTTCTTTATTCTCGGTGCAGATAAAGGTCAGGTGCTCGGTGCGGGCGACGTCATTTACCGCCGTGCGGTGGAAGACGCAGCCCGGCATCGCGTCCTGGTTCACGGGAAGCAGTTCGCCGGTCGAGTACGCTTCCTCGGTCAAACGCTCCTTCTCTTCCAGCGAGCCGTTCACCCAGACGATCTTGTCGGGGCCGCACAGCGCGGCCATCTCTTTTACCCAGTTCTCCACAAACACGTTCTTCATCGTATACCGCCTTTATCTTCCGGTTACATAAGCGAGAGCGCTATATTTTATTAAGAAGAGGGGAAAATGCAAATATAATTTTTAAGGAAACAACCGCCCGGCAGGAGCATCATGTGTGCCGGCTCGCCATCAATGAGTGAACAGCCCCAGCACGATGAAGACGTTATAGGCGATGTGCAGGAGTATCGGCGCGATAAGGCTGCGGCGCTTCTCGTAGAGGTAACACAGCGTGAAGCTCAGAAGAAAGATGAGGATGCAGAAGCGGTTATCGAAATGGACCGCAGCGAAGAAAAGCGACACGAACAGCGCCCCCAATAACGGCCCGATCTTGTTCCTGACGACGGGAAAGATGTAGCCTCGGTAGAAGATCTCCTCGGTCACCGGCGAGATGAGGAAGACAAGCCAGTACTTCATATACATCACGCCGCCGCCGGCGAGAAATTCCTGCCACGAGATCCTGTTGGTGATCCTGGTGGTCGGCTCGGCGAGCTCATACAGATACGCGATCTTGACCAGCGCGCACGCCAGCGCAAGGTAGACGATATACTCGCCGGCTTTAATAAGGTCCCAGGTAAGGCCGTGTGTCGTGCAGCCAAGCTTCCCCGCGGTCGAGCCGTATTGAAAGAATGCGAAATAAAGCGTCAGAACGAACAGGAAGAGGTACTGGATGATCGCCCAGAACGTCGTGACGCTCTCGAGCGTCGTCATTTCGATGTCCCCCTTGAAAAATACCGTCGCCGCCTGAAACCCGGTAAAGATCAGGAAGACCTCGATGATCCCACGTGTCGACCATTCGACGTCAAAGCTCCTGTAGTCCTTTTTCAGCAGGCGCGACACGAGCTCGACCGCGAGGACAAAAAGGAAGAAGATCCCCACCTTGATCAGCAGGATCTCCAGGAATGAAATGATCAGGAGGCCGTTCTGCTCGAAAAACGTCCTAAGGAATGTCATAAGCCCCCTACTTGCCGCTATCAGCAGCTTGCTTCTTAGAACGGCTCGCCTTCAACAGCTCGTCCGCATACCTCGCCGCCGACGCGGTATCTCCGGACGCACCCAGCATCCGGGTGATCTCGAGCCGGCGCTCTTCGGCGGTCAGTTTCCGCATCGCCGTGACGGTCCTGTTAAGCGCCTCTTTTTTCTCAACGGAGTAGTGATGGTCGCCCTGCGCCGCGATCTGCGGCAGGTGCGTGATGCACACAACCTGCTTGTCGCGAGAGACCTCTTTCAGCCGCTCGCCGACGGTCCCGGCGACCCGGCCGCCGATATTGGCGTCTATCTCGTCAAAGACCAGCGTCGGGACCCGGTCGGTGTCGGCGATCACTTTTTTCACCGCGAGCATGACGCGCGATATCTCTCCGCCGGACGCGATGCTCGAAAGCGGCTTGAGCGCCTCCCCTTTGTTCGGCGATATCAGGAATTCGATCCGCTCTCCGCCGTTCGGCCCGGCTTCGCACGGGACACGCTGCGCGTCGAATGCGGTACCCGGCATCCCGAGCTCCTCCAGCTCTTTCCTGACTGCGGCGGCGAGCTTTTTCGCGGCCTCGCCGCGTCTCTTCGACAACCGTTCAGTCGCCTTCGCCAGCACGCCTGCATGATCCTCGAGCCGGCGCTCGATCCCGGAGAGCTCTTCGTCGGCGTTTTCTATGTTGCCGACTTTCTTCCGCAGCTCGTCGCGGAGCGCCATCGCCTGGGCGAGCGTCCCGCCGTATTTCTTTTTGATCCGCTCGAGGAGGACGATCCTGTCCTCTACCTCTCTGAGGCGCCCCTCGTTTATCTCCACCCTGTCGCGAAACGCGCGGACCGCCTCGGCGATCTCGCGCAGGCAGCCGGCCGCGCCTTTGAAATCGGTCATGTACGCTCCGAAGCCCGGATCGAACCGCGTCAGCTCTGAAAGCCCCTGTTCGATGCGCCCGAGCCCGCCGATCAGCGACTCGTCAGCTTCGTAGAGAGCGCCGTACAGGCCCGACGTCACCTCTTTGAGGTGCGCCGCGTTCCGGAGGATCTCGAACTCGCGGTTAAGCTCCTCGTCCTCGTTCTCCTGTAAGTCCGCTTTAGTCAGCTCGTCGAGCTGGAACTTCAGGAAATCGAGCTCCCGCTGCCGCGCATCGCGGTTGGCGACGATGTCGTCGCGCTGCGCCTTAAGTGCCGCGTACGCCGCGAACGACTTCTTCACCTCGTCGCAGAAGCCCTCCAGGGAGCCGTACCGGTCGACGATCCCGGTGTGCTTCGCCGAATGCAATAGCGCCTGATGGTCGTGCTGGCCGTGCATGTCGACCAGGTAGTCGCCTATCGCCCCAAGCGTCGCGAGCGTCACCAGCGACCCGCAGACAAAACATCTCCCCTTGCCGTCGCGGGAGAGCTCGCGTTTGACGAAAAATTCCCGGGGGTCGCACTCGATCCCCTCCTCCTGAAGAAACGCGACGAGCGCCTTATCGGCCGAGATGTCGAACCCCGCCTCGATCAGGGCCTTGTTCTCTCCCGACCTGATCTGGCCGGCGTCGGAACGTTCGCCAAGAATAAAGTTGAGCGAGCCGGCTATCACCGACTTGCCGGCGCCCGTCTCGCCGGTGACAACGGTCAGCCCGCGATCGAACTCCATCTCGATCTCGTCGACAAGAGCGATGTTCTTGATGTGGAGATACGTAAGCATTATCGTTCAGCGTTCGGAGTTCGCGGTTGATAGACGCACAGGAAAAGTATTACTATATAGGCGCAGATTGTAGTACAAATCAGGCCGCAAATGAACAATAAACTTGATATGTCGATACTCATCAAACCATCCGACAATTTCCTGACCTCGCAGAACATCGAATTCTTTCTAACGGCGGTCCTGCGGCAACCCAAGGGCGATATCACGCTCGATCTTTCGGCCGTCGAGTTCTTCGACCCGTACGCGCTGGTGATGCTTACGCTCGTCGTCGAAGACACCGCAAAAGGCCGCCGCATATCCGTCATATCGCCGTCAAGCCCGACAGCCCGATCCTACCTGAAAAGGATCGGCTTCAGGAGGGACAAGGCCGGCGCCCCGGAAACACAGACGTTCGCATTGGCCGAGGATCCGATCATGCTGAAGCTCACCCGCATCAGCGCAACCGATGACATTCGGGCCGTCATCGGCGCGATCCTCGCTCCCGTGAAATCGGTCCTCAACCGTCACCTGAAATACAACGACCAGGACGCGGCCAACCTCCTCACCGCGCTATCGGAACTGTGCCAGAATATCGTCGACCACGCGGAAACGTCAGGTCTCGCCGCCATGCAGGTCTACCGCTCAGGGCGGGGCGCATCTTACGCTGTCTTAGGCGTCGGCGATGCCGGGATCGGCGTCCGCAGCAGCCTCGCGAAAAGGCATGACGCGACTGAGTGGAACGATCAGATCGCGATACGGAACGCCCTAAAGCCGAACTTCTCGCGCTTCACCGGCCGGGGGCTTGGCCTTGCGCGGGTCAAAGAGATAGCCGAAAAATATGCGGGCAAACTGATCGTTCGGTCGGGAAGCGGCGAGATCTCCTTTCAAAGAACCGTCTCCTCACGCCTTTGCGCTCCCTTCGCCGGAACGCAAATTTGCCTCTTTCTGAGAGAGAATAAGAAATTAATAAATAGTTATTGACATCAAAACGAGCATCGTTTATTGCTTACACTGAACATGGTGAACTATGCTGACTAAGACTAACTCCTATAAACCCGAAGCGAAAGACGGCATCCTGGTCGGCCGTGCAGCAGGAAAGAATTTGCTGGATCAGCTCATGGGGATCATCGCGGCATCACCCGCCGGTTCGGTCATTCCCCTAAACTTCGAGAAGATACGGTTTATCGATTTCTCCTCGGCCGATGAATTTCTCGGCAAACTGGTCAGCCGTCTGCTCTCGGGCGAGTTTCGCGACATCTATGTCTGCCTCGAGAAAATGACGCCCGAGGTGGAGGAGACTCTCGATGCGGCGCTCAAGCTCCGCGGCCAGAACGCAGTCGTGCTCGGTGCTGACGGAGCGGCAAAGATCCTCGGCAAGATCAACCCGGTCTTAAAAGATACGTTCGACCTTATCAACGATCTGAAGGAATTGAGCGCCCGAGGTCTGGCGGACAAAAAAGGGATAGCTATAAACGCCAGCAGCAACCGCCTGACGAAACTCCAGGGACTCGGGCTTATCGCTCGCGCCGGAACAAGCTCCGGAAAAGGCGCAGAACAATATGTTTACCGGACACTGGTGGTGTAGTTTTTTTTACCCACTCATTCACCGCTTTCAGTGAATATAATGTTGTTAGGAGTATTCAATGATCGACTCGATCGTACACTCGGGCCAGTCCCCTCCCCTGTACAAAACAGATAAATCATGTCATGGCGCAAGAAGAGCGCCGTCGCTTGCGAATTACTAACCGGCTCAAAACAAGGAGATCTCATATGCGCTCGATCAATAAAGTCGCCCTGCTCGGCAACATCGGAAAACAGCCTGAGGTCAGGCATACCGGCAACGGCACGCCGGTCATGGACATCAACGTCGCGACGAACACGTTCCGCAAGAACAAGGAAGGCACCTGGACAACCAAGACGGAGTGGCACAAGATCGTCGCGTGGGGCAAGCTTGCCGATTTCTGCGGCCGGTACGCTCAAAAAGGGATGCTTATCCTGGCCGAAGGGACGATCCAGTACCGGAAGTACACCGACCGTAACGGGCAGGAGCGCGACCGGGCGGAGATCGTCGCCGGCGAGATCAGGTTCCTGAACACAAAACGAAGCGAGGAGAGCAACTATGATGGCGCACTTTCTGAAAAGGCAGATGGGGCTGAAGAACATGCCGGCGGAACAGCCGAAGAGGGACCCGCTGGAGTCGGTGAACCAGAGCCTCTGTTTTTTGGAGAGAGAACTGTCGCGTGCTGATACGGGCAGGAAATACAGCGAGCTGGAGATCCAGTGGCTCGCGCTGCTGTCGCACTACGCGCGGATCACGAAGGGCAAAGGCGACTTCTGATCGCCTTTGCCCTCGAACCGGAGGTCTACCGGCTGTGAACCCTCATGTATTTCTTGATTGTCCGGAGGGCCTGATCTTTCCGCTGTCTGTTCATATTGTAGATAAGCGCACAGAGGATGACGAACAGGAGAGCGTTCGCAGGGATATGGAAGTTAAACTCGCCGATGCTGTGCATCAGCATGACGATGATACCCACATTCACGCCGAACATCAGGAAAAAGAATGAGCGCTTCTCTCGGTTGAACAGAAGCGGAAAGATCTGCATGAGAACAAAGACGACCGCAGAAACGATCACGATCGCAGCGGCGATGATACCTACTTCCGTGAAGAGCTGCAGGTAGTCGTTATGCGCAAATCGGATCAGGAACTCTTTCGCCGTCGCCTGATATTTCGGGAATATCCGCCAGAACGTGCCGAGCCCCGTCCCGGTCACCGGATAATCGTTCACGATCTTGAGGCCGTCGACAAAAAAATTGATGCGCTGCCGTTCCGACTCGCTCATCTGAATGAACTTTTCGAACATATCCTGCAGATATATGGCTGACCCGGACGAAGAGATGAGTATCGGGATAAAGACGATCAAGACAAGGACAATACCCATCAACGCCTTTTTGCTCTTGATGAACATGTAGGCGACGATAAAGAGCAGGCCGTAGATAAGAGACACGATCCCCAGGAGCGAATGGCTCATGATCAAAGCCGTGATCATCACCGCCACAACGAATATCTGCATGACGATCTTGTAAATGAAGTCACTGACCATCAGGTTCTTTAAGCGGAGCCCGAAAGTGTCTCCCTGCACCCGGCGAAACTGATGAACGACGCTCGAGAAGATATACCCGACCGTAACGGGAATGATCATGGCAAGATAGTTGGCGAAATGGTTCTTGTTCACGTACGGACCGAAGGGGTCGCCCCCGTAGCGGGGCGTGCGGAACCAGAGAAGCCTGCCGTTCCACGTGAGCTTCTGGAGGATACCGATAAACGCGAGGAAAAACCCGGCACATATGATAGCGATGACGAGCCGCCGCATCTGCTCTTTCTCGGTCAGCATATTAACCGTCACCAGAAAGACCGCGCACAGGGCTAGCAGTTTGAGCAGATATTCGATCGTCGACGGCGGAAAGATCGAAAGCGGCCGCTCGCCGTTCTTCACCGGACGCCAAAGGAACGCCTTGTACGGCTTGTACTGAAGCCAGGAGAAGCGGTAATCTTTCTGATCGAGGTTCTGAATGTAGTAATTGGCGTCGTACCCCTTGATATTACTGGCGTAAAGCTTGTATGTGGCCGGCGACAGCTCCCTGATCGTCTCACGCGGCAGCGGCACCAGTTGGAACAGCACGAACGCGATGATAACCGCTGCCGGTGCTAAAACCCACGGGGCTCTCACCGCTTTCCAGTCGCGCTCAACGAACAGCCGAACCAGCCAGACGAGAAACAGGACGCCTGAGATGATCTCGATCGTCGTGAACGCCCACGTCTCTACCGACCCGAAGGCGAACGGAGTGAAGATGACCAGCGCAACAAGGAGTATCTCGACCAGCGCTGAGAGCAGTGTTGTCATACGGCCTTTCTTTTCTGAGGACGATTATCTCAACAATTCATTTCTTTTTCAATCTTTCCGATCGCATCCGTGCATCTTTATACGCCGGATCGATCGTGCAGACCTTCCTGTATGCATCGATAGCCCTCGCAAAGAGAGAGAGCTCCTCGTAACACCTGCCCATGAGATAGAACGCCTCGGGATTCGCGGGATCCTCGTCCGAAAGCCGATACAGCTCGTCCGCAGCAAGCTGATATTTGCGGCTCTTGAAAAGATGGCGGCACAGCGCGAGGCGGTACTCGAAGTTTCGGGGATCGGCCGAAGCTGCTTTCCGGTACATCTCTTCGACAAACGTCGGGCTGTACTGCTTCGGATAATACGACGCCTTCTCCGCAACCCAAAAATATGCCGGCGCGCTTTCCGGACAAACCTTTACGCAGTCCTGCATGAGCAGGATCGCGCCCTTGTAGTTCCCCGCCTGCATACTGATCTCTGCCAGCGCCTTAAAGTAAGGGTATTTGCCCTCTTTAGGGGTGCGCCGCATGTCGGCATTGAACTTATCCTGGTTTTTCTCCCAGAGGTCACGGCTGAACAGAAAGAGGGCGAGCGTTTCCGGCCCGCCGGGCAGGTCCTTCACGACCGCCTTTAACAGGTCATAATCGTCTGTCGCCTGCACGCAAGTCTCAAGGATCGCATCCACAGCGGCGGGATCGGCCGCAACGATCCTGCGGCACCGTTCCATCTCCTGGACAAGCCGTACACGGTCGCCCCCGGCGGCCCCGATGATACGGGACGCATCTCGCGTATACTGCCCCGCATCAACCTGACGGACGGTTTCGGACGGCCGCGCCGATTCAACCTTCGCTTCCGCTGCCGGCTGAGATTTCTTGCCGGCGAAGCTCAATGGTTCCAACCTGCACGCAAGAGAAAAGGCCTTCCGAGACCTCTCACCCGCATCGTCGTGAAGGATCGACCCATCGCCCGCGTACAGTTTTCCGAGCATCTCATGGTAGAGCGCGTTCCCCGGGTCAAGCTCGACCGCCTTCCGCAGCGCGGACTCGTTCCTCCGCAGGTAGGCCTGATTGCCCGCATACGACAAAATCGTATCGTACGGCATATCGATCTTTTCATACGTCTCGACAGGGCTTCTGAGCATCCCCTTCCAGTAGTGATAGGCGGCCAGGCTGCCGCGCAACACCGGTACTGTCACCGCGACAACAGCGGCAAACGCAAGCCAAACGCAGAGCGACGTCTTCGTCGAACGGATCTTCATGACCTTGACGTCAAAAAGCGTCGCACCGGCGTCGCCGTCGTCGGCATTATCAACCGGACGCGTCCGAAGCAGCACAAAGACCAGGGCCGCGGAAACGACACAGCCGAAATCGACCGCAGGAGACGCGAAGGGCGCACCGAGGAACGCGCCCGCGCCAAGCGCCGCGATCCCCGACAATCCGCCGATCGACACCATGCGGACATACCGGTCATTTCGCTTCCGTATCATCCGGACAGTTCCCGTGACATAGACACCCGCCAGAGCCAGCAGCCCGGCAACCCCGATGACCCCGTAACGGCAGCAGAAAGAAAAGAAACCGGATTGCCCGATAGCCTGCGCATCAGCGACAGGCAGATTTCCGGCGCCAAGCCCGAACAGGCCCGCCCCCCTCAAGACGCCCCCTGCGTTGCGCAAAAACGCACCCGCGCCCGGCGTACCGGAGGCCGGATCGATTACGGATAACGCAACGATACCGGCTCCCAATGCCGCACAGATCGATACTATCCTCAATGACCAGCGCATACCGGAAACGGATATCACCAGGATCGCAAAGCACAGCGCCCCGAACACGATCGAGGTTGAAACGCTCGCGTCTCGGCACAGCAAAACCGCGCACGTCAGCAGCACAAAGCCCGCCCCATAAAGCGAGTTCTGTCGGCGCCCCAGGTGCGAAACGACGAGTCCGGCGCAGAAAAAGTACGGGACAACAAGCGCCCACAAGAAATGTTCGCTGCTGAAAAGGAGGCTCGTCGAATCCTCACGGCAGTTGAGGATGTTCCCGATAACTTCCTTGAGATCAGGAGCAACCGTCTGGAATATCCACAGGCCGCTCAGCGCAGCGATGATCCCGACCATGACCGCGATGCACCGATTGATGAACTCTTTTTCATAAACGACATTTACGATGACAAACAAGAAGACGAAAAGGTGTACCGCATACGCAAGCTGGAATAACGAGGCGTGTGCCGATAATGCGAACGGCAACACCGATGGAAGGGTGCCCCCAAGAACGTCCCGGTACAGCGAAAGCAAACGGGGGCTGAGGAAAGACAGCGCTCCGGGCGGCACGGAAACGATATGTGCCGCTGAAACTGCCAGCAGTACGACAGCCGGAAGGAAAAGGCCGTTACGAACCCAGTACACGGTACCGGTCAAAGCAAACCGCGCATACCAGCCGCACATCAGGACAAGCGCAGAGGCGCCCAGAAAACCGCCAAGATAGTCCTGCATGGTACCGTATAACAGGAAAACGACGATCGTCGCGATAATGACGACCGCCTCGATCAATCCGTCGCAAAAAGCGATGACCCGTTCACGCCTCATCTCACATCCATGCTATGCCGTAAAAAAGGAAAAAAACGAACGATACCGCTCGGGCTCCGGTGTATTGACATACTCGCCCGCAATGATCTTTCCCGGCGTTTCACGAACCATCGCGTCGGCCTCTTCGGTCCCGGCGATACGCGCCGCGACCTTCACCCCGGCCGAAAGCACCGGCGGCCGCGTCACCGGCGAATGCGCGTCGCTCGCGATAACGTGCGCCATGTTGCATTTCAGCAGCTTCTTCGCCGTGTCGCGCGCCCCCGCCCCGAACATCCCGCAGAGGCTTCCGGCGGTGATCTGCGCCAACGCCCCCTTCGATATAAACTCGTACAAAATATTCGGATCCTTTTCGATGAACACATTCCGCTCGGGATGCGTGACGACCGGCGTAACCCCTGCAAGCTGAAGCTGGAAGATAAAGTCGGCTATATGCATCGGGATAACCTGCGAGGGAAGCTCGATAAAGATATACTTACCGGTATCGTTGAGCGTCAAGGCCTCGCCGTTCTTGATATGATCGACGAGCCGCTCGGTGATCCTGACGTCTGCGCCGGGATAGAGCGTTACCGGTATCTGCGCCTCAAGGAAAGCCGCCCGGAGTGACTCCACCGCCGGAAGGATGTTCTGCCGGTTGTTCTCGTACGTATCATTAAAAGCGTGAGGTGTCGCGACGATCCCTGTAACGCCGTCACGCGCAGCGATCCTTCCCATCTCGAGCGATTCCGCGAGCGTCTTCGCTCCGTCATCGAGCCCCGGCAGGATGTGACAATGCAGATCGATCATAGAAACCGTCCTTTTGCGATTGCCGCGCGTGCGGACAAAAAAATAGTTAACAGCGAACATCCCTCAGCTAACAGGGCTTCTGTAGACTGTGGACTGTCCGCTGTTAACTAATCGTGCCGGAGCCGCATGCGCTACGCCGGCTGCCGGCAATTGGGCGCAGGCTCCCCGGGGAAAGCTACCTCACACCAATTCTTTTTCGAGCTTCTTCTCTCCCGCCGCTTTGCTGGCATCCGCCTGCGGTTCGCGACGACGTTTTTCTTTCCCCTCTTCCCCGTAGTAGGAATAATTATATCGATAATAGTAATAGTAATAATACGCGTCCTTGTGCAGCGCGACGTTGTTGAGAATAACACCGAGGATCTTACCGTTCGCGTCCTGTATCTTCTGCTTGCCGTACGCGCACGCCTCGCGCGGGGTTTTTCCGCTCTGAACGACGAGGATGACGCCGTCCGAGATCGCGCCCATGATGACCGCGTCGGTAACGGCGGAGATCGGGGGGCAGTCAAAGACGATACGGTCGTAGCGCACCGCCAGCTCGCCCAAAAGCTCGACCATCTTCTTCGAATGGAGCAGCTCCGACGGGTTCGGCGGTATCGGTCCGCACGGGATGATGCTGAGGTTGGGCACCTTGGTCGGCTTGACGACAGCATCAAGCGTCGCGCCGCCGACAAGAAGGGTGCTCAGGCCGACCGTGTTATCGATGCCGAACGTCTTGTGCATACGGGGCTTTCTCATGTCGGCGTCGACCAGCAGCACCCGGTCGCCGGCGTTCGCCATCACGATGGCGACGTTCGCCGCCGTCGTCGTTTTACCTTCTTTTGGGTTCGAGCTGGTCACGGTCATGACACGCGGCGCGGACCCCGGCGTCGCGAACATGATCGCGGTCCTCACGGCGCGGTACGCCTCGGAAACGGTCGATTTAGGCTGCTCGAACGTCAGCAGATCGATATCGCTCATCTTCTTCGCTTCCTTGCGCTGGACCGACGGCACAAACCCGAGGAACGGCAGCTGCAGGTGATTCTCCACATCCTCCGGCGATTTGAGCGTATTGTCGAGAGACTCGAGAAGGAACGCCATACCGACGCCGGCGATAAGCCCGATGACAACGGCCAGCCCGATGTTCAGGCGGACGCGCGGCTTCACCGGCTTCATGGGCGGATACGCATACTCGATGACCTCGATGTTATTCGTCTTGATCGACTGGGAGAGGTTCGTCTCCTTGCTGCGCTGGAGGAGATTACCGAGAAGATCCTTATTGCTTTCCGTTTCACGGCTCAGGACGTTGTACTGTATGAGCGTCTTATGAAGCTTCAGAGTCCGTTCATCCTCCTCTTTGATACGGCCTTTGATGGCATCAAGCTGGGACTTCACCTCAATGATGCTCGGATGCTTCTCGCCGTACTTCTTTTTCATCTCGGCGAGCTTCGTCTCGCAGTCGTTCGCCTCCATCTCGAGCTTCCGCTTGCGTTCGAGGTATCCCTCCGTCGGCAGGTCAGTCAGCGCGTTCGTTTCCTTATATCGCTGAAGCGCGTTCTCCGCATCCTTCACCCGCTGTTTAAACGAACCGACCTCGTTGTTCAGGAACGAGATGGCATCTTCCGTCGCGCGCAGTTTCCGCGCAAGGTTCTCTTCACGATATATTTCGGAAACTTTATTCGCGACCGTGGCAGCCCGCACAGGGTCATTGTGATCGACGGTGATCTTGACAAGACGCGTATTGAGCACCGGCACGACATTGACCGACTTCTCGAACGACATGAACGGATAGGGGTTTTTATTCTTACCGTAATAAGGGTCTTCTTTGAGGTTCAGCGCCTTGTACACCTTCTCGAGGATGCCGAGGCTCTTAATGATCTTATACTGCGTCTGGTAATAGTCACGGTACGAGAATCCTTCGTCGCCGAGCGACAGCACCTCTTTCTGACTGAAGTTGACGACCGTCGGCGCCTCCTTGTCAATCAGCAGCGTGGCCGCTGCGCGGAAGATCGGTTCCTGTTGGAGCGTCGAGATCGTTACTGTCACCACAATGATCAGAAAGAGTGAAATAACGATCCATTTCCGCTTTAGTATGATCTTGAAGTAGTCCCGGAGCGTCATCTCATGACCGCCAACTGACGTGCGCGCTGTTTGATCTTCCATCATACCACCTTCGCTTTGCCTGAGTTAATGTTAGAAGAAGC
>ERZ795055.2040-NODE-2040-length-15645-cov-5.393906_pt1 | contig 15645 bp, 15 predicted proteins | sample MGYA00375139_ERZ795055 | MGnify/ENA primary metagenome ERZ795055 (study PRJEB30184, sample SAMN05720283) | anaerobic digester metagenome | isolation source: active sludge of municipal wastewater-treating anaerobic digesters | place: USA | collected 2015-01-23 ... | reverse complement strand
CGGGTTTTTCTTTCTTCATAAACAAAAATTTATGAGACAATTTAACTTCACATCTGACTATAGAATTGTACTGCAGTACGACCAAAAATAATAAAGATTACTAAATAAATGCCGGAACATTTATTAACATACTGAGCGCCTTTTTAAACAAAATGAACCCGGGAAAGGATCAGTTTATCCTCCTGTGGGTGATTGGATCTTTTATTATCAGATAGTATTTTGACCTGGGATCCGGGCGATGCTTTATCACAAATGATTTTTCATAAGGTGAAGGCATCATACGGTGCTTAGAGTAAAATCTGTCAGCCCCCGGGTAGAACTCTCTCTCTTCTGCTATTGTGAAATCGCGGAATGACCTGATCTCCGGAGGGCAATTAAAGATGCTGTCTTTTCCTGATTCGCAGGCTGGTGGATATATCGAATCATTTAAAGCTTCGGGATTGATGATGTTATTGTCCATATCAATTGACGGGATCCCCCCGGGAACTATTTCTATCTTTTTCGATTCTTTGTATCCGGGGCAATTTTGTCCGTTTTGTCCGGTTAAGGGGAAGGAAAATATAAAAAGAACAACCGGAATGAGATGATACATTTTCATGGCAGGAAAGTTATAACCTCTTTTGTTCTGCTTATTTTACCACAAAAATCATTCCGGATCAATAAATTACAGCATTAATTATGTTAATTAACATTTCTTATTATGGTTTTTACAACGACACGGAAGGGCATAGCCGTCAACTTAACGGAGTTTTGTGGGCAAAAGTTTCCCCTCCTTTTTTTAAGGAGGGGTGGCCAGACTACAAGACCATCTAATAGGCAGAAATATAGATGTTCTGGCCGGGGTGGTTTATTTAATTCTGAGAAAGAAGTCCACTTTTGGTAAGTCCACATTAACCACCCCGGCCGGGAAAAGGACAATTGTGAACATTTCAATAATAGTAATCCCGGCCACCCCTCCTTTAAAAGGAGGGGAAACTTATTTAGTTAAATACCTGATAATTACAACAATTTTTATGATTAGTATTTTCCTTAAGTTTACGGCTATGCCCTTAAGGGAGAAAGCTGAAAGACAGTCCTGTCGTTAAAATCTGTATAAAATTTTTCAGTAAACATTAAAATAAATTTGACTTCGGCATTTTTATGAAGTAAATTTATAAAGGAATTAATTTGCAATTTATTAAGTTTAGACCAGCCAGCCCACCCATTTCGATACGAATTCTAAATCAGGTTAGGAGTAGTTACATAGAGTTACAGGGCTGGCTCTCTTTTTTCACTCAATTTCAAATGCGATAACCTGGTTCTCATTCCTCCTTATACCATAAATTATCTTTTTATCCTTTTCGGAATGATCAAAAGCTATACCCTGTCCCGGAACCGGCGTTTCGATTGTTGTAATATGCTTCAGGGTAAAACCTGTACCGGGTATTTCCATAACATAAATTTCAGGTCTGTCGTGCCCTGTACAATATAATCTCCCGTCCCTTCCAAATGCAGCTCCCGAATTGCTTCTTGGGATGAACAATTTAATAATTTCCTCAGGAAATATCCACGATCCGACCCTCTGCCATTTTTTGTCGAATTTCACAACTGATGTCCAGCGCGTGTCTTTTCCTTCACTTGATCCGGCGCCTGTATAATGTGCAAAACCTGCAAACCAGTATCCTTCACGCCAGTCTATCCATGTAAGGGATCCGGTATAAATACCAAAACTATGATTTCCGATATGTTCAAGGGTGGATGTATCAAATATCTCCACAGATCCTGCCATGGGAGAATCAGGATAATTTGAAGAAGCACAATAAAGTCGCCCTTTAATAACAATGCCGCTGTTTAGATGAGATATACCTTCACCGGTACCATCCCACTTTACCAGAAGTTTTCCATCCTTCTTATCGTGCTTCGTTATTGTGCTGTTATTTATAGCGTAGAAATAATTCCTGTCAACTGCTATAGCCTGTTTCACTTCCGGGACATCATATATTTTAACTACAGCGGCTTTTTGACCCGATGACGAAGAAAATATAACAAGAACAGTAATTAAGGTAAAGAGCATTCTAATCATAGTGGATGGGATTTGAACAATTTGACAAAATACAAATATAGTTTTATTAATGGCTGATTAAATTTGACGATACCATCATTTTAATTGACAAAAATCTGATTAGTAATAAGTTGAAATTTACAGGAATGCCTATTTTTATAGTTTGCTTTTTAATAAAGGAGGTATTGACCATCCTTTCTGTGATAGCTTAAGCAGTAACTAATTGATCTTATAACAATTAGGTACAAATATCATCTGGTTTCTGCAAAATGACAACACTAAAAAATAATATACCAAAACAGAAACTCCTCCGGGGTCTGATTATATTATTTATTTTTATTTCCGGTACTCTTTTACACGCGCAAAGTCAGAGTTTTAATCTTACTGTTCAGAATATTATTCAGACCGTGGGCAGGACTCTCGAGTTTGATGTATTTCTTCAAAATACCGATCCTTCCCAGAGTTTCGAGTTAGCCAGCTGCCAGCTTGGATTCCTTATGAATTCACTTATTTACACCGGAGGAAACCTTTCAGCTAAAATTGATAATTCAGGATCCGGACTGAATGAAAACCAGCAGTTTACGGTGAAGCCTGTTGTTGAAAACAGCCTTTCAGGATATCCCGACCGTACACTTGTCAGGCTGGGTACAACTCCCAAGGTACCAAACCAGGGAACAATTATATCTTCGGTCGCACCGGGGACATTGCTGACCCGTTTTATTCTTACCAGCTCTGTTGATTTTAAAGTTAATTCCACACCGGATATTACCTTTACTTCGAGTACTGCTTCATCACCGCTCTCTCCGACCAAAGTGGAGGTATTTATAATTATCTGGGGTGGAAAATACAAAAAACAATTAACTGTAACTCCCGGGGTTAATGCCCTGGTAAATGAAAACCCGGTTCTTAATCCGATGAGTCTCCCTGAGGTATTTGAAGTTACCGGCACCGGCGCATATTGCAGCGGAACGGAAGGCCTTCCAGTCGGTTTGAACGGATCACAATCAGGTGTAAAATATACATTGTTTAAAAATAATGTCCCCCTGGAACCGTCGATTGAAGGTACGGGCAGGGAGATCACTTTCGGCAATCAGCTTAGTGGTACATATACTGTTACTGGTGCCAATGAAGCAGGACTGACTGAAATGAAAGGGAGCGCCGTCATAAGTGAAAATCCTTCACCATCAGCTCCTGTACCGGGTATTATAACCGATCCTCTATGTGATATGGCCACAGGCAGCGTGATCATCAATGGTTTACCTGAGGATGGGCCATGGACATTACTGCGTGATCCCGGAAATGTCAGTATTCCGGGAAATGGCAGCAGTACGATTGTATCTGAACTGTCTCCCGGAACATACACTTTTAAAGTCATTAATTCACTCGGATGCATTTCAGTCCGGTCGGTAGATGTTACAATAAAAGATCCTCCGCCATTACCCGCAATTCCCGAAGTTTCTGTCAACTGCTCGGCAGGATACGGGAAGGCTGTGGTGACTGTAAACTCTCCGGTTGGAGATGGTTTTGAGTACAGGCTTGATAACGGAGTTTTTCAGGCTACCCCGGTTTTTAACCTTGTTGCCAATGGAAACCATACAGTTACCGTCAGGAATTCTTTCGGATGTACTACGACAGGGCCATCATTTGAAATAGCATGCGGATGTGCAAATCCGCCGGTCATCATACCCGGAAGCCTCACGGGAATTACCTGCGGGACAGCAATGATAACTGTTACAAACAACAGGTTCGGGGGAAGTGCAACAAGTGTTACAATTACAGAAAATGGCGGCGGGACAGTTATTCCGGTTTCCACAAATACTACTCCTTTCGATTTCGTATATGTCCCGGTGGAATCAGATATCGGTAAAACGATACTTATTACAATAACAACAAATAATCCTGATGGCTTTCCCTGCGAGCCTGCAACAGATGTTTATACTTTAACAGTCAGTCCTGTTCCAACACCTCCTGTCCCCAGTACTATAACTCAGCCAACATGTGCAATTCCGACAGGAAGTGTAATTCTCTCGGGACTTCCTGCTTCCGGCACCTGGGAATTGACAAGGAACCCGGGTAATGTGATAATAACCGGTACGGGAACCAGTACAACAATAGCAGGACTCACTTCCGGAACTTACACATTTATAGTTAAGAATTCAACGGGATGCTCATCAGAGTCTTCATCTGATGTTATCATTCAGTCTCAGCCTCAGACTCCTGCTGCTCCTGTTGTGGCAACAATAACCCAGCCGACATGCACCGATCCTTCAGGAAGCGTTATGCTTAGCGGATTACCTCAGCCCGGTTCATGGACAGTTACTGTTTCCCCGGGAGGAATTACAAAAAGGGGAGAGGGGCCCACTACAACGATAACAGGCCTTACTGCAAATAGTTATACATTCATTGTAGCAAATGCCAACGGATGTGTTTCCCAGCCCTCAGCAAATGTCGTCATACAGGCACAACCGGAAACTCCAACCCCACCTGTCCCGGGAACAATGACTCCACCAACATGTTCGGTGGCAACAGGGAGTATTTTACTTACCGGATTACCTGCACAGGGCAGCTGGACTATCACACGTTATCCGGGTGCTGTAAAAATAAATGGTTCGGGAATAAGCCGGACTGTTTCAGGACTTCAGCCGGGGACGTATTATTTCACGGTAACATCAGCATCCGGCTGTACATCAGCCCAGTCTGGATATGTTATAATTCCCGTTCAGCCAATAACACCTCAGGCTCCTGTTATCGGACAGATAATTCAGCCCACGCATTCTGTTGCCACGGGAGGCGTAGTTCTTATAGGTCTGCCGGCATCATATGAATGGAAGCTTACAAGATACCCGGGGGGAATAATCACACCCGGCACCGGTACTTCGGTAACTGTAAGCGGTCTGCAACCGGGTACATATACTTTTACGGTTACAAGTCCGGAAAATTGTACTTCACCGCCATCAGCCGCCGTCGTAATAAATGAACAACCCGGACCAGTCAGTTTTGTGATCAATGACCCTCCGACAATATGTTCAACAATCACGGTCGATCTGACTAATCCGGCAATTACTGCCGGCTCGGATGAGAGACTAACATTTTCTTACTGGATCGACAAGGATGCCACAAAAGCTTTGCATAACCCTACAGAAGTATCCGAAGGCACATTCTATATTAAAGGAACCCTGACCATTGGTGATAATACCGATTATTTCGAAGTAAAACCTGTAAATGTGACCGCTGACCAGATGCCAGTTGCCGATGCGGGTCCTGACCAGGTCCTGATAAATACATTTGAAGCAACTATGGACGCACTGCAGCCGGAATATGGTACCGGGATATGGTCGGTACTATCCGGAAGCGGGAATTTTTCGGATAACAGCGATCCGAAAACCGGAGTGACAAATCTTATATACGGCAGGAATGATTTTCTGTGGACGGTTTCAAATGGTGTTTGTCCCAAAGCTACTGATGAACTAATAATTATCGTGGAAGACCTTCTGATACCATCCCTGATCACCCCTGATATGGACGGTAAGAATGATTATTTAGTATTACGGGGGCTCACATCTCTTGGCAAAACAGAGATTGTTATATTCGACAGGAGGGGGGCGAAGGTTTATTGGAACAGTAACTATGATAATACCTGGAACGGTATTGATCATAAAGGCAATCCATTACCTGACGATACATATTTCTATGTTATCAGGACAGAGAGCGGTAAATCCATGAGCGGATTTATAGTGGTCAGAAGATAAAAAAACGTATTAAAAAACGTATTAAAAAACGTATTAAAAAACGTATTTTAATACGTTGAAGCGAGTTTAGTACCCGGAGCCGGTACATAACAGGTAAATCATAAGGAAACATTAAATCAGTAGCAACAAATATATCAGTATTATATGATGAAATAAAGATAAATAATTTTCTGATATATTGCTTATTGTTTATTAATATTTGTATCCTGTTTGTATCCCATTAATAAAATAATTGTACATTTGGAAAAGAAAAGATACAATTAACCGGATATGAGAAAAAAGAATAATCAAAAAACTAAGATCATTAACTATTCACCCGGGAGAGGGTTAAATGTAAGGTTAAGAGGTAAAAGGCTGGCCAATAATATCATTTCTTTATATCTCGATTATTACCAGGGATATATTAAAGACAATGACAAGATTAAAACAAAAAGAAAGGTTGAATATCTTAAGATATATTTAACTGATAATCCCGGAACACCTGAGGAAAGACTAAAAAATGATGAGGCCCTTAGATTAGCTCAAATGATAAGAAATAACCGGGAAAGTGATTTACAACACAATTCAGAGGGATTAATTGCACCATTCCGGAAAAAAACAAACTTCATTGATTATTGTGAGGCATATCAGAACAGCTATCAAAAGAAAGATATAAGAATGATTAAGGCAGCTATTTCTGAATTTAAATCTTTTACAAATCAGAATTATCTTACACCTGCCTTAATTGATGAGGCAAAAGTAAAAGGATACAGGGACTATCTTATAAACAAATTTCATGGAGAAACACCAAATTCAGTTTTTGCCAGGTTTAAAAAAATTCTGAATGCAGCGACAGAAGAGGGACTATTTATTAAAAATCCAGCTCAAAAAATAACTTGCAAGATACCTGAGGGGATACCAAAAGAGATATTAACACCTGATGAAATAATAAAGCTATCAAAAACGGAATGTGGAAATACTCAAATTAAAAGAGCGTTCCTGTTAAGTCTTAATACCGGACTGAGGTTTGTAGATATTACTGATTTGAAATATAAGCATATTACAAACGGACTAATTAAGAAGCCTCAGCAAAAAACCGGGAGAGAGGTATCTATTGACCTCAACAATACAGCAATTAACTTAATAGGTAAAATGGGTCAGCCTGATGAGTTTATTTTTAATCTACCCTCATTTAACGGATGCATAAAGACATTAAGAAACTGGGCTAAAAAAGCCGGGATTAATAAAAAAATTACCTGGCATTCTGCCCGGCACAGTTTTGCAACAATTCTATTAATGAATAAAACAGACATTAAAACGGTCGGTAGCTTATTAGGACATTCAAAAATAGAGCATACTCAAAAATATACTCATATAGTAAATGAATTAAAAGCCCAGGCAGTTAAATCATTACCGGACATTACAATTTAACTGTATTTAGTAAATAAAATTGAAAAAGTTATAAATGAATAGAAAAGACTTTAAACATTGGCTTATTGGGTATCCTGATTATAAAGAGGTTGCTTGGGAATACAATACAGGCAGAAATTACCAGCATAAACAGGATTTAGCTGCAATATTTTGGAACGGGTATATTTATATTGAACAAAAATTTGAAAGTTATTATAAAGAGTTTTCATTAATTCCGTTTGATGTTTTTAATGACCTAATATTCAGATTTAGGCAGTCATTTCCAAAAACAGGCAGAATTGAGGGAATAAACTATTTTGATGATCTTATTGAGTTATTAATGCAAAGATATTCACCCCAAAAGGATGAGGCTGCAAAAGGCATTAAAACAGGTTTTCAGAGTAGTTTAACCGATGAACAGATACAAATCCTATTTGAAAAACTAAAGGGGAAATACATTGATAAAAATACTGATGAGAGCCATTTTAAAGCCATATTCAAACCGGATCCCCTGCCCTATGATTTTATACCGATTATAAAGACTAAACAATTTACAGATACTCTTTTAGCTTATTTCATTAGTGAATTATTCCAGAAAGAAAATCAATCTGATTATTGGTCTATTTCTTTAAATTGTTTTGATAAGGCAGAGAATTTGAAACAATCTTTATATAATGCCTTTACCTATAATCCTGAGGGAAAACCAATGGGATACAAACAAATTGATGCAATCCTGAAAAGCATTTACACCCCTTTACAGTAAACGGCTGTCTATTCTAATACTTTTTTTTATTTCTGAATCTTTGTTTGTCTTTGAAAATCAAAGATGACTTTGGCCAAAGTCCATTTATTAAGTAAACATTTCAATAAATGGAATCTATTATTTTGGATTTACTAAAAAGGCAGGGTGAAAAACTGACAAACATTGAAACACTCTTAACCATTTCAAAAACTGTCCTAAACCTGGATGAGGCTTGCACCTTAACCGGATTATCAAAGAGTCATATTTATAAATTGACTTGCTGGGGAAAGATCCCATACTATAAACAGGCCAAACATTTATATTTTGACCGGCTGGAGCTGGAAAACTGGCTGAAAACCAACCGTTTTAAGCCCTCTGAGGAACTGGAAAAAGAAGCCTCAACCTATGTTGCTCTTAATAGGAAAGGGGGTTTAAAATGATCCTGACAGATTACTATAAGGGGGAAAAGCTAACAGAAAAACAAAGCCGGTTTGATATAACAGCCTCTACCGGGGAATATGATTTATTTGAAAGTCTGTTAATCAATAAAAAGGTTTTCAATGTCGGGGGGTTATCTTTTAACTATGTATCCCGACCAGAAAGATGGAACGGAAAGAAAACAGATTATGCCATAACAAAAGGCAGCCATAACATAACCTCAATCAAAAGACCAAACATTGAAACACCTTTTGGATATGGGGATATTAACGGCTCAAATGATGGGTGTATTATTGTTTATAATTCTGATTTTAAAGAGGCTGGTATTAGAACTATTGAAATATTAATTGCAAGGGGATTAAGAAATGATACAAACAGTTTATGGGATCTGTTTACTGATGGGGAATTAAATACAGATGTTGAACAATTGAGAAAGAAAGCAGTTACAAAAAATGTAACCAGGCTGAACCAGGGGCTAGGGGTTTAATTACCCCTTTCCCTATGTTAAGGTGTATACGGTGTATCAGAGATGAACACCGTTAAAACTCTCTCCGATATTGGAATAAGCAGATTTGTACCCCGTTTTTGTAACCAAAGAAGAGTTTTTTCCTGTCATAAAAAGAGCAAAACCCAGAACATTATAAGGATACAATTAAAAATTATGAGAACTATAAAATAGACAAATTGGACACTATTACAAGAGCTGCAAATGTATGATAATATTGAAATGATATTGAATAAAGATACAAGCCCGGGAACTGATTTCTTAAATGAGATCCCTCAATATTTGACTTTGGTAGTAAATGAGGGGACAGGTCAGACCGGAAATTATGTTATCGGATATTTGGATAATATCAAAGTAAAAATATCAGAAAACAGGGTCAAATTATCCGATTTTAGCATATGTAAATACTGGCTGGGGGATAACTTCAAAACATTGACAAAAGGGGATACAAGGCAAGCAATTGAGAAAATCAGTAATATTTTACACTTACCTTTTAACCGGGCAAATATTACCGGAATAGATTTTGCAAATAACTTCATTATGCTATATCCTGAAAAGGTGTATTATCCCTATTTGGGGACAGCTCAATATTACAATAGATTAGAGCAGCCAAACGGTTTATATTATAATAACAGGTTGAGGCAATTAGTATTTTATGGCAAGGAATATGAGCAAAGAGTTAAAAGGCAAGTGATCCCGGAACTGTATAAAAACAGGAATGTTTTAAGATATGAATTGAGGCTAAGAAAGAGATTGAGACAGCAATTAAAACGGCAGGAAATTACAGCCGGTTTGCTATCTGATGAGGTATTTTATAAAGATGTATTAAGTAAGTGGAAAAATGAATATTTGGCAATCCAGAAAATCAATTCAAAATTAATCAATATGAAACCGACAGGCAGTAAAAAGGAATTGGCTGAAAATTTGGCTTTATACACAATAATAGAGCTGGGACAATCCCAGGTATTAAGTAAGGTTAAGGAATGGCAGCAAAGGGGGGAAATAAGCAAAAAACAGGCTTATGACCTGAGGACATTCATAATTCAATTAAGTAGAAACCCTATTGATGAGAAAGGGAATGATTTAATAAATGAACTGGACAGAAAAGTTAAAGAGGCTGCCCGGTATTGGTAACTCTTTTGTTAAGGTGTATTTTGTACCCTGATTTTGTAACCGGGTTATTTTCTAAAGTAGATTTAAATAGATGGATGAGGCATTAATATTTTGGATTTTTAAGAAGTTAGGAAAACAAAGAGGTTATGTATTGACTTCTGATGAGTGGAAAGAATTTATACCTTGTTCAGAAAAAGAAATGATTAATAAATTTGACAAATGGCAAAAGGAATTAAGACAGGGGGCCGGGTGCAAGGGACACCAAACAAATTAACGGCAGAAATGAGAGAGACGCTAAAAACAATACTTAATAAGGAAATTGAAATTCTCCCGGAGCTGTTAAAAAAGATGGACCCGGAGAAAAGAGCTGAGATATTGACCAGGTTACTGCCATTTATTATGCCAAAGAATTATAACATAGAAGAGCGGGGGGAAATTATTATTGATTTTACAACTGATGACTCATAACTGATGACTGAATTTTAACAGCAAAAAAAATTGAAAATACCGGAAATCATGCCTAACTTTCAATGTACTAATTTAAAAAATCTTTGATCATGAGAATATTCAGTATTATTAAAGATAATCCTAAAGTGTGTCCCTATTGTGGGGTTCAAATCAATAAGGAGCCAAAAAGAAAATTCAAATGTCCTTCATGTAGGAAGGAAATATATATTCAAAAAATCAATAATAGAATAAAGTTAATCACAATAGATGATAATGAAATAATTAAAAATGAAAGGCAAAAAGAAATCGACAAAATTAATTCAGCCAACAATCAAATAAGTTTCTTTAATGCCTACAATTCTGGATTGTGTACAGGTAAGCAATGGTTAACAAGTGGTAAACAAGATGTTAGGGAGAGTCATAAATATTATGAGAATTTAGGTTGGAAGGATATGGATTATGAATATGCCCCTGGGTTAAAGTATCCGGGTGATCCTAACTGTACAAATGAAGATGAATTAAGGGGATGTCGCTGTACAATTGTTTTCAACGTGGATTAAAAATTATTGATATCTTTTTATTGTCGATTTTAAATAGAAAAATATTATTCCTAAAGTACATTATTAATGTTATTTGTATCCTATTTGTATCCCATAAAACAAAAAGCCTCTCAATATCAGTTTATTAAGAGGCTTTATCTGTACCCGGAGCCGGGATCGAACCGGCACAGCATTGCTGCCACTGGTGTTTGAGACCAGCGCGTCTACCTATTCCGCCATCCGGGCAGGTTTAGTCGTGCGGTCATGCAGTCGTGCAGTCATGCAGTCGTGCAGTCGTGCAGTCTTGAATGGCTGTGCAAATTTAAAACAAATATTGAATTTAGACCCTCTTCAGGGGATGGGGTTTCATTTTAATCTCAGCAGTTCCACTTTCCTGAATTCCACAGGGTGACTCTCAGCCTGTAAACAAATATATCCTTCCTTCAGAAGGGTACCATCCGGAACAGGATAATCAGCGGGTTTGTTGGTACCACCTACCTGGGGCTTCGAATATGTAAGAACCGTATCTCCCTCAACAATATGATGTATAATACTGTCGCCATAAACTACAAGTTCGGCAGTAACCCAGATATCTCCGTGATAGGTCTTCGAAGAAGAGTTATTGCAATGATTCGTAATTAGGGTATCATTCATTACTATATTTGTCCCGGGAGTACAGACATTCAAAGTAGACCGGGGATCAGTGCCGTTACCTCCGAGAAACTGGGCTTCAATTGAAACCGGGAAATCCTGGTCGACCAGCATTGATTCGGGCGATTGTGAATGCAACATTACTCCGCTGTTCCGGAATGCCCATCCCTGACCGCCGGGCACCTGATCGCCAACAAACCTGTACTCGATCCTGAGCTTATATTTCGAAAATGGTTCATTATAGAAAATATGCCCGTACTCGGCATTGAACTTTTCATATTCATCGTACCTCACCACCATGGCCCCGTTTTTAACCCTGAATGTATTTTTGTAATTGACATTGACGGGAGAACCTTTTATCTTAATTGTCCATCCTGTAAGATCTTTGCCGTTAAAAAGCTGGATCCATTCCTCTTTTTCAGCTTTATTGGTTCTGGTTCCGCAGGAAACTGCGATCATTAACAATGACAGTAAAATGATTGATTTTCTCATAAATGAAATTTATTTTATTATTTCTAATTTATAATTAACCACGGAGTTCACGGAGTTTATCACGGAGTTACACGGTTCAGACAGCCGCTGAGCCGTTGAACCGTTGAACCGTTGCACCTGTCATTTCTCTGATTGTATTTTCTATCCCCCGGGCATCATAACCACATTCCCTGTATAACTCTTCCTGTGTACCCTGTTCGACAAAATAGTCGGGTATGCCGAGCCGCCTTATTTCGGCAATATAATGATTATCGCACATGAATTCAATAATGGCGCTTCCGAACCCTCCTTTCAGAACACCATCTTCGACAGTAATTATTTTCCTGAATTTTTTAAATACAGAATGAAGTGCTTCGGTATCCAGGGGCGAAACAAAGCGCATATCCCAGTGGGTTACGGAAATTGATTCAACGGATAGTTTCTTAACCACTTCAGCGACATCATTCCCCGTATGACCAATTGATAATATGGCAATATCATCACCTTCGCTCATAAGCCGGGCTTTGCCTACAGGTATCTCAGTGAAGGGTTTTTGCCAGTCAGCAATAATTCCGGATCCTCTCGGATACCTGATGGAGAAAGGGCCTCCGGTTTTATCGAGCTGGGCTGTGTACATTAGATTCCTGAGTTCCACGGCATCCATCGGGGCTGAGACAATTATATTTGGGATCGACCGCATGAAGGCAATGTCAAAAAATCCATGATGTGTTGCTCCGTCAGATCCTACGAGTCCTCCCCGGTCGATGCAGAATACCACATGAAGGTTCTGCAGGGCAACATCATGAATAACCTGATCGTATGCTCTCTGGATAAATGACGAATAGATATTGCAGAACGGGATCAATCCCTGGGTGGCCAGTCCTGCAGAGAATGTCACTGCATGCTGTTCTGCAATGCCCACATCGAAGGTTCTTTCAGGCATCTCCTTCATCATTATGCACAGGGAGCATCCTGAAGGCATGGCAGGAGTAATACCGACGATTTTTTCATTCATCCTTGCCAGTTCGAGTATTGTTTTCCCGAAAACCTCCTGGAAAGGCGGAGGAGCATCTTTTTTTGTGGTATTTATTATCTCACCGGTCTGTTTGTTAAATTTCCCCGGAGCATGGAATTCTGTCTGCCTTTCTTCAGCCTGTTTGAATCCTTTTCCTTTTACTGTAAGACAATGGAGAAGTTTGGGTCCTTTGATCCTTTTCAGATCCTCAAGGACTTTTGTAAGGTGAAGGACATCGTGACCGTCGATCGGGCCGAAGTACCTGAAGTTCATTCCCTCGAAAAGGTTGCTCCTGTCGAGTATTGTACTTTTAAATCCTGCCTCAAGCTGGGCAGCCAGGGTTCTGGCATTGGGGCCAAGTTTTCCGGCACGGCCCAGGAAGTTCCAGATCTTATCCTTGAATTTATTATAGGTACCGCTTGTTGTTATATCGAGAAGATATTCCTTAAGGGCTCCGACATTGGGATCGATGGCCATATGGTTATCATTAAGGATAACAAGGAGGTTGGATTTTGCAATACCGGCATTATTGAGCCCTTCGAAGGCTTCTCCGGCGGTCATTGCGCCGTCGCCGATCACAGCAACAACGTGCCGGTTCTCTCCCTTGCGGTGTGCAGCCACTGCCATACCCAGTGCTGCTGAAATTGAAGTTGATGAATGCCCTGTCCCGAAGGCATCATATTCACTTTCCCTTATCTTCGGGAAGCCGCTGATTCCTTTGTATTTCCTGTTTGTCGGAAACCTGTCGCGCCGGCCTGTGAGGATCTTATGACCATAAGCCTGATGTCCGACATCCCAGATGATCTTATCGTAGGGTGTATTGAAAACATAATGAAGAGCAACGGTCAGCTCCACAACACCAAGACTCGCCCCGAAGTGGCCGGGGTTATTGCTTACTTCATCAATTATGAACTGCCTGAGTTCCGAGCTTACCTTTATGAGATCGGACGGCTCCAGCTTCCTGAGATCTTCTGGAGATGATATCTTGAATAGCAGGCTTTCACCCGGATTCATTTAAACAACAATTTAGGCAGCAAATATAACAATTATTATTCGGCAGTGTTTGCTCAGGCATAAACGGGATTTTCTTAATTTTGCCGTGTCTGTCCTTTTAAAGCGACAATATCAGATTGAAGAAAAGAGTTTTATTCATAAAATCATTTGAGATATGACCAGAAAACTTATCATTCCCCTGTTGATAATATATGTCATGTCAGCAACATCATGTGTTACCGGAAAGAAATACAGGACACTTCAGGATACGAGCAGGCAGTTCATGGATGAGAGAGATAATCTCAGGAGTGCAAATATTGCCCTTGAGATGACCAACCGGGAGCTTGAATCAAAAATGTCAATGACTGAGCAGGAGATCAATAAAATAAAGGAGGAGATAGTAAAAGCGAATAATGCGAAAGATAAGGCGGTGCAGGATTATAATACTATCTCAGGCAGGTATAATGATCTTCAGAATGCTCAGGAAGAGCTGATCAGGGGGAATGTCAGGGAGACACAGAAGCTGCTTACGGAGTTACAGGCGGCACAGGAGAACCTGAAGAACAAGGAAGACATGCTCAGACAGCTCGAGCAGACGCTTGATACCAAGAAAGCATCGCTTGACGAACTTACCTTTGAGCTTGAAAAACGCAATGCAAGGCTTGTTGAGCTTGAAAAGATACTGGATGCACAGAAGAGAATTGCACAGGATCTTAAGAACAAGGTCTCGGAAGCCCTGCTGGGATTTGAGAACAACGGTCTTACCGTTTCCCAGAAGAACGGGAAAGTATATGTTTCCCTTGATGAACAGCTCCTTTTCAGATCAGGAAGCTGGGAAATTGATGCCAACGGACGAAATGCACTGAGAAAGCTCTCTGCAGTTCTCGAAAGAAATCCCGGTATCCAGATAACCATTGAAGGCCATACCGATAATGTTCCGTATAATTCCGGAGGGAGCCTTCTGAGAGATAACTGGGATCTGAGCGTAAAAAGGGCCACAACAGTTGTAAGAGTTTTGCTTGAAGGTTCAAAGATCGATCCGGAGAGACTTACAGCTGCAGGACACGGTGAATTCATGCCTGTAGATCCGGGAAATACATCAGATGCCCGCCAGAAGAACAGAAGGACTGAGGTGGTCCTTACTCCCGATCTGACAGAGCTATACAGGTTGATCGACAAATACTGAAATTTGCTTTAGTTCTTCTTTGACAGATTTGAAAAATTGTCCTGTTTTAATCCTTGATTCCTAAAGGGAACAGGCTGGTTTTTCAGCTTTCTCCCTTCAGGGTATAGCTGTCAACTTAAGGAATAATTTAATAGATTAAACTGCTGTAATTATCAGAATTATAGGCAAATAACTTTCCCCTCCTTTCAAAGGAGGGGAAACTTTTGCCCACAAAACTCCGTTAGGTTGACGGCTATGCCCGTTAAGGTCGGGGTAAAAAAGCTGAATAGCAAGATAATTTAATAATCTGTCAAAGTAGAATTACATTCAGAATCCTCAGAAATCCTTCCGGTCAGAAAATTCAAGCATTTTTACCTTCATATTCTT
>ERZ795055.2039-NODE-2039-length-15652-cov-3.946272_pt1 | contig 15652 bp, 10 predicted proteins | sample MGYA00375139_ERZ795055 | MGnify/ENA primary metagenome ERZ795055 (study PRJEB30184, sample SAMN05720283) | anaerobic digester metagenome | isolation source: active sludge of municipal wastewater-treating anaerobic digesters | place: USA | collected 2015-01-23 ... | reverse complement strand
CACGGCCGCGATGGTCTTGTTGCCGGGGTAGGGCAGGGGCGCGTGCTCCACGCGCAGGGGAAAGAAGTCAATCTTGCAGGCCTGGCCCGCGCTCCCGAGCAGGAGGGCCGCGTGGTCCATGCCGCCGCCCCGCGTGCCCACGAAGTGCTCCGCCTCCGCCAGGGCCGAGGCCAGCCGCAGCCGGTCGCGCAGGGAGGCCGGGGCGCGGCCCGCCGCGTCAAGGAAGGCCAGCGCCGCCGCCACCACGAGGGCGGTGGACGAGCTCAGGCCCGCGCCCGCGGGCAGCGTGGCGTCCACCAGCAGGTTCAGCCCGGCGGGGGGGAGACCGGGGGCGTACTGGCGCGCGCCGAGGAGCGCCGCCTTCACATAGTTGTCCCAGGAGCCCGCGGGGGACGGGGACGGCGCCCCGGCCGTGTCAAACTCCACGGGCGCGTATTCGGCCCGCATGTTTCGCAGCACGGCGCGTGTGTCCGCGCGGGGGGAGAAGAGGACGCGCACCTCGTGCGCCAGCGTCATGGGCAGCACGGGGAGGCCGTTGTAGTCGGTGTGCTCGCCGATCAGGTTCACCCTGCCGGGCGCGCGCGCCAGACGCGGCGCCCCCCCGGGGAAGAGCCGCTGGAACGCCCCCCTGAGCGCCTCCTCGGAATGGACTTCCATGTCACTCACTGAAAAAGAACCTCTGTGCGGATGCCGTTTCCGGGCAGTGCGCTATTTGCCGCCCTTCCTGCCCTTGAGCAGGTCGAGGGGGGTGCGGACATACTCGGTTTTCACGCGCCGCCGCATCTTGCGCAGCGCCTCGATCTCCTCCGGCGACTCAATGACGCCGAACTCCAGCCCGAAGGCCCGCGACTCGCCGGGCTCAAGGTAGTCGAGCAGGCCCTGCTTTTCCGTCTCCGCGCGCCCGGCCACCCCGGACGTGCAGGGCTCCAGTCCGCAGACGTAGTCCTGCTCGCCCATCATCTTCCACTGCACGAAGCGCGGCAGCTCGTCCTTGAAGTACTTCACATAGACGCCGAAGCCGTCCTTGTTGACGATGGCCGCCGTGACCGCGCCCTCCTCGTCGGTGTCCATGTCGTGGTAGTAGCACTTCTCCTCGTAGCCCGGCGCGGGCGGCTCCATGACGTTGTGCTTTTCCTGGCCGTCGCGCGCGTGGTCCGTCACCGGCGCCACCCGGCGGCTCGGCGCGTAGAGCCGCGACCCGCCGTCCACGGCGGGCCAGCCCACGTTGCAGTGGTACAGCAGCATGAAGGGCGACCGGCGGAACCCGTCGTTGGTGAGCACGTCCTGCACCCAGAAACGCTTCTCGCCCATCACGGTGAACACGTTGCGCGTCAGCGTCAGGTTCTCGCCGAACACGACCGCCTCGCGCATCGTGCCCTCGACCGAGAGCAGGTAGTAGCCGTCCTCGTCCCAGCCCTGCTCCACCTGGATGTTGCGCGCCGGGGCGTTGCCGATGCGCCCGTGCAGGCCCACGCCGCTCACGGCGCTGTCCGCCGCGGGGCCGCCCACGTTTCCAAGCCCGCAGGTGGTGAGCAGGCCGCCGAAGTAGCTGCGCAGCCAGCGGAAACCCTCGGGCTCGTAATACTGCGGGGCCACGTCGCCGCACACCGAGCGCCAGCCCATCGCCTTGCCGCAGAAGCTCGCGGCCGAGATGTCGAGGCACCGGTCCAGCATCACCGTGAACTCCAGGCCCGACCCGGTGTGGAAGACCGCCGCGCGGTTGGGTCGCTCGTTCCCGTCCTCCAGCGTCACCATCCGGACCCCCGCGATCTGGTCCATGTTTCCCACGCGCCGGCGCAGTTCGTCGGGGCTGTAACTCTTCTTCGATGCGGTCATGGTTCGCTCCTCCTTGGGGTTGCGCGCGGCGCGCCCGCCGCGGTTCCGCCCTCCAGCATACGAGGCGGCGGCTTCCAAGTCAATCGGAAACAGGCTCAGTCTTCCCGGTCCGCGCACAGGACGAGCGACGGGTCCGCCGCCGTGTCCAGTCCGCCCGCGACCATTCCGTGCTCCAGCCGCGAGGCCGCGGCGGCGCCGATCATGGCGGCGTTGTCCACGCAGTACTTCATGGGCGGCAGAAAAAGCTCCGCGGGGAGGCCCGCCGCCCGCTCGCGCAGCAGACGGTTTGCCGCCACGCCCCCGGCGATCACGAGGCGCTCCGCGCCCGTCCGCTCCAGGGCGCGCTCCGTCTTGGCGATCAGGAGGTCCACCGCCGCCTCCTGAAAACTCGCCGCCAGGTCGGCCCGGTCGGCGTCGGGATGGTCGCGCAGGGTGTACAGCACCGCCGTCTTGAGGCCGCTGTAGCTGAAGTCCAGCGTATCGTCGCGGAGCATCGCACGCGGGAACTTGAAGGCTTTCGGGTTGCCCCCCTCCGCCGCGCGCTGGATCGAGGGCCCGCCGGGGTAGGGCAGGTCCAGCAGGCGGGCCGCCTTGTCGAAGCACTCGCCCACGGCGTCGTCGCGCGTGGTGCCCAGCAGCACATAGTGGTGAGGACGCCCGCAGTGGATGAGCTGGGTGTGGCCGCCGCTGACCACCAGCGCGAGGAAGGGGAAGGCGGGAGGGGCCGCGTCGAGAAACGCGGAGAACAGGTGCCCCTCGATGTGGTGAACGGGGATGAAGGGTTTCCGCCACGCGTAGGCCAGCGCCTTGGCGAAGCCCAGCCCGACCAGCAGCGACCCCATGAGGCCTGGTCCGTTGGTCGCCGCGATGGCGTCCACGGCCGGCGTCTCACCCGGGGCGAACGAAAGCCCCGCCTCACGAAGCGCCGCCGCCGCGAGGGGGTATATGGCCTTGATGTGCTGGCGCGAGGCGATTTCGGGCACTACCCCGCCGAAAACGCGGTGGATCTCGATCTGGGAGATGACCAGGTTCGACCGGACGGTCCGGCCGTTTTCGATCACGGCCACCCCGGTCTCGTCGCAGGAACTCTCAAAGGCAAGAATCACGCTCATTGCACCAGCTCCGACATGCGTGTCAACACCACGCCCTCCTTTTCCAGTCCCGGAAGCGCCTCTTCCAGAACCGTCACGGTGTTCCGGCGGAAGTGGCCGATGGCCACCGCGCTGCCGCGCGCGCGGGCGTGCCTCACCAGCTCCCGCAACTGGCTGCGGATGTAGGGGAGGCTGGAGTCGTTGTCCAGAAACACGTTCCGGCGCGCCGTCTTGAGCCCCGCGGCGGCCGCGACGGTGTGCCCCGTCGATCTCGCCGTGGTCATGCTGTCCACGAAGTACAGGTTCTTCTCCCGCAGGGCCTCCATGAACCATCCCATGCGCTCGGCGTCCTGGGTGAACAGGGTGCCCGTGTGGTTGTTCACGCCCGCCAGCCCGGGAATCTGCGCGATGGCCGCCCGGGCCAGCCGGTGGATGGTGTCGCGGTCCATCGTGGTCTCGACCTGTCCGGGGAATATTCGCGCCGTGCGGCTGGACTCCATCGGCATGTGCAGCATGACCTCGAAGCCCTTCGCCGCCGCCTCCCGCGCCAGCGCCTCGGTCTTCGGCGCGTTCGGCAGGATGGCCAGTGTCACCCGGTTGTCCAGCGCCAGCACCCGGCGCGTTTCGGGGCCGCCCCAGCCGCCGTCGTCCAGAATGATGGCCACGCGCACGGGGCCCTCCACTCTGGCCGGGGGCGGCTCTTTCGCGGGGGCGGGCACCAGCGGCGGGGCCGCCTCCTGTGGCGGCGGAGGGGGTGTGGGCAGGGCGGGGGGGGGCGGAGGCGGCGTTGACTCCTCGGAGGCCTCGGCCAGCGCCCACGGCTCCGGATCCTCCGTCACACAGACGAGTTCCAGGCAGGAACGGTGCTCCTGGCTGACCCGGATGATGGCACGGTGGGGACCGCCCTGGTAGGTTTCCACGTAGAACCCATATTCCGCCATGGCCGATTCCACCCATTCCGCCACTTCTGCGGGGGAAGGGGAGGGGGGAAGCAGCACGGTCATCTTTGGGGGGGCCGTTTCGGGGGTTTGGCCTTCCGGCGGAAAACGGTCCTCCGGAATGCCGCCCGACAGCAGCACGTGGCGGACCATCTGCGTGATCGCCTCGCAGGCGGCCGGATCCTCCGGCGTTTCAGGCGCGGGTGCGGAGGGCAGGGGTATCGGTTCCACCGGCGGCGGCGGCGGAAGCGGTTCCGGGGCCGGTTCCGGGACGGGTTCGGCTGGAGCAGGAGGCGTTTCCGGTGGCGTCTTCGGCGGGGATTCTGGAGCTTCGGGAAGTGGTGGAGGGGCCGGCTCCGGCTCCGGTTCTTCGTGGATTTCCACGGGCAGAAACACCACCTCTCCGATCAGTTGTCCGCCGCGGAACAGTTGCAAGGCCGCATAGTCATCAAGCCCCTGCGCCTCCACAACGGTCACCCCTAAACGGACAAATTCCGACACAAACACAGCCCGGGTGTCCCCCCAGGACCGGGAGCCGGAGAACGGCGCGTTAAGAACGAATGTCCCGGTCTCCTCCAAGCGACCCTGCTGGATGGTGTCCAAAGGATATCCCAAGCCTTCCAAGAGCCTGTGGCATCGTCGCTCAATGGCCTCCCCACTCGCTGGATCATCCGCGCAGAACGCCTGATAAGGACAGATAAAGATGAATAGCGCCAAAAAACGCCGAATGATTCGGGTCGGTTTAGACATCCACCCATTCCACCTGCGTCAGGGGAGTCCGCCCTCCCAGCATTCGGGCACCCACCCGCGCAAAGGTTTCTGGGGCGTCACTGGCGTAGAACTCCCGGCGGCCGGGACGTGTGTCCGTCCGAAGCATGCGGCGGTCGCGCAGGGTCTCCACCACCGCCTTGGCGGTCTCCTTGGCGCTGTCCACCAGTCGGACCCCCGGCCCCATCACATTGGCGATGACGCCGCGCAGGAGGGGATAGTGGGTGCACCCCAGCACCAGCGTGTCCACGCCCTTCGCCGCCAGTTTGTCCAGATACCGCGCGGCGACGGCCTCGGGGACCGAACCGGTGGTCCAGCCGTCCTCCACGAGGGGCACGAACAGGGGGCAGGCCTGGGAATAGACGCGGATCGCCGGGTTGAGGGCGGCGATGGCGCGGACATAGGCACCGCTGGCGACGGTGCCGGGCGTGCCAATGACGCCCACGCGCCCGGTGCGGGTGCGGGAGACGGCGGCGCGCGCGCCGGGTGCGACCACGCCGATCACGGGCACGGGCAGTTCCGCGCTCAGGACATCCAGCGCGTAGGCCGACGCCGTGTTGCAGGCGACGACGAGCATCTTGACGCCCCGCACCTGAAGGTGGGCGGCGCAGGAGCGGGCATAGCGGATGACCGTGTCCGCCGACTTGGTGCCGTAGGGCACGCGGGCGGTGTCTCCCAGATAGCAGAGATGCTCGCCGGGGAGGGCCTCCGCGATGCGGCGAAAGACCGTCAGCCCGCCCACGCCGGAGTCAAACACGCCGATGGCGGGTTCCTGGGGGCGCCGGCCGCTCATTGCAGCTGCGCCTGCACCCAGGCAGGGTCGGGCAGGACCGGATGCGACCAGTCCAGATGGGCGGGAAACTGCTCCAGGGGCGGCGCGCCCTCGATCAGGATGCGCACGGACCGCAGGCCCTGGTCGTCCGTGCCCCGGAGGGCCTCCTGCACCAGGGTGGTCGCGATGGCCTGGGTCAGCAGGGCCTCGCGTGCGGCGCTGCGCTGGCGCATCGCGCCCAGCGAAATCTCGTTCGAAAAATCCACCACCAGCTCGCCGCCATCCAGCAGGTACACCCCGCGGACGCGCGTGCCCTCGGGGAACACGGCGGCCAGGCCTGTCTGGCGCGGCCCCGCCGTGAGCGCGGTCACAGCCCTGCGGCAGTTCTCCACAGTGCGTGGGCCCCACTCCAGGGAGGACGGCTCGGGCGCGAGCCCGCTCTCGTCCTCCGTGGCGAAATAGAGCTGGACAGTCTTGAGGGTTTTCGGCGCGGCGTCCGGGGCCGTTGCGTCCGCCGAATCCGCCGGCTGGAGGGGCGCGGTGACCGCGGTCACGGGGCTGCGGCCTGTCTTGATCATTTCGGCGGCCAGTGCGGCCACGACCACGCACAGCACCAGCGTGGCCAGCGCCCACAGGGAAAGCCCCAGCCGGAACAGGATGCTCTTCTTCGTGCCGGTTTTCACGTGTGTGCCATGCCTTCCGTCACGGGGTTTGCTCCCGGGCGTTGAATTCTCCGAGCGTTTCCGCCAGGGCGGCCGCCAGCGCGTCCGCCAGCGCGGCGCGCGCCGCCTCGTCCGTCAGGGCCGCTTCGCCCTCCGCCGTGGCCAGCGACCCGCACTCGACCAGGAGGCAGGGCACCGCCGCCGCCGTTTGCAGGCGCAGCGGGGCGCTTCGGGCCACTGCGGGAAGCCCCGCCTTCGCGAGGGAAGCGGCGAATGCGACGGCCAGGTCGGCCGCGCGCGCCGCGAGGCCGTCGGCGTCGCCGCCCTCGCCCCGCACGGGGGGGTACAGCACGGAAACCGGGGGCGTGGCCGCCGCCGAGGCGCCGATGTGAACGCCCACGATCAGGGCGCCGGGCCGCACGCCCTGCGCCACCGCGCGCTCGCCCGCAGTCAGGGTTCGGTCCTCGGTCCGCGTGAGGGCCGCGGGGACTTGGGACAGTTCCGAAAACTTCGCGGCCATGCGCTGCGCCAGCGCCAGCGTTACGTCCTTTTCCTTCAGCCCTCCCGGACCCGCCGATCCGGCGTCCGATCCGCCGTGGCCCGGATCCAGCACGAGCGAGACCACGGGTCCCGTGATCACCACCTCCATGGCGGGCCGGTCCGGCTCCCCTGCGGCGGGGGGCTGGGCGTCCACCGCCGGGGCAGCCTCCGCGGGCTGTCCGGGCGCTGTTTCGGGCGAAGCCCCGGGTGCCGTCTCGGGCGCGGACGCCGGCGTCAGCGGTTCCAGCGCGGGCGGGGTTTCCTCTGGCGCGGGTGCCGGGGGCGCCACAGGTTCCACGGTTTCCAGCAGGGCGGCCGGGTCCTCCTCGTCCAGCGGCGCCTCCACCGGGCTGGACGGGGAAAGCAGCGCTGCCTCCGCCGGGGCGGGGCCCGCCAGGGTGACATTCACTCCGAAGGCCCGCTGAAAGAAGACTGCGGCGTCCTCCAGCGCCACGAAAGCGGCCCCCTGCTCGCCGACAATGGGGTGGCTCAGGGGGAACCGGGTCTGTCCCGCCGCCACCGTGGGGTCGTTCAGCAGGGCGACCGCCTTGACGCCCTCCAGCGACACCTCCACCCCGCCGTTTGCCACCAGCACCGTCCCGCCGAGCTGGTCGGCCAGCTGTGAGAGGGAGACATACGCCACCCCGCCAAAGTCCCGCTGCGCGGCCGACAGCCGCGCGGGCGTCTTTGCGGGGTCCTGCGCGGAAACGGACGGGCCGAGCGCCGTCAGCAGCGCGGCGCACAGCGCCGCAAGCAGCGGCGCACAGGGCCTTCTTTCAGAAAAGGAACGCACTTGGGGGGGCTCCGGTGAAGATGATGCTGCCCGATGTCGCACAAACCGGCGTTATTCTACCGGAAGCTGACGCGCCGCGCAAAAAGCGGCGGGCGGCGCGCAACGCGAAAGGGGGGGACGGCCTCCGCGCCGTCCCCCCCGCCCGTCCGCTTCCCCTGGGTTATCTTTCAAGGTTCTCCACCCGCACGAAGGGCGCGGTCCGCCGCGCCTCGGCCTCTTGGGCGGGTTCATAGGAGATCCCGAACTGGTCATGGCTCATGACGCCGGTTGCCCCGGTGTCCGCCGCCGCATCGTAGGCGGCGAGGGCCTCCTCACGCCGCCCCAGCAGGTCCAGCAGGTATCCCTGCCAAATGAGGGCCGAAGCCCGGAGGAGGGGGGCGTCCTGCGTTTCTTCCTCAAGCAGGCCGAACACCCCGAGGGCCTCTTCGTAGCGTTCCAGGTCGTAGAGGGCAAGCCCCGTCTTCAGTACCGCGTCCGGATTTGTGAGGGTTCCGAGAGCCTCGGGCGTGTAGTTTCGCGCGATGGCCGTGTTGGAGGTGTGGTCCCAGCCGAGGGCGGCCACAACCCGCGCCAGATTCCTTTCGGGGGCCAGCACCAGGGTTCCCAGGTCGGTCACCGCTCCGGCGGTTATCTCAACATTTTCAACCGTTGCCGAATAGGGCGTGGCGGTTTGCCGGTCCAGGAAGCCCACCACGATGGCTGGGTAAACGCCTTCCGGAAGACCGGGGGAAAGCTGGAAATAGCCAGAGGCGTCGCTGGGGCCCGCAGCCTCGGCGGCAACCGTTTCCCCGTTCCCACCCTCGGCGCCACACAGCAGTGCCATGTGGGCGGCTGGGCGTCCATCGGGATAAGTGAGCAGGCCTTCCACACCGCCGGAGAGGCGGCAGACCACGGTGAGCTCGGGCACTGTCTCGCCCGGTTCGCCCGTGAACGCCCCGCTCATGCCGACAGTGTCCGTCCTCGATCCGGTGCCCAGCCAGGCAAGCGCCCGAAGTTCCACGCCGGGGCGCAGTCCGTGGAAGACCACCCGCCCGTCCGTGCCGGAGACCAGCATGCCGCCGCACCCTCCCTGGGCGCCTGCCATGCGCACGGCGGCCTCCATGCCCTGCCGCGGCTTGCCGTCCGCGCCCACATAGCGCACCGGCGCGGTGACGGGCGCGTCCACCGCCAGGTCCAGTTCACGGGTTTCGCCGGGGCCCAGGGTGACCGTGGCGAGTTCCTCTTCCGGCTGGTCCCAGGCACTGCCACCCTCCGTCATGTACAGGTGCCCCACGCTGAACTCCACAGGCGCTGACAGATTCCCGAGGCGCAGCTCATAGCGGCCGTCCGGAAGCGTCACGGTGGAACGGCCCCGCTTCGCCTGGAAGTAGTCCCGCGCGCCGCCGCCATAGACGGCGGCGGTGACGACGACGGGACACGCCGGCCGGCCTGTGGCCCGGTCGGTGACTTTTCCGCGCAGGGTGGCGAAGGAGGTCTCTTCAAGGGTCAGGTTCACCCCCGCCGTCTCCCGCCCCACCCGCACCCGGAGCCCCTTCTTCCCGGCGGAAACCTCCTCGACATTCATGAGGCGGTCGTGTTGGCACATCATTTCGGCGATCCGGCGCACCCCCTGTTCCGTGGGAAGGGTTCCGGTGTCCTCCTGTTCAGGGGGGAGGGCCTCCACCGAATAGGAAAAATCCGCGCCCAGGCCCTCCGCCCGGTACCCGCCATCAGCCCCGGTGGTGACGGTGACAGGGGGCGCGGGAAGCGGCTGAATCTTCGCCAGAACGAGGGACAGGCCGCCGGGCCGCACCTCCCCCGTGATGCGGACGGGGACGTTGGGCACGGGCCGGCCCTCCGAGTCGGTCACGGTGCCCGAGAGCACCCCGCCGGGGTTCAGGGCGAACGCCGCGCGTTCCTCTCCCGTCGGCACCTTGGGGAAGAACCCCGTTCCGTATCCCTCGCAGACCACGCGGAAATCGCAGAGTCCCCCGCGCGGCAGGGCGATGCGGAACGCCCCGCTGTCGTCAGCGGCGGCAAAGACCAGCTTGACCCCCCCGATGTGGCCCGTGGTGACGCCCGTCTTCGCCGTTTCGGCGAGGCCCTCCAGATCGTACCCGTAGTACAGGCACTCCACGGAGGCACCGGGCACCGGCATGCCGTCTTCGTCAACGACCCGGCCCGCCACGAAATGGAACGCTGGGGACAGTTCGACGTCCAGCCCCCGCAGGCTGCCGCCCTCGGACGGGTCGCAGACTTGAAACCCCATGCAGAATCCGTCGGCGACGGCATACAGCACCCCCGGCCCGAAATGCCCGACCCCGGCGATCTGGTATCGGCCGTCCTGGCCGGTCCGGGTGTGGTAATGCCCGCGCACGTCGTTCCGGTCGAGTCCCCGGCCCACCTCCAGGAACACGTCCGCGTTCGCTAGGGGAGTGTCCTCCCCGTCAGTAACCCGTCCGGACACATGCGCCGCCGCGGCATGGATTTCCCGCGCGTCGTCGGGCGCGGGGGAGGCGTCCGCCGTCGCAAGCATGGCTTCGGGGACCGTTCTTGGGGACGGCAACGCGGCAACTGCGTCGGCCGGTTTGGGTGTTGCGGGAACGGCAGGGGCCGCCTCCGCCTGATCCGTTTGGTCCGTCTGCATCGCCGGGGGCGGCGGTGTCGCCGCGTCGGGGGCGGAAGCAAACTGCAAAGCTACATTGCCCCCGAGCAGGGTGAGTGCGATGGCTCCCGCCATCAGGGTGATCTTTCCGAACATGACGCTGGTCCCTCCCTTCATTGAGGTTGCCGACACGGCCGCGCCCCCCGTTCCCGTCGCGCCCAGCCAGGGCGCGGTGCCGAACGGAATGGCGGCCAGAATGCCCTTCTCCAAATCCCCGCTGTGCCTGCGCTTCGCCAACGCCGGGGACAGGCGCTCCCACAGGGCGTCGCGCAGCAGGTTCTTTGCGCGCTCTGTGCGCTTGCGCAGGGCGGCGGCCGATATGCCCAGGGCCGCCGCGGCCTGCTCCGTCGAATAGCCCTCGGCGTAGCGCAGCAGCAGCGCCTCCCGGTACAGCTCCGGCAGCCCGTGCAGGGCGTCCCAGACCGCCTCCTCCAGTTCCCCGCGCGTCCCGGACACGCCCTCCGGCGCGGGTGCGGGAAGCGTCTCCCCGTAGCGGGCCAGAGACTGCTCGCGCCGCGCCGCGCCCCGCAGCCACATCAGCGAACGGCGGCGCGCCAGCTGGCACAGCCACGCGCCCAGGGCGCGCGGGTTGCGCAGCGTGTCCAGCCGCCGGTACCCCTGCACGAACACCTCCTGCGCCACGTCCTCGCACTCGCTCGGGTTCCGCACATAGCTGGAGCAGACCGCCCACACGCACCCGCTGTAGCGGGAAACGATCTGCGCGAACAGGCTTTCCTCGCCCGCAAGGATCCGTGTGACCAGTTCCGACTCGTTCATGCCAGCGCTCCCGGTTTGGCCGGTTCTTCCAGCCTCCATTATAAGGATGCCGCCGGGGGGCTGAATGCGACAAGACACCCGCGAGGGGATTTACGACGGGAAATCACGGCAGGAAGAAGATGCCAGGGGGAAGCCTGGCGCTCCCAGGGTGCGCCCGCTCCGGGGTTATCCCCTGAGTTCCCGCCAATCCCGTATCGGGAGGTCATTGAATGCTCCCAGACCATCGGTCCTTCCTTCGCCCAAATCGCGCGCCCCCTGGGATCGCCGGGCTCCGGCCCGGCTCTTCTCATTGGTCATCGCCATCGCAGTCCAGATTGTTTCTCTCCCCCGCAAGTTTTTTCGGGGCTTCCTCCGGTTTCGGTGCCGGTGCGGTATGGAGGTTAGATTCTTTCAGCGCGTTACGGAATATTCCGGCATTCTCCGGTTTCTCGCCGAGGGCCTCAAGCGCTCTTTCCACCTCGGCAAGCCCTTCCTCGTTCTCACGGATCACTCGGAAGAGCCCCCGGAGCCGCCAACGCGCCCGTTTTCCCTTGTTCCCCGGTGGGAGGGCCTGCACAAGCATCGTGACGAATCCGCTGAACATCATCAGATAAACCTGCCAGAATCTGGGGCGCACGATTTGCTCGGTGAGCGGCTTCATCAGTGTCCTGAGAGTGTCCGCATCCTGCGGCAGGAAGAGGTCGAGATAATAGGAGGTGATGTAGGCGATTTCCCCAGAAATTAGAGCCTTGTCAACGCGGATTCCGGCGAAGAACGTGGCGAATGGCCGCTTTTTCCGAAGATTCAGGTGTTTTTCCGCCTTCTCCCGGAACCACTCAGGAAAAACCATCACGGCGGCTTCGGTTCCGCAGGGGATCGGTTCCCCCTCCATGCACATGAACACCTCCCCGGGCCAGCGCACCCCCTCCGCGGACAGCATGGCCTCCACAAACCCGCGAAACCCCGGCACCACCTCCGCCAACATCGGGGTGAACCGGACGGTGACCGTGTCTCCGGGCCGTTCCACCCGCACAACGCATGCTGAATCATCCATGGCTGGGAATCCCCTCGCTTGCCTCGATGATAGATTCTGGACAAGGGCGTGGGCAACTCTCCACGAGAGTTGTCCCGTTGAATGGTCCCGGGAGGAAACGGTGCTTGATTTTTGGCCGCATCTGCCTTATTCTGGTTTTCGGTATGCGGGGGCCGCTTGTGCGTGCCCTGGTGAAACCAAGCCTTGTTTGAAGGAGGGGAGTGATGAAGAAGCAAAACATCTCGCCAGAGCGAAAGACCGTCTACTACATCGGCCTGACACTGATCTTCCTGGGCTTCCTGAGTTTTGGGTCCACCTTCGTGTCGGCCATTGCTCATTTCGGCGATTTCACCAACTTTACGGAAAATGCCAAGTCCGATATGACACGGGCTTTCGCAGGGATGGGCATGATGATTGTGGGGATAATTCTTGCGGGCATAGGCTCCCGGGGGCTGGCCGGGTCCGGTTTGGTTCTTGATCCGCAGCGGGCCCGGGAGGACGTGGAACCTTGGGCCAGGATGGCGGGCGGTGTGATCAAGGATGTGGTGGACGAGACGGGCATCCATCTGGGAAGCGCGCCATCGGAGAATGCCGACGACCCGGATTTCGACGAGAAGCTGAGAAAGCTGCACCAGCTTTACAAGGATGGGATCATCACGGAGGAGGAGTACCTGAAAGGGAAAGAGGAGATTCTCGGCGCGCTGTGACAGGATGCGCGGGCAGCCCTTCCCCCTTGGGGTTCTCGCATGGTGTCAAGAGGCGCACACTGCTGCCCGCCAAGAGCACCTTCTTGGTTGACGGTCCTTTGCAGGAAGGCGGCGGCGGGCAAGGTCCTTTGGTGAAACGGGTCGGCGTGTGGAAAGCGGAAGAGCCAGGCTTCCCCCTGGCCTCCTTTTTGTGGGCCATGACCGTTGCCGCGTGACGATTCCCGGACTCGCACCGCCTCCTCCTCCGCCGATATACTTGCGGTCTCACAGGGGAATCCCGGCGGGCGGGTTTCCCCAACCGGAGGAGCGTGTACCCATGAAGCATCTGGTGGTTTTCCTGAGTGCGGGCCTTCTTTTGGCGGCGGGGTTCTCGGGGTGTCAGACGGGCGCTGGCACGCCGCCGCAGGCGGCGGGGGAGGGGGAGATGCACACCACGGCCGCGCCCACGGTGGATCTGGAAACGAAGCCCGCGTCTTTTCCCGCGAACGAAGACCTCATCTTGTTGCCGATGCCGCGGTCGCTGGCGTTTCTGGAGGGCCCGCCCGTGAAGGCGGACGCGGCGGCGCCGGTGGTGGCGGTGGACGCGGCGGCGGTGCCGCACGCGCAGGGATACCTTCTGGAAGTGGGGGAGGGGGCCGCGCCGAAAGTGACGGCGCATGACGCCGCCGGGGCCTTCTACGCGCGGCAGACGCTGAAACAGCTGGCGCGGCAGTATCCGGCGGGCTATTTGCCCCGGATGCGGATTGAGGACTGGCCGGATTTCCCCAACCGCGGGGTCATGCTGGATGTGGCGCGGGACAAGGTGCCGACGATGGACACCCTGCGCATGCTGGCCGACCTCTTCGCGGAGATGAAATACAACCAGATCCAGCTGTACACGGAGCACACCTTCGCCTATCAGGGCCACGAGACCGTCTGGAAGGACGCGTCGCCCATGACGCCGGAGGACATCCGCGCCTTCGACGCCTACTGCCGGGAACGATTCATCGAGCTGGTGCCCAACCAGAACTCCTTCGGCCACATGGGGCGGTGGCTGGAGCACCCGGAATACGCGCACTTGGCCGAGAAACCCGGCTCCGGCGATCTGTGCCCCGTGGACCCCGGCAGCGTGGAACTGCTGCGCGGGATGTACGCCGGCCTGCTGCCAAACTTCACCAGCGGCCAGGTAAACGTCGGCTGCGACGAGACCTGGAGTCTGGGAAAGGGCCGCAGCAAGGCGGCCGTGGACGCCCAGGGCGTGGGCCCGGTCTACCTTTCCTTCCTGAAGGAAATCCACAAGATCGTGTCCGGCCACGGAAAGACCATGCAGTTCTGGGGCGACATCATCATGCTGCACCCGGAGCTGATCCCCGAGCTGCCGCGGCCGATCATCGCCATGGAGTGGGGCTACGAGGCGGACCATCCCTTCGCCGACCACGGCAAGAAATTCGCCGCCTCCGGCATCCCGTTCTACGTGGTGCCGGGCACATCGGCCTGGAACTCCCTGCTGGGGCGCACGGACAACGCGCTCGCCAACCTGCGCAACGCGGCGGTCAACGGCCTGGCGAACGGTGCCATCGGCTTCCTGACGACGGACTGGGGCGACAACGGCCACTGGCAGACCCTGCCCGTGTCGCTGGGCCCCTTCGCCTACGGCGCGGCGGTGAGCTGGTGTCAGGCGGCCAACTTGGACCTGCCGCTGGCCAAGGCGCTGGACCGGCAGGTGTTCATGGACCCCGCCGGGAAGATGGGGCAGGCGGCACTGGACCTCGGAAACGCCCACACGAAGACGGGGGTGGTCATCGGGAACAACACGGTGTACTACGCGCTGCTGCTCAACGCCCTCGGCGGATCCCCGGCGAAGGGGCCGGCCAAGAACCTCACGGTGGCCTCCGCCGAGGCCGCCCAGGCGATGCTGCGGGACGCTCTGGCCCGGGTGCAGGACAGCGCGATGGCCCGACCGGACGCCGACCTGGTGAAGCGGGAGTTTGCCCTCAACGCGGACACCGCCCTGCTGGCGCTGGACCTTGGCCGGGAGCGCATTCTCGCCGGAAACGTGTCCACCGCCGGGCTCCCGGCGGGGGTCAAGGCGAAACTGGCCGACCGGCTGCGGGACATCATTGCCCGCCACCGCGCGGTGTGGATGGAGCGGAACCGGCCCGGCGGCCTGCGCGAAAGCGCCGGACGCATGGAGTCGCTGCTGGCCCTTCTGGAGCGCTGACGCCCCTTCCGCTGTGGAAAATATGGTAAAATCCGGCAACCTTCGGGAGAGCACCCGGGGGGACTCTTGGGAAGACGCCGTAGCGCGGGCGGCATTGCGGCGAAAAACGCACGCACCCCGGTCCGGGGCCGGATCCGGAGGCGGGGTGGTGAGGAGTGCCTTATGACCGAAGAACGCCAGTTGTTGAGCGGCAACGAGGCCATCGCCCTCGCCGCGCTGCACATGGGGGTTTCCCTCGGGACCGGGTATCCCGGCACCCCCTCCACGGAAATCCTGGAGCGGTACTCCGCCCTCGGCGGGCGGGCGCAGTGGGCGCCCAACGAGAAGGTGGCCCTTGAGGTGGGCATCGGCGTGGCCTACGGGGGCGCGCGCGCCCTGGTCACCATGAAGCACGTCGGCGTGAACGTGGCGGCGGACCCGCTGTTCACGGTGGCCTACACCGGAGTGCGCGGCGCGCTGGTGCTGGTGTCGGCGGACGACCCCGGCATGGCTTCAAGCCAAAATGAGCAGGACAACCGCCGCTACGCAAAGGCGGCGGGGGTGATGATGCTGGAGCCCGCGGACGCCCAGGAGGCCTACGACTTCACGCGCACCGCGTTTGAGCTTTCGGAGGCCTGGAACCTGCCGGTGATGCTGCGGGTGACCACCCGGGTGTGCCACTCCAAGAGCATCGTGACGCCGAAGGACCCGTCGCCCCCCGTGAAGGAGCCGGAGTTCGTGCGCGACTTCCAGTCCTACGTCATGGTTCCCGCCTACGCGCGCCCGGCCCACCGCCGTCTGCGCGCGAAACTGGAAAAGATCACCGACTGGAACGAGCACGCCCCGGTGAACCGCGTGGTGAAAGGCTCAAAGTCCCTGGGCATCGTCACCTCGGGCGTGTGCTACCTGCACGTGCGCGAGGCGGCGCCCGAC
>ERZ795055.2038-NODE-2038-length-15652-cov-4.827659_pt1 | contig 15652 bp, 18 predicted proteins | sample MGYA00375139_ERZ795055 | MGnify/ENA primary metagenome ERZ795055 (study PRJEB30184, sample SAMN05720283) | anaerobic digester metagenome | isolation source: active sludge of municipal wastewater-treating anaerobic digesters | place: USA | collected 2015-01-23 ... | reverse complement strand
GCCTGAACATATTGATAAATGCCCGAAAAACCATCTACTAAATCGTTAAACTGCTCAATGGATTCGCCGCCCCACATTTTACCTGCCAGGCTGCAAATGTAGATTTTTACATCAGCCATTTCTTTCACTTCCCGAAATGCTTCGATCCAGGTTGGCATTTTCAGTTCTTTCATTCGCGTTTTCATTTCGGCCTGTAGATGAGGATATTCCACAAAAGAATCCTCCAGTTCTTCATTGCCTTTCAGAAATGCACGTGCTGCTGTGAGTAACACATAAACTTCAATTTCCATATCATCGGCAGCGCCACCACTCATAATGACACCTGCGCCAACTAATTTATCTATACTTCCGGACGAAAGTCCGACAACCATTTTTGCCATAAATTTTTATTTGATAAATTGTAAATTGTTCCCGAAACTTCGGGATGTGTAAATTGTAAATTGAACTCATCCTCCACAACCACCTGATGATTTTGCAGGAGCCTTGGATTTTACATCCCCTCGTATTGGATTTAACTCCAATAAATCCGGAAATTTTGCTTTTAAGTTATCAATTCCACCTTCCAATACCTTCACATGAGCATATTTGAGTTTTGGCAATACTGTAGCTGCTAAAGTGGATCGGTTGCCGTTACTGCAATAAATAAATATAGTTTTGCGGTGAGCCGGCGCTTTTTCGGCTATTTGAGATTCTAAAAGTCCCCGCGGAATATTGATAGCACCTTTTATGCATGCTGAATCAAATTCATCAGTTTCGCGGCAATCGATCAGGTAAAATTTTTCACCCGAATCAATGGCAGCTTTCAAATTTTCAGCACTAACAAACGTCACTGTCTTTTTTGCTTCGTCCGACATTTCTTTTGCGTTGTTGTACTTTTTAATTTCTTTTCCTGTACAACTCAGCATGAAAATTACTAACAAAATTGACCAAACGAATGGGATTATTTTTTTTTGCATAATAAATATTTATTTGTGTGTCCAGTCTAAATATGCCCCTTCATATACTTTTACATTGGGATAATTCAAAACGGATTTAAGTACAAAATACATAAAACCGGCTGTAATTCCTGTTTTACAATATAAAATAACCTCTTTGTCTTTGGGTACAGAAGCTAATATTTTGGTTAGTTCCGATACTGGCTTTAGTTTTGCAACATTAAGAATCGATTCGCTCGGAATATTTATGGCATTGCCAATGTGTCCGGCATCATATTCTTCTTTTTTTCGTGAATCGACCAAAACGGCTGATGACAATCTTGATTTTACGTACCCTTTATCCACATTAATAGCTGCGTTTACTGCAGGTGTAAATGTAACCGGACTCAGTTTTTTTGGATTTTTTGTAATCGGTTTTCGAGCTGCAAACCATGCATCCATTTGTCCATCAAGAATGCTTACATCTTTGCATCCCATGTATTTAAGTATCCAATACATGCGTCCGGCATTAACTCCGGTTTTGCAATAAACTACAATTTTACTGGTCGCTGAAATTCCGTTTTTCCCCAGCAAAGCGGCCAGTTCTGAAGTGCTTTTCAATGTACCTTCCACGGGCGTGGCATTACACAAAGTCGTTACATCCATGCCAATTGCACCATCGATATGCGTTTTCAGATAATCGCCGGCCGCACGGGCATCGATCACTACCACATTGGGTTCTTTAATCATTTTGGTCAATGCATCCACCGTAACATATTGTGCCTGAACCGACAAAACAAATAGTGAGAATAAAATTAAAGATATGTACTTTTTCATTTCTGATATTTTTTTAATTTAGAATTTTGCTTGTAACTGTACCATTATCATGTCGTTAGTAATTGCTGCCGATTCTGTTACGTTTACGTAATTAATCTGAATCCGCGAGTAATCATTTACGTAATAGTTCAATCCAACGGTCATGTAATTGGTGCGTTTGCCTGCTACACCATGATCTGAATTATAAGTATCGAATTTAACCACCGGTTCCAGATTCCAGGGTGTCATGTACGAAGCCATTGCCCATAAACCACTTTTTGTGTAAGTTCCGGCATTTTTGGTTTCGAAACCTACAATTCCACCGCAACCGCCATAAATTGGCACTTGCGATGCCGAATTCAGTACATCAATTCCATGAATGTATTCAGTTTGAAGCAGCAATCCACCCATTTTGTATTGAACCTCAGCCGCTAAACGATAAATATTATTCAAATCTTCGTTGGGATCTGTGGGATTAATTTTCCCGACTTTAAAACTTCCACCAATTTTGAAGTTATTAAAAGGATTTAAAACTACCCGTCCCACAACATTCTTATTGTTGTTGTCGTCAACTACATTCATGCCCGAACCGTTCATTATTCCCAAACTGTATTCCACAAATAACGAATCGTGACCTCCGCTTATCAGAACACCCAGATCTCTCTGGGGACCTGCAAGTTGATTCACTACATCCGAACGATTTACAGTATAAAGACCCGAACAAGCTGTGTTTTGCTCCAAACTAAACGGTGATTTAAACTGTCCCAAGGTAATTTTTGCCCATTTTGCAAATCGGGTGTACGATACATATCCATCCAATAAATGAGGTGTTTTTTGTGGTGTTTTAAACGAACTGAATTCAAGCATAAGATAATAATCAATATCGTATGGTAATGTACCTACAACTCCTAAACGGGCACGATTGAATGTGAAGTCGCTATGATTCATGCTGGCTCCGTTCGCATCATTTCCGTTCAGATTGTAATTAAACTGTGGCTGAATAAATCCATGAACCCCAATCAAATCGCCGCCACCCGAAGTACAACCCTGCGAATTGGCTGAAATTGAAATCATTCCAAGCAAAACAGTTCCAATTAAATATTTTATACTGTTCATAAATATTCTTTTTTAATGATAATAATCAATTAGTTACATAAGGAAAATTTCCGGAAGTTGTCCATTTGTTGGCCATTAAATCTGCATTTATCATTGCATTAGTTCCAAATTTAATTCCTTTGGCATCATATCCCAAAACTGTAAGGTAAGCCGAAACCAAAGCGGATGTTTGTCCTGTCCAGCAATAAGTTACCACAGTTTTTGATGCATCCAGATTTTTCATTCCGTCGGCTGCCAGGGTTAATGTTTCATTTAATCTGTATGCGCCGGCAATGTGTCCGTATTTAGTTACATCGGCATCTGTCCAGTAATTATTTATAAAATAGCTGGTTGGAGATGCCAAAACATCAGATGCATTTATTCCTCTGAATCCCTGACTTAACATGTAAGTGATGCGTTTTGCTAAAATTAGTGCACCGGTAGTATCGGCTGCTGTTAATGTAGCATCTGTAATTTTTGGTAATGCAAATACAACCGGAGTTTTAATGGTGTTCGTTGTCGACCAATTGGCGTGTCCTTTTCCCTGATTGGAAATGTTGGCAGTCCAGGAATCAAATTTCACATTCCATCCGCTCATTCCCCATTTCAAAATTTTACAATTGCTTATTTTGTTCAATCTCAACGCAACAAGTGCAACTGCGGCATTTTGACCGGTGTAACAGGCGATGACAATCGGTTTTGTACCGGCGTTTTGAGCTGTAGTTACTACATTTGCAAGTGTAGAGTTAACTGCACCTTCGATATGACCGATGGCAAAATCAGCTGCCGAACGAATGTCAATAATATAAGAATTGGTAACACCGGCCGTATTCAATGTTGGTGCATCAATTACCCAGGTAGTTGTCATATTGTTCAAATCCAGACTGTTGGCTTTCAGATAGGTAGTTAGAATTTTGTAATGATCAACTTCAGGTTCTTCAATGGGATCAACGCAACTTGTAAATCCAATTATCGAGAAAGTGAAACTCAATAATGCTAATTTAAATAAATTTAATTTTTTCATGACATTTGTGTTTTTAAGTGAATTTTTATTTTTTGTAATTATACTTTATACCAACTTCTGCACAATCCTTCTTTGCTCTTTGTTCTTTGTTCTTTGCTCTTTGCTCTTTGCTCTTCTTAACCGCCACAACCACCCGAAGATTTTGGTTTTGCATTCGGATCCTGATTTGGATTAAAAGCATCGTAGCCTCCTTCAAGATTTTTTACATTGGTATATCCAAGTTGCATCAATGAAATGGCGGCTAAAACTCCCCGACTTCCGGCTTTGCAATAGACGATAATTTCCGTGTTTTTTTCCGGTGGATACATGTACTGAGTTGTCCAGAATTCTTCGAACCCAATTTTAAATTCCAGTATTCCACGCGGAATAGAGACCGAACCGGGTATGTTTTCAGTCATGTATTCGTCGGATTGGCGAACATCAATCAGCACATAACTTTCACCTTTTTCAGTTTTTGCCTTCAAATCAGCAACCGAAACCGATTTTACAACTGATTTGTAATCGGCTGCCATTTCAGTGGCATCTTCATATATTCCTCTGCAACTTGCAGCAATGAATATAATGCAGATAATCAAGATATTATTTATATATTTTTGCATAATCAATAGTATTAAAATGCACTGAATCTTCCGGTTCTCTCATTCCATTTTACAAACCAGTACCACAATAATAAAATACCGAGTACCAGCGCAAATGCTCCATCGTAACCTAAATAATCAGGCAAATAATTTCTGAATTTGGCGCTTTGTGGTAAAATATTATCCACTACCGGAACCAAAAATTTATTCGAAAGTGGTGATATAAGCACCATAGCCAATCCCGAAAACCACAATTTTATTTGTCCTTCGCCCATACGCCAAAGTGTACCTACAGCGCAACCACCGGCAATGGTCATTCCCAATCCGAAAATAAATCCGCCTGCAGCAGCTTTTGCCCAAAAGTGTGGAAACACCCATGTTAATTCGCGGGCACGCAGCGAAAGTTCACCAATGGCTCCGATTCCAAAAATTTTGATAACGGTAAATCCGATTAAACTTACTGCCAATCCGGCAATTACGCCAACTGCACCTTCTGATTCGCCACTCATAAATGGATCGCGAAAGGATTTAACAATGCAAAATCTTGATCGTTGCGAAATAAGGCCCATTAATCCGGAAATGATTATAAACCAAGACATTACCATATTATCCTTTGAGTACGAATAACTCAGAAGTAAAATGGCTATTAATACGATAACACCGATAATAATTTGCCAGTTGCCTTTGTTGGGTTTGGCAGCTAAAAAGTTATAACTTTTACCGGAGCTCCATCCGGGGAATTTTTCCATTTCCCAAAGTAAATATTTGAGCGATACAATTACACCAATAAAAAGTCCGATGGCGAATACAATGGCACCTCCCGAAAGTGCCGGTACACCGCTGAAAAACGAACCGATGGAACAGCCAATTCCGACGGTTGCGCCTATTGCCATTAAGCTTCCACCAAGGAATCCTTTGATCATTTCGCCTTTAGGAGGAATACGAATGGCAAATTCTTTCGAAAATAAAGCACCTGCAAACGAACCTAAAACGATAAGTAAAACCAACATACCGTAATTGTTTTCACTGATAGCGGTAACTCCTTTTTCGTTGAACAACCCAAAAAGCGAATAAAAATTATCGCCCCAGTTCGTTATACCGCCACTTGCTCCCCACGGACTTTTAATGGCAAACAGTAAAATATTGAGCAAACCCAATACGATACCACCCACCCAAACCGGCCAATGCTTTCCGAAAAAAGTATCGAAAAGTTGAACCAATGGATTTTTTTCTTTTGATTCGGACATGTTTATTTCTCCTACGATTTTTTAACTACCATGCGTGTAACACCACCATCGAGATCAGTCATTTCCATAAATTCGTTACCGGTTTTAGTACACCAGTTTGGTAAGTCGGTTTTAGTTCCGGGATCTGTTCCAAACATCTCGAGCATTTCACCCGATTTTAAATCCTTCATTGCTTTTGCTACTTTCATCATTGGCATCGGACACGAAAGTCCTTTACAGTCTAAAGTCATTTTAAGTTCCATAATATTTGTGTTTAAAATTTATGATGCAAAGTTTCATATTTAAATTAATTCGCAAAAGAAAAAACACATGATGCAATTCATCATTTTACACTTTCTTTATCATTTGAAAATGTGATATAAATCAATATTTATTCAATTTTAAATCAGCTTTTGAAGCAATGCATGGTACATAATATCACTTGTACGATGAAATTATTCATCCGAATTATTTTTGTATAAAATTGAATAACAAATTATTAGATGCATGAATATTTATAATATTGCATAAATATCATACATTCATTTTGATGTCATTTTGAAACATCTTAATCCATCCTCATTAGTGCAATTCAGAACTTTTACTTATTTTTATAGCGCTTATGATTCAAAAAATTATCAATTTGATTATTTTATGAATCAGCAAATAAAATCTTAAATACAATGTATGATTAACACAATGAAGAAGGACGGCCTTGTACGAAATAGTTGTACACTGAACAAAGCAATTGCCGATTGTTTTGAAAAGTTGACTGATGCAGAAATGTTATTACTCGAAGAAAATCATGTGGTTTTAACCTATAAAAAAGGTGAAAACCTTTGCAAACAAGGTACTCTGGCTTCGCATATCATGTATATTTGTTGTGGTTTGGTCAAAATTTACATGGAAAATGAAACTACTTCACTCATTCTTAAAGTTTTGCCGGGTGGAAATATGATTGGATTAACTGCATTATTGGATGGCTCCAATATCTTCCGATATTCAGCCACAGCGTATCAGGATTGCAGAGTGAGATTGATTGACATTGGTATATTTAAAAAGGTAATAATGCAAAATGCCGCATTTGCCAACGAGGTGATTAATATTCTTTGCGAAAATCTGATTCAAACACAGACCCGATTTTTTTCTTATACTCAAAAACAATCGTATGGTAAACTCGCCGACACGCTCATTTGTCTTTCGTGCAATATATTTAAATGTGATGGATTTGAATTGAACCTTACCCGAAAAGAACTGGCTGAACTTACCGGATTAACGCCTGAAAGTGTGATTCGTATTTTGTCGAAATTTAAAAATGACAAACTGATACACATGGAAGGAAAAATGATCCAAATTCTGAACATGGAAAAACTAAAACAAATCAGCGATTACGGTTAAATACAAATATGAATTACAGGCGATTAACTTTTAAGTTATTGCCTGTTTTTTTATATTATTCTGATGCAATAGATTGTATTACCAATCCTGCAATGGTCATCCCGAACATGGCTGGCATATATGATGTGGTTCCATTGATACGGGCTTTTTTATGACTCCAGTTATCAGCTTTCAATTCAGAGTGTTGTTCGGTAGTGTCTGATTTATCAATCAGGATTTCTTCGCCTTTATTTTGCAATAATTCTTCGCTGTAAACGCACCTGAATTTTTTACTGGTACCACCCGTTTTTTTTAATTTGCTTCGCAATGCTGCACCGAGCGGGCAACCTTGCACTTTCCAGAATTCAGCTACTTTTATGCGGGTTGGATCCATTTTGAGTGCTGCACCCATCGACGAAAAAAAGATTGCTCCCGTTTTGGTGGCCGTTTGAATCAGATGCACTTTGTTAGCTAAACTATCAATACAATCAATGATAAAATCGTACTTCTCAAGTTCAAATGATGCTGAAGTTTCGGGACTGTAAATTTTTTGTTGCGCAATAATTTCCGCTTCGGGATTAATTTCCAATAAGCGTTCTTTCAATACATCAGTCTTTACTTTACCTACGGTTTTGGTTGTGGCTAGTAATTGTCGGTTCACATTGGTAACCGATACACTATCTGAATCTACAATAGTTAAATGACTTATTCCGGAGCGAACCAGACTCTCGGCACACCAACTTCCCACACCACCAATTCCGAAAATAATAACTTGTTTTTTCGATGCTTTTTCAATAAAACTTTTTCCTAACAATAATTCTGTACGTTGGAAAATACCCTCTTCAATACTCATGACCCCTTAATCCCCTGAAGGGGAATTTATTTAGTACTTATTATTCAATATTTAAATATCAGAAACAAAACTAACCTAGTTCCCCTTTATAGGGGTTACCCGTTTTGACTAATTAATATCAACGATTTCTTATTTAAAATTTCGATTTTTTTACCATTGAGTTTAATGATCTCATCCCGATCAAATTCGCTGAGCACACGGCTAACACTTTCTCGACTTGTATCAACTAAATTGGCAAGTTCAGATTGGGATATTGGTAAATTGAATACATCTGAATTAAAAATCTTATCAGAAAATTCAAGTAAAGCATCGGCCATATTACCACGTATTTGCTTTTGGGTACGATTGGCACAACGACGAAATGATTCCAGTTCGTTTTTGCTTAATTCGATCAGAATATCGTTTGTAAATTCCCTGTTCTCATTCAGAATGGTCTGAAAAACACGTACGTCAATATAGCAAACCTCTGTGTCGGTAACGGCAGTAACTGAATATTGATTTATTTTATCGCCAAATGTGGTAGGTAGTCCCAAATAAGTGGGTGCCTTAACCAGCCTCACAATCTGATCGTGGTAGGGTCCTGACAAATGAATTTTGGCTAATCCTTTGCGAAGAAAAACAACGTTTGTTGAAAACATACCCTGTTTAATAATGGAGTCACCTTTCTTAAATCGCAACTCTAAATGATTGTCCGACAGTTGTTCAAAACTCTTATCGCTCAGCATATTGGTTGCTCTGGTGTTGAAAACACAATGTTTACAGTCGTTTTGCATGATTTTATTCTGATTGATTAACTAATGCAAATATAATACTTTGTGATGCATATCACAAATTATTGAAACATATTACACATCAAATAAATGAATATTAATACATGAAGTCCATATATTTGCAGAAAAATTTCTTTAATAAAAAAGCAGGTATAAAATGGAAAAATCAAATGTAGTAACATTAGAACAGTTACAGACGCAAATTGAAGAACTTAATGCTAAAATTGCAAAACTTGAAAGTTCACGTCAGGATCAGCTTTCAATTGCAGTAGTATCGGGCGACCTCGACAAAATACTTGCTGCAATGGTAATCTCAATTGCTGCTGCTGCAATGGACACACAAGTAAAATTATTCTTCTCATTCTGGTCACTTTCAGCTCTTCGCGATCCTAAAAAATCGCCAAAAGGAAAAGATGTAATTTCAAAAATGTTTGGATGGATGCTTCCAAACGGAACAAAAAAACTCAAACTCTCCAATATGAACATGGCAGGAATGGGTCCGGTGATGATTAGCTATTTGATGAAAAAGCAAAACGTGATGTCATTGGAAACCATGTTTAAAGAAGCCGGTGAATTGGGTATCGAAATCGTTATATGCGAAATGTCGATGGGTTTAATGGGCTTCAAAAAAGAAGAATTCATTGATTATCCGCATTTAAGCTATGCAGGTGCAGCTACTTTTGTGGCCGATGCAAGCGAAAGTTCGATACAGCTTTTTATTTAGAATCAAAATTTTCAAATTTTCAAATCAACAAATTTTCAAAATTATAAAGTTATGACAGCAGAAGAATTAAAATCAGTAGATGTAGCAAAATCAGTAGATGCCCGTGGAACAGCTTGTCCGGGACCACTTTTGGAAGCAAAAAAAGCAATCGGTACTATCAAAGCCGGTGATGTAATGGAAATACTTTCGTCGGACGAAGGTACAAAACAAGATATCCCAAAATGGTGTGGTAAACAAGGTCATGAATACCTGGGATGGGCAGAAGAAAACGGCTACTTCAAAGTGTACATGAAGAAAAAATAAAAAAACTGCCCCTAACCCCTGAAGAGGAACAAATTCTTTTTTTGGGGTTAGGACATTTCTTCTTTAATTTTTATTTAAAACTAACTAATCTAATTCCCCTTTAGGGGTTTGGGGTTCTAATATCATGGGAGAACTAAACAAAAAAAGTGCGAAAATCCTGGTGTTTTCCACCGAAAAAATTTCAGATCCGGCTATTGATATGGCAGGTTTACTTAAATTGCATTATCCACCAACTGTCTATACAATTTCGGTTCCATGCTCAAGTGGCATAAAGCCAAGTTGGATTTTGTATGCTTACGAGAAGGGTTTCGACGGCGTATTTATTGCTGCTGATGGTAGCGATTGTGTGTTCGGTGAATCTTGTACCGAAAAAACCGGACATTTGGTTGGTAAAACACACAATTTAATGAAAGAAAATGGAATAGAACCGGCTCGTTTGCGCATGGCTGCTATTTGCTCGGTATGTAGCGAATCGTTTGTGAAACAGATGCGTACTTTCAACGAGTATTTACTTAAAACACGCGATGTATAATGGAAAATCCAATTAAAAATATTAGCTACGATGCCTTGGTTATTGGTGCTGGAATTGCAGGTGGCGAAGTGGCGCTCAATCTGGCCAATACAGGTTTCAAAGTGCTTTTGGTTGATAAAGAACTTTCGGTAGGTGGAAAAATGATTATGTTGAGCAAGGTTTTTCCAACACTCGACTGTGCGGCATGTATCACTACTCCTAAAGTTTCTGAAATCTCGCGTCACCCGAATATCACTATTTTTACAGGAAGCGAAGTAAGCAATATTAAAAAAATTAGCGACAACGAATTTACTGCCAAAGTAACTAAACACCCTCGTTATGTGCGTGTTGAAGATTGTACAGCATGTCAGTTGTGCGAACATGCTTGTCCGGTGAATGTGCGCGATCAGTATCAGTTTGGACTGATTGGCCGCAAAGCTGCATTTATTCCGTTTAGTATATGTAGTCCGAAAGCTGCTGCTATTGATATTGACAATTGCACTTTGTGTGGCGCTTGCGAAAAAGCCTGCCCTACAAACTGTATTGATTTTACTCAGGAAACTGAGATCATGGATTTGCATATTAAAACGGTTGTTGTAGCCACCGGATTCGATATGTTTGATGCTAAAAAAATGCCCCGTTACGGTTACGGACAACATAAAAATGTAATAACCGCCCTGCAAATGGAACGTGAGTTGGCTCCAACCCGTCCGTTTAATACTATTCTCCGTCCGGGCGATGGAAAAGTGCCCGATAAAATAGCGTATGTACTTTGCGTAGGTTCACGCGATGCTTCGGTAGGAAATCCTATTTGTTCGCAGATTTGCTGTATGTACTCCATTAAACAGGCTCAGTTGCTTATGGGAGCTTTGCCAATGGCTGATGTAACGATTTATTACATCAATATCCGCTCGTTTGGAAAAGGATTCGAAGAATTTTACCAACAAGCTAAAGGTATGGGTGTGAACTTTGTAAAAGGAAAAATAGGCCGTATTTCTGAGATTGAAGGTGGAAATTTGATGCTTCGCTACGAAGATATCAACGAAGGAAAACTGCAGGAAGCTGAACACGATATGGTAATTTTATCTACCGGCGTTTTACCAAATACAGGGATTGACAAATTCTTCGAAAATCAGACATTAACGCTTGATCCGTTCAATTTTGTAGGACAAAGTGATGCATTAGCCAGTCCCGCCAAAACAAGTATCGAAGGTGTATTTGTTGCAGGTACTGCCACCGGGCCTATGGATATTCCGGATTCAATTCTCTCAGCAGGTGCAGCATCGTCCGAAGCAATCAGTTACCTTATTCAGCGTTCTTAAAATATTTAAATATAGTTTTCTTCACTTTTTAAAATACAATATTATGAATAAAATATTTTTTATAGGATTGGTTTTTTTGATGATAGTTTCTTGTAATCAAAAACCTGCACAAGATGAACATTCTTCGATGATGAAGATGGATACATGTTGTACTACTGACTCTATTCGCGATGGTGTTTTTATTCACATCTCCGAAGGTTACAACGACCCTCATAAAGTCTTAATGCCTCTTAAAATGGCCCTTATGATGGCGCACGACAAAGATGTATTGGTTTATATGGACATTAAAGCTGTAGAACTATTGGTTAAAAATTCAAAGGATTTGAATTATAGTGATTTTGAATCGGCTCATACGTACATTAAAAAATTAGCCGAAATGAAAGTTGGCGTTTATGCTTGTCCTACTTGTTTGAAAATTGCGGGATATAAGCCCGAAGACTTATTAGAAGGCGTTCAGATTGCCCAAAAAGATAAATTTTTCAATTTTACAAAGGGTAGAATTATAACATTGGATTATTAATATTTTAGAGCTAATATCTACTAAAATTTACCAGTAAATCATTTACCATTTACTATTTTTTGCGTAACAACTAGTCCTAAATGGTAAATGAATAAATGGTAAATATAAGATTAAATCATGGAAAAGAAACCAAAGAAAATAGGAGTATATATTTGTCATTGCGGCGGGAATATTTCCGATTATGTCGATGTTGAAAAAGTCCGCCAGTCGGTTGAGGGTGAGGATATTGTATTCATAGCCAAAACAACCATGTTTGCTTGTTCGGATGCCAATCAGCGCGATATGGTTGAAGACATTAAGGCAAATGGACTTGATGGTGTTATTGTAGCTTCGTGCTCACCAAAATTGCATCAACTCACTTTCCGCAATGTATCTATTCGTGCCGATTTGAACAAATACACTTATGTGCATGCAAACATTCGTGAACAAGCGTCATGGGCCCATTCCGATAATAAAATAGGTGCAACCGAAAAAGCGATTCATCTGGTGCAGGCAGCTGTTGCCAAAGCGCGTTATGCCGAAGCATTAGAAACAAATAAGATAAAAGCCAAAAAAGCAGTTGCTGTAATTGGTGCAGGTGTTGCCGGTATGAAAGCTGCTATCTCGCTTGCCGAAAAAGATACAGAAGTTATTCTGATTGAAAAAGAACCTTTTGTAGGAGGACGTGTAGCGCAGTGGGATTCTCTTTCGACCACGACCGAAAGTGGTAAAGACATGGTGAAACGACTTTACAACGAATTAACTAAACATGATAATATTACCATTTTGACCAATTGCGAAGTAATTGAAAATAAAGGTAGTGTGGGTAATATCACGTTGAAAGTAAGTAAAACTCCTCGTTTTATCAAAGCATCAGCCTGTCATCCCGACGATTTGAAACGCGCTATCGAAGTTTGTCCTGTGGTTGTTCCTGATGATTTTAACTTTCGTTTGAGCAATCGCAAAGCCATTTACAAAAATTATCCGAGCGAATATCCGCAAATTCCGGTTATTGATATTAAAAACTGTACCCGTTGCGGCGAATGCGAAAAAGTATGTAAAGCAATCGATTTCTCTGAAAAGGAAGAAATCGTTGAAATGACTGTTGGATCGGTGCTTATGGCAACCGGTTTCGATTCGTATACACCTGAATACGGCGAGTTTGGATATGCAACATCGGAAAATGTAATTACTTTGCCTCAATTCAAACGGCTGATTGATACACAATTTGACAAGTTGGTTTATAACGGTAAAGAAATTAAAAACATTGCTTATATTTATTGTGTAGGAAGTCGCCAAACTGATGGTGAAAATACATATTGCTCCCGAAACTGCTGTACATCAACTATTCATGCAGCAGTAACGGCTAAGAACAAATTTGCTGACATCAATAATTATCACTTCAATCGTGGATTGCGCACCTACGGAAAACAGGAAATTTTATATGCTGATTCATTGCGTGGAGGCGATATTTATTTGCAATCGTACGAAGATGGACTGCCTACAGTAACTACCGAAGGCAAAAAAACGATAGTGAAAATCAATGATATTTTGACCAATGGTCGCGAAATTGAAGTAGAAGCTGATTTGGTGGTGTTGGTTACTGGTATGGTGCCTCGTAGCGACAATAGCATGATTGGTAGCTTGTTCAAAATTCCAAAAGGTCGTGATAAATTCTTCAACGAAGTGCACATGAAACTTCGCCCGGTAGAAACAGTAATCGATGGTATCACCATTGCTGGTGCTTGTCAGGGGCCTAAAAATATTACCGAATCAGTAAATTCAGCATTATCGGCTGCTACCAAATCCTACTCAATTTTGAGTAAAGGCGAATTGGAAACCGATCCATTAGTTGCTATCATTGATGCTGAAAAATGTACTTGGTGTGGATCTTGTGAAGCTGCTTGTCCGTTTGATGCTATTCTGAAAGTGGAAAATGGCAAAAAAGTAATTGCGGAAATCAACAATTCAGTTTGTAAAGGTTGTGGTATGTGTGCTCCTGTTTGTGAGCCCGACGCAGTAAATCTGATTGCCTGCTCGAGTGCAGAAATAATGAGTATGATTGATGCACTGGTTTAAAACTGCCCCCTAACCCCCTAAAGGGGGAATAAGAGATATTACTATTGATTATTAAATTTAATAGATATGACTGATATAAAGAAAGATATACAAAACAAAGCTAACTCCAACTCCCCTTTAGGGGTCGGGGGCAGTGTAGAAATAGGAAAAACTGCAAAGTACCTGCGAGAAAAATTAGGAGGAATTCCTCAGCAGGCAAAAGATAACCTGAAAGAATACAACGGGATAAAAAAACAAATGTTGGAAGCTTTGAAGGAACAGGATTTGACGGTGAAACAAATGGCCGAAAAAATAAATATGCCTACAGATCAGGTTGTTTATTATTTAATGTCACTTGTGAAGTATGGTTTTGTTAAAACCGGCGAAGTTGACGATATGGATGAGTATTATACCTATAAATTGAACAAATAATGGCAAAAATAAATCCATCTTTTGGAAAAGAACTGAACAAATATGGTGCAGTTAATTTCAACGCCTGCTACAATTGCGGAAACTGTACTGCAGTTTGTTCATTGTCCACCGAAGACGTATCATTTCCTCGCGAAATGGTTCGGTTGAGTGCGCTTGGACTTGAAGAAGATATAAAAGCGTCACTAAAGCCCTGGGAATGTTATTATTGTGGCGAGTGTTCTACACATTGTCCGCAGGAAGCAAATCCGGGTGAACTGATGATGTCGTTGCGTCGGTATTTGACTGCAAAATACGATTGGACAGGCTTGTCGGGTCTATTATACAAATCATTACCGCTTAGTTTAGCTGCATTCATACTCACATTTGCAGGAGTAATTGCATTTGCAATTTCAGTCGGTTTCGAATTGGAGAAAATGATCCATTTCGGCCACATGTTCGAAGGAATTGCTATTGCAACAATCGGTTTAGTAATACTTATGCCAAATATTGCACGGATGTGGTATTTTACCATTCTGAAACCCAAAACCAAAGTGCCGGTTATGAAGTATGTGAAAAGCATGGGCGAATTGTTCGTTCACATGTTTACACAAAAGCGAGCGTTGGGATGCGACGACAATCAATTCCGTTGGTTCGAACATTTTATTCTGGTCATTGGCTACCTCTCGTTATTGTTTACCACTGTGGTGCTCAATTGGTTTGGAACTTCCAGCTTGTTTGTAATTATACTCGGATATGTAATGAGTGCCATTGTATTTGTGGTAACAGTCGATTTCGTTTCGAGCCGAATGAAGAAAAAGAAAGAAGTGAGTAAACATTCGCAGCCATCGGATATTTTCTTCGTGGTGTGGTTGTTCCTGATGGGTTTCACAGCCTTTTTGGTTCGCCTTTTTATCGACCTCAATCTATTGGAAATGAATAAATGGCTGTACATTTTCCACCTTACGGTATTGGTTCAGTGGGCTTTAATCATAGTGCCTTTCGGTAAATGGACTCACTTCTTGTATCGCTCATTTGCCATGTATTTTGCAAAGTTGAAAGAGAAATAGCGTTGATAAGTTGATTTTTTCATTGAAAAAATCTATCATTCTATAAAAAAAATCTCTCAAACAATTATAGTCTGCATGTTGTTTGTTTTTTTGATATGAAGAAT